>Ga0154003_1000159_pt1 | contig 20301 bp, 3 predicted proteins | sample TSFL087MetaG_FD_104679 | JGI IMG/M metagenome (GOLD analysis project Ga0154003, IMG submission 104679) | Attine ant fungus gardens microbial communities from Florida, USA - TSFL087 MetaG | ecosystem: Host-associated > Fungi > Mycelium > Unclassified | place: USA: Florida, Lake Talquin State...
GACAATCACGGTAATACCTTTGTGGACATCCATGCCCACATACTTGACACTATTCATAGGACGCCTCCTTGCTGTTGGTAATCTTGGTTATCGCTATTCAAGATTACTATCAGCGGGGCGTCCCTTCATATTACGTGGGGGAGATGCGAGTCAGACTCCTCTTTTTCGTTGATGGCTGCGATCAGAATCGCAGGCCGCTGCGGACATTCAAATCATTGGGTGTGAAAGACATGGCACGTGTTATTATCCATCGCACTGATTCTGAAGGGCTTCCGGTATCTCCCCCGTTTTTTTTCGGTCTCTCGCGAAACCTTGATCCCGACCCATCGCACCAGATCGGTCAGGTCCTTGAACTTGACGAAGGTTTTGCCGTTTCCAACCCGCGATAGGAAAGCTCTCTGCGCCTCTTCATCCTCCGGCGATTGATCCTTGGCGCGCTGCCTGAGGGTGTCCGAGAAATCCGAGAACGGGTCCGGAATGAGAATGAAACGGGTCTTTCCCCATTCTGCCGCGTAGTCGAACTCAATCTCTGTGATCGACTTGCCAGCGCGTTCCGGCGGACGCCATCCCTAACGATGCGCGAAGATTCCCAGGTAGTGAGTACTCTCCCTGAGCTTATCCAGCCACAAATCCACCGCGTAGTCATAATCCGGGTACCATTTTTCCATGGCTACGGCGACGGCGTCTTCGATCGTATCAATCGTAGTTATAGCCTCCCGGCGACAATCTTCGGCCAGATCTTTGCAGGTGGAACTGATAAAAACATGAACATTTTTTGGCATAGCGGGTCGCTTGAGAATATAAAAGCCATCGAGATGGCGCTATTTTATGCCGGGTTGCCGAGGACTCGCAGAATAAAAGAGCCCGTACAATACGCGCGCCGACCATAAAATACAATAACTGATTCGAAGCTGAATACCCGAGAACGGTTCACAGCAAAGAATTCCACTCACCACTGAGAAGAATATCCTGTCAGCCACGTCTTACCCTATGAGTCAGCAGTAGCAGTTCACATTCATTTAATGAATGCTCTTCCATAACCGAGGCATGAGGAGCAGAACGTTCCATGTTCGACAATCAAATCAAGGAAGCCAATAACCAGCAGGCCGATCAGAAAGAAACGGGCGGCAGTCACGGCGAGAAGAATCGCCAGCCCTCCATCTCGTTGCCCAGGGGCGGCGGCTCGATCAGAGGGATAGGCGAGAAGTTCGCCGCCAACCCTGTGACCGGCGCCGGTTCGCTCACCGTTCCCGTCTACACCAGTCCGGGGCGTTCCGGTTTCGGTCCGCAACTCTCGCTCTCCTATGACTCCGGAGCCGGAAACGGCCCATTCGGGCTGGGCTGGCATCTATCGCTTCCACAGATCACGCGAAAGACCGACAAGGGCCTGCCCAGGTACGAAGATGCCGACGAATCGGATGTCTTCATCATGTCGGGAGCCGAAGACCTGGCGCCGGTGCTGAGGGAGACCGGCGGGGAATGGAGAAGCAGAACATTCGAACGATCGCTCGATGGGAAGGATTACCAGGTTCGGATGTACCGGCCGAGAGTTGAAGGGCTGTTCGCCAGAATCGAACGATGGACCGACAGGAACGACCCCGGAAACATCTTCTGGCGCTCTATCTCCAGAGAGAACATCACCACCTGGTATGGCAAGAGCGAAGAGAGCAGGGTCGCAGATCCTTCGGACCCGGCGCGAATCTTCACCTGGCTGATCTGTGAAAGCTACAGCGACAGGGGCGATACAATTCACTACCGGTACAAAAAAGAGGACTCAACTGATGTCGACACCGCGCAGGCGCATGAAATGAACCGGACAGAGGAGGATCGCTCGGCCAACCGCTACCTGAAGAGTATCAGATACGGCAACGGCACTCCCCGGCAGCCGAATGAAGACCTGGACCTGCGATCCGACTGGCTGTTCGAAGCTGTTTTCGACTACGGCGAACATGACCCCGATAATCCCGCGCCCGATGAGGCCGGGCCGTGGCTCTGCCGTCACGACCCCTTTTCATCCCACCGCGCCGGGTTTGAAGTGCGGACCTACCGCCTGTGCCAGCGTGTCATGATGTTCCACCACTTCCCCGGCGAACCGGAAGTGGGCATGAACTGCCTGGTTCGTTCCACCGATTTTGCTTACCGGGATATTCGTCAGAATCCCGCCGACGTGAAGCAGGGCCATCCCATCGCCTCATTTATCGCGGCGATCACGCAGACCGGATACAGGCGCAATCCGGGCGGCGGCTATCTCGGCAGATCGCTTCCGCCGCTTGAGTGCGAATACAGCCAGGCCATCGTCAACCAGGAGGTCCGCGATCTCGATACGCGGAGCCTCGAAAACCTGCCTGACGGCCTCGACAGCGTGGGCTATCAATGGGTAGACCTGGATGGCGAGGGCATCTCCGGCATCCTCACGCGGCAGGCCGAAGGATGGTTCTACAAACGCAACCTGAGCCCGATCGCACTCGTCAACGAAAACGGCCGCGAGACGACCACCGCCGTTTTTGCGCCCGTGGAACTCGTGCCCCGGCAGCCTTCGCTTACCGGGAGTTCAGGACGGCAGCAATTTCTGGATCTGGCAGGCGACGGGCAGACCGACCTGGTGCAATTCGGCTGGCCGGACTCCGGTTACTACGAACGGACGCAGGATGGCGACTGGTCGCCATTCGTCCCGTTCGAATCCTTCCCCAATCTGGCGTGGGACGATCCTAACCTAAAGTTCGTCGACCTGACGGGCGACGGTCACGCCGATATTCTGATATCGAAAGACGATCTCTTCGTCTGGCATCCGTCGCGGGCCGAGGCGGGATTCGGTCCGGCGGAAACTGTCAGGCAGGCACAGGAAGAAGAGAAAGGTCCGCGGCTCGTCTTCGCCGACGGCACGCAATCGGTCTATCTGGCGGACCTCTCCGGCGACGGACTGACCGATCTGGCGCGCATACGCAACGGCGAGGTCTGTTACTGGCCCAACCTGGGCTATGGGCGTTTCGGCGCGAAAGTGACGATGGACAACGCCCCATGGTTCGATGCTCCCGATCTCTTCGATCAGCGGCGCATACAACTGGCGGATATCGACGGCTCCGGCGTCACAGATATCATCTACCTGGGGCGTGACGGCGTTCGCCTATACTTCAATCAGTCCGGCAACGGCTGGAGCCAGCCGCACACGCTCGATCACTTTCCCCGCATCGATAGCCTTTCGAACGTGGCGGTCATGGATCTGCTCGGCAACGGCACGGCATGCCTGGCCTGGTCATCGCCGCTACCCGGGGACTCGGGCCTGCATATGCGATATGTGGATCTGATGGGCGGGCAGAAACCTCACCTGCTGATCAAGTCCGACAACAACCTCGGCGCCGAGACGCATGTCCATTATTCAACTTCGACCAGGTTCTACCTGGCCGATAATCAGGCCGGGAGACCATGGGTGACACGGATTCCCTTCCCCGTCCACGTGGTCGAGCGCGTCGAAACATACGACCGGATCGGCGGCAATCGATTCGTCACCCGCTACGCCTATCACCACGGCTACTTCGACGGCGAAGAGCGCGAGTTCCGCGGCTTCGGCATGGTCGAACAGTGGGACACCGAAGAGCTCTTGGCGCTGGCGGAGAGCCAGCAGATTCCGGTCGGTACGAACGTCGAGATATCTTCACACGTTCCGCCGGTTCTGACGCGCACATGGTTCCACACCGGCGTTTTTCTCGACCGGGATCGGATCTCCAATTTCTTCGCCGGACTCCTGAACGGCCGCGCAGGTGAGTATTACCGCGAGCCCGGATTGAGCGATGAGCAGGCGAGAGAAATCCTGCTCGATGACACACCGATTCCGGACGGATTGACGGTCGAGGAGGAACGCGAAGCCTGCCGGGCCCTGAAGGGCGCGATGCTGCGCCGGGAGGTCTACGCTCTCGACGGCTCCGACAAAGAGAGGCATCCATACACTGTCACCGAACAGAACTTCACGATTCGCCGCCTGCAACCCCGCGCCGGCAACCGTCACGGCGTCTTCTTCACTCATGCACGGGAAGCCGTCAACTATCACTATGAGCGCAATTGGGCGGATCCTCGCACCGGTCATGCTCTGACGCTGGAGGTCGACGACTTCGGCAATGTCCTCAAGTCCGCCTCCATCGGTTACGGACGCCGGCAAGCGGATTCATCACTGCCGGCGAGCGACGCTGATAAACAGACGAGGCTCCTGGTCACCTACACTGAAAACAGTTTCACCAACGCAATCGACGCGGATGCCGGAGATGACTACCGCTCGCCGTCAGCCTGTGAAAGCCGCACATACGAATTGACCGGTTATTTCCCCTCCGCCCCGAACGGTCGCTTCCAGTTCTCTGATTTCGTACAGATCGCTGCTGCTACCGCTGCCACCCCGGCCACTGCCGCCGGCCCTCCGGGACTGGCGCAGGTGGTCGAGAACGAAGTCGAGTACGAGGAAGCGCCCGTCGCGGGCCGGACGCGCCGGTTGATCGAGCGGCTGCGGACCTATTACCGCAGGAACGATCTTACGGCCTGCCTGCCGCTAGGAGAGATCGAGTCGCTGGCCCTGCCGTGCGAGACCTATAAACACGCCTTCACGCCGGGCCTGCTTTCCGGCGTCTATCAGCGCCATCGCGACAACCAGCAGCCGGAGGACCTGCTGTCCAACCGGGCGGAAACATTGGGTGGGACAGGCGCCGATCAGGGCGGCTACGTCGACCTGGACTCCGATGGCCACTGGTGGATTCCCTCCGGCAGGGTCTTCTACTCGCTTGAGGCGAACGCCGCCGATCCGGCGGCGACTGCGGCGCAGGAGCTGGCGGAGGCTCGCCTGCACTTTTTTCTTCCCAGGAAATTCGTCGATCCGTTCGGCCAGAGCGCCACGATCGACTACCAGTACGACCTGCTGGTGATCAGCACCAGGGATGCGCTCAACAATGCCGTTCAAGCAGTCATCGATTACCGGGTTCTGCAACCGAGGCTGGTCATCGACCCCAACGGCAACCGTTCGGAAGTAAGCTTCGATATTCTGGGAATGGTTGCCGGGACGGCGATGATGGGCAAAACGACCGAGAACCTGGGAGACTCCCTGGCGGGCTTTGTCCCCGATCTTACGCCGCAGCAGATAGACGATCTCTTCGAGGCCGGCGATCCGCACATTCAGGCTCCGGGGCTGCTCGGCAATGCCACGGCACGCAGCATCTACGACCTGGACCGGTTCCGCCTCACCCGGCAGGCTCATCCCAACGATCCGGCCCGATGGCTTCCGGTCTACGCCGCCACGCTGGCGCGCGAGACTCACGCCAGTGATCCCTTACCCCCGGAAGGTATCAGGGTGCAGATAGGCTTCTCCTACTCGGACGGTTTCGGGCGCGAGATACAGAAGAAGATTCAGGCCGAACCGGGGCCACTGGTCTCCGGCGGCCCGATCGCCAGCCCTCGATGGGCGGGCAGCGGCTGGACTATCTTCAACAACAAGGGCAAGCCGGTCCGGCAATACGAACCGTTCTTCAGCGCCACTCACCGCTTCGAATTCGGCATAGAGATCGGCGTCAGCCCTATTCTCTTCTACGATCCGGTCGAGCGGATGATCGTCACTCTGCATCCCAATCAGACCTATGAGAAGGTCGTCTTCGATACCTGGCAACAGGCGACCTGGGATGTGAACGACACAGTGCTGCTCGACCCGCGAACCGATGACGATATCAGCGGATTCACCGAAAACTATTTCGCCATGCTCAATGCTCCCCCCGGCGATTGGCGTACCTGGTACGAACAGCGCCAGGGAGCGGCGCTGGGCGCAGATGAAGAGACCTCAGCCAACAGGGCCTCAGTCCATGCTCAGACTCCAACCGTAGTCCACTTCGACACTCTCGGCCGTCCAATCCTCACTGTGGTCGACAACGGGCCGGACAGCTCCGGCCAGGAGCAGAAGTACCGGACCCGTATCGACCTGGATATCGAAGGCAACCAGCGCGCGGTGATCGACGCCAGAGACCGTATCGTCGTGCGCTACGACTACGACATGCTCGGCAACCCCATTCATCAGGCGAGCATGGAGGCCGGTGAACGCTGGATGCTGAACGATGTCACCGGCAAGCCGATCCGCGGCTGGGACAGCCGCGGCCACCAGTTCAGAACCGAATACGACGGTCTGCGGCGGCCCCTGGGCCGGTTCGTGCGTGGCGCCGATATTCAAAACTCCGATCCGCGCACGCTCAACCATGAGGTGCTCTTCGAGCGTACCGAATACGGCGAAGGGCAGCAGAACGATTTAGCGCTCAACCTGCGCACCCGCGTCTTCAGGCAATATGACGGTGCAGGAATCGTCACGACCGAGGCCTATGACTTCAAGGGCAACCCGCTGCGCGGCAGCCGCCAGCTTACGCAGAACTACACAACGCTGCCGGACTGGTCCGTTCCGGTGCAGATGGAAGCGGGCGTCTATCGAAGCAGCACTGTTTACGACGCCATAAACCGCCCGGCGGCGTTGACCACTCCGGACGGCAGCGTCGTCCATCCCGGCTACAACGAGGCCAACCTGCTCGACAGAGTCGAGGCCAACCTGCGCGGCGCGGCAGCCGCAACCCCGTTCATCACCAACATCGACTACAACGCAAGGGGCCAGCGCACCCTGATCGATTACGGCAATGGCATCAGGACGACTTACAAATACGACTCTCTCACCTTCCGCCTGACTCGCCTGCAGACGCTGGACGGGGCCGCGCGATTGCAGGATATGTCATATACCTACGACCCGGCGGGCAACATCACCCACATCCGCGATGACGCTCAGCAGACGATCTACTTCCGCAATCGACTGGTCGAACCGAGCAACGACTATACCTACGACGCCATCTACCGGCTGATTGAAGCTACGGGGCGGGAACATCTGGGTCAGTTAGGCGGGGCGCCTATTCCACACTCCCATAACGACCGGCCGCGCACCGGCATCGATTGGTCGGCCAACGACGGCAACGCCATGGGGACTTACCGGGAGCAGTACTTCTACGACGAAACGGGAAACTTCACCGAGATGATCCATCGCGGCAGCGATCCGGCGAATCCGGGCTGGACCCGCGCCTACACCTACGATGAAGACAGCCTCCTGGAGACCGGCGAGAAGAGCAACCGGCTGACCCGTACCACACTCAATCCGAACAGCCCAAACCACCGGGACGAGGATTACACCCACGACCGTCACGGCAACATGACTCACATGCCCCACCTGCAAATAATGCAGTGGGATTTCAAAGACCAGCTTCTGATGACACAGCGCCAGGCGGTGAACGGGCAAGACGAAGACGGAGTGCAGCGTCAGGGCGAGCGCACCTACTATGTCTACGATGCGGCGGGCCAGCGGGCGCGCAAGGTGACGGAACTGGCGTCGGGACAGTTCAAGGACGAGCGCGTCTATCTGGGCGGATTCGAGATATACCGCAGACAGGGCATGAATGCGGTAGTGCGCGAGACGCTTCACATTATCGACGACAAGCAACGGATTGCATTGGTGGAGACACGGGTGCAGGGCAACGACGGCTCACCGGCGCAACTGATTCGCTATCAGTTTGGAAACCACCTCGGCTCGGCCTGCCTGGAGCTGGACCAACAGGCACAGATCATCTCATACGAAGAGTACTACCCGTACGGCAGCACATCGTATCAGGCGGTGCGCAGCCAGACCGAAGCGCCCAGGAGGTATCGATATACGGGCAAGGAACGGGATGAGGAGAGCCAACTCTATTACCACGGAGCGAGATATTACGCTTCCTGGTTAGGAAGGTGGCTGAGTTGCGACCCGATCGGAGTAACCAAACGGGTCAACCTTTATTCCTATGTGTCGAACAATCCGGTCATCAAGAACGACCCCGACGGCAACGAAGAATCGCTGGTCTCGACGATTATAGAGTTCGGAACCGCACAGCTTAGGGGTATGAAGAGCGCGGCCGTAGAGATCGGCGAAGGTTACAAGGCGTTGCCCCGTACTCTCGAAGCTTTGGTCAGGCCACCTCCGACACCTCATCTCCTAGCCACTCTCGACCCCGGTCCTGAGAGCGCCAAGCGGGCGCTGGATGATTACATGGACTGGGCACTGGAAAAAGCGGAGATAGTAACAGGGATCGTGACCGGTCCCTTTAAGATGGCCTGGGAAGCGGGGGAGAACATCGCCGACGCAACCGATGCTCTGATCCGCGGCGACATCTCCACAGCAGGTGAAAAGATCGGCAAAGCCCAGGTTCAGGCCACGGTCGCCCTGATCGATGCGGTAATGCTCGCGGAAGGAGTCGGCCGCCTGTTGTCACGTCCCAGAATCCCGTCGCGGACGGGATCGTTTGCAAAATCGGGCAGATCTCCGTCGATACAGCGGCGCGTCCAGGGACGAGAACTAGATTTCCCGGATCGCGCAACCGCCCCCGAGTTCTTTGTCACCGGCAGCCGAGAGGCGGTCATGGAAGGGTTGAAGGGCGTCACTCCGGTCGCGGACGAAATCGCCCGCCGAATAAATTTTAGAGATCAGAGTCAGAGTATCGATCTAGTTATCCACTCGAGCAAAACCAATTTCAAAAAAGCATACCTGGATTCCCTGACCGGGGTTGAAAGGCAAGTGGCAAAAGAGAGATGGAAGAGCGGAGGAATCGTGGGCTTCCACGATCGTAATACTATTCATATCCTGCTGGAGAAAGGCCAGATCGAACTCAGCCGTGTCGTTCATGAAGGCCAACACGCGCTCGATTACCTAAACGACGTCCGCGGAACCGACGCTGTTCTCGAAGAGAGGGCTTACAACGCACAGAACGACTTCATCCAGGCGCGCGGCGGAAAGCCCATCGGAACGTGGCAACAAATAAAGGACTACATCAACGCCTTGTACTGAATACTTCGCCAACAAACACAACAGAGAAAAGGAGTAACCAATATGAATGCAGTGAACACCATGGACTACATGACAATGGAAAAAGGAAGCATGGTCAAAACCGAGACCGCCATGCCGTATCGAACCATGATGTCGATGATGCCCAGAAACGGAACCAACATGAATCTCGGCCGGGAGAAGCTTCCCTGGAGCCAGGAGGTCTGGAACCGGATCGACCAGGCAGTTCACGACGAATGCGAACGAACCAAGATCGCCAGGAAGTTCATCCCGCTCTACGGGCCGGTGGCGCCGGGAGAGCTGATCGTCATCTCCGACACTGTTGTGAGAGACGGGCAGACCCTGACAGTCAATGAGGCTGCGACGATCCCACTGATCGAACTTCTGGTCGAGTTCACCCTGACCCTGCAGCAGGTCGACCGCGAGTCCGAGTTGATGACGGCGGTGACGCTCGCCACCCGCGCGGCGAACCTTCTCTCACAGGCCGAGGACGTGGTGATCTTTCAGGGACAGAATGCGATCACCGGGCCGAATCCACACCCATTGTTTGCCGACAACAAGGTGCGGGTTCGATCCGGACCGGCAGGCGACGGACTGGTGAGAGCCGCGGAGAAGAACCCGGTCCAGGTGATTCGAGTTCCCGCCCTCGAACCGGACGACCCGGGTGATATCAATGAACCGCGACGATTCGGAGAGAGAACATTCGCGGCGGTCGCCGACGGATATTCCCGCCTGCAGAGCGGCGCCGGTCTGCAGCAAGCGCACTACGGCCCCTATGCGCTGGCCCTTCACAACGAACCATACGCCGACACCTACGCGCCGCTGGCAACGACGTTGATCATGCCCGCCGACAGGATCAGACCGTTGATGACGGCCGGGTTCTACGGGACGGGAACATTGCCTTCATCAGGGGCGCACCCGAACGTCAGAGAGACGACCGGCGTTCTCGCCTCTCTGGGAGGAAACACCATGGACCTCGTGGTCGGTATGGACTCGACCACGGCGTTTCTACAGGAAGATACCGAGGGACGGTATCGCTTCCGCGTCTTCGAGCGGTTCGCGCTGAGACTGAAGGACACATCGTCCGTGATGAAGTTCGAGTTCGGGTCATAGATCGATCGATGAGTCATTCACTTCATCAATCAGCCCTCCATATAAAAATTGGAATTCGTCCACGAAGGGACACATGGAACGATAAAGATTTCTCTCTTCTTCGTGATCCTTAGTGTGGCTTCGTTGACGATTCTCCGCGGAGAAAGGAGATACTCAAATGCGTTTTGAGCATGAAGGCAGATCCCTGTGGTACGGGACGCCAGACGCGCCGGCCCCTGAGCAGGCCGTACGCGTTGGCGCTGAAATCAATATTACAGTAGGAGTCTCACCTGTGGACCCGAGCAATCGGGTTGAAATTCTCTATCGCGTCAATCAGGGCGCGATAGAAAGGGCGGGCGCCGGGTGGCTGAGGACCGATCCTTCGGGCAAGGCGCAGTACTTCCGCGCCCGGCTTTCAGGCTTTCGCATCGGTGATGTAGTGGAGTATCTCCCGATCTGTGGCTGTGCCGGACGACAGGTGCCATCTCCGGACGAAGCGCGGCACTTTCACTCCACCTTTCGCATCGTCGAGGGCGGCGAAATGCCGGCGCCGGATCCGGCGAGAACGGGGACCACGCCGGGGAAGGCCGACAGCCTGAGCCGCTCAAGCGTATCGGCCTCTCCTTCTATCACAGTCCCCAGACAGCCGCTCAATCCGCTGCGGCCGTTGCCGATCCCGGGCAACGCCGGAACCGTGCCCATCGATAAGAACCCGGCCAAACTGCCGGCCATCCCATCGCAATCTGAGGAAGATTTCGTTGTTCAGGGCCAGATTCTCTACGCGAAAGATAAAAAACCGGTCAAGGGCATCGTGCGGGCCTACTACCGGGAGTTGCGAAGCGAGAGTCTCCTGGGCGAGGCGATTACCGACAGCGCAGGCCGTTACCTGATCACCTATAAACCGGACCAACCTGCTCTCCCGCAGAATAAGGGCGCAGCCCTCATCATTCGAGTGTTCACTACCGACGGTTCGCTGCTGGGCACATCCCTGCCCCTCTTCAACGCCGATGCGGTCGCGACCATCGACCTCACCATCAGCAGCAAGCTCTTCGGTCCTTCCGAATACGAACAACTGGTCGAGGAACTGTCCCCGCTGCTCAAGGGTCTCTCCTTCGCCGAATTGACCGAAGACGACAAGCGCCAGGACGTCACCTTTCTCAGCGGCCAGACTGGACAGTCTCCGGAGCGCATTCGCTTCCTGATCGCAGCCCACCGGTTGAGCGCAAAGACCGAACTGCCGGCCGACGTCTTCTATGGTCTCTTCCGCCTGAAGCTGCCGACCGACCTACCTGCATTGCTGGCACGAAACCCGGGTGAGGCGCGCAGCGCCCTGGAAACCGCCATCAAGGAGAAGATCATACCTGCCAGGTCCAAGAGCGATTTGGAAAATATCCTGAGCCTCCTGCAGGCCATGGAGACTGAACAACCGGTCTTTCTGGTCAAACCCGAAGTGCTGTTTACCAGCATCAGAGGCGCAGGCAACCTGGAGCCCGCACAGGCCGAATTCATCACCGCAAAATTGAACGACAGGTTGAAAAACGAAATCCTCAATGCCATAGGCGCTGTCAGTGAATCTATGAAGATGGCGGTGCAGACCGCGCTCGCCGGGACCGATTACAGGAAGATCAGTGAGAGCGAACTATCATCAGTCATCAAAGAGAGCATCCTGGCGGAAGCCACGGGAGACAAGAAGCTGGCGGAAGAGGCGCTCAAGATCGAAACCCGCCTCGGCACGGGCCCCTCGCCGAAAGTCGGCGACCTGCTTGGCCTGGATGTTCCGATGAAAGACAACCTGATATTCGCCACAGACCTGCGCCGGATCAAGACTCTCGAATATGCGCGGCTGGCGCAGTTAGACGGTCAAACGGCGAAGAGACTGGTTGAAAAGAACCTGTCTCTGCCGGAGGCGGATGAGGCCGAGCTGGCCGTCCTGGTCAAGGAGGGGATACTCAATGATCAACAGAAAGCGCAGTTGCAATTGACGGCCGAATTCGCGAAGCTCACGGGCGACAACATACCCTTTATCGGCGCGCTCAGAGCCGGGAACGCGACATCGGCGGCCGATTTCATCGGCTGGGATAAGACGAACTGGGAGCAACTGGTGACGGATGAAAACCTTCCCCTCCCTCCCGGAGAGACCGCCGGGAGCTATGCCGAAAACATTGCCTTCAACATGGAGCGAACCTATCCCTCGCAGTGGTTGTTGACCCGCCTCTCCAGTTCCAGACAGGCCACGAAGATCGGACTGTTGGATACTGTCAATAAATTACTGGATAAGAACGAACGGCTGATCGACGGCCAGAACCCGGCCGTGATCGACTGGACAGGCGTGGAGCCCGGCCAGCGCGAGCAATCCGAACAGGCGCTGCGCGACCTCGCCGCTTTCGCCGGCACCTACCGTCACCTGGGAGTAACCGAACTGGTCAATGACAGGGCCCGCAACCTGCCACAGAAGAAGGCGGCCATCGATAACCGCCTCAAACTGATCGACACTTTCTATCAAGACAATCCGGATGCAGACCTGCGGATGGTCGATTTCATCGGGACCAATGACGGCGCCCTCAACTGGAGCAACATTCCGGCGGAGGAACGGCCGCGAGTCAGAAAGCAATTGATGGCCTACCAGCGCGTGATGGCCCTGGCGAATGATTCGGCTGGCCGCCAGGCGCTCCTGAGCAAAGGATACGATTCGGCCATGATGATCGCCGGAAAGACCGAGACCGAATTTATGAGAACCAGCGCCATGCCCACCGGAAAGGCGCGGATGATCTATGCCAACTCGCGTGAGAACGCTCTGCGTGTCACGCATGACTTCGGCGCAATCCAGGATCTGGTGGGCGGAGGTTTCAGGGATGTTTCGCTATCCAACCTTCCACCGGCGCTGATCAACGACCTGCGGGAGATCGACGGCTTCGATGACCTGTTCGGTTCTCAGGATTATTGCGACTGCGAGCACTGCGGATCGATTCTGAGCCCGGCGGCATATTTCGTGGACCTGATGAAATGGATCGAGCAGCATGTCTCCGATCGAGTCTTCAACAACAGAACCAGTCACCCGCTCTACCTGAAGAACCGCCGCGGGGACTTATGGAATCTCCGGCTCACCTGCGAGAACACCCAAACCCAGATTCCATACCTGACGATCGTCAATGAGGTGCTGGAGAATTACCTGGAGACGGCGTTTCCTGGCGACATCTTTCAGAGGCTGAGCCTCAGATCCGAAAAAAGTTCTTTCAGCCTTCCATTCAGCCTGCCGCTGGAAGAGTTGCGGATTCACCTGGGCCATTTCGGAATTACTCTGTTCGACGTCTATCGAACCCTCAAACAACCAGTGACGAAGACCTGGGCGGCCAGGCTCAATCTTTCGAAAGAGGAACTCGATGTCATCATCGCCCCCGACCCGGCCGGCGTGAGGTTCCGCTTCGGCAATCAAGATCTGTTGCCGATCTCAAACTGGTTAGACGACTTCCCAGTCGATGACTACAAAGAGAGGGCATCGGGAGTGGATCGGCGCGGATTTATCAGATTCGCCGGCATCACCAGGCAACAACTGGATGAATTGTTGAAGCTGAGATTCAACCCCGATTTGAGCAATATCAGGGTGGAGAAGATGCCTCTGCCCGACGAGTTGCAGAATTTCCCCGAAATCCTGAAAAATCTCACCAACAACCGCCTGGACTTCATTCACCGCTTCATTCGCCTGTGGCGTAAGACCGTGTGGAGCATTCCGCAACTGGACCTGGTTTTAATCACATTGAGAGAGGCCGCTCTCATCGGGCCGAACTTCAATACCGCGACGATCGAGGTATTGGGGCGGCTGGTCGAGATTCAACAGAAGCTGAAGCTGACAGTCGAGGACCTGTGCCGGCTGGTTCATGAACTGCCGAGCCCCACGGAGCCGGAAGAGCCGGGTGAGTCGACGGAACATTGGCTGCTGTATCAACTCCTCTTCAACCTCGAGAAGCTATTCGAAGACCCCAATACGCATGTAATAAGGACCTCGGTGACCTATCACCATTACTCGCTCAACAGAAACAACCCGAACGATCAGAGCATCGATCCTAAAACGCCGCTGCTGCTTGGCGGCCTGGGCATCTCGGAGACCGAATTGCTGCTGCTCTTCGATCTGCTGAAAGAGCAGATGCCTTTCGATGCCAACGGCGACACTATGCTCGACCGACGTAGAATCTCCGTCCTCTACCGCCATGCCCTGCTGGCCAGGACGCTGAAACTGAACGTCGAGGATTTCATCCAGGCTCTTTATCTCAGATTCGCGTCGAGCGATCCGGTCGTCACCGCCCTGGAGCAGATAGATCAAATCATCGAGTTCAGAGACTGGCTCAAATCCTCATCATTCACCGTTTCGGAACTGCGCTTCATCCTCAAAGGCGAAGAGAGCGGCGCCGTGAAGTACCAGTCGAATGAGGAGGCGGCGGATGGACTGGTGCGGGCTGTACAGGAGTCTCAGGAGACCGACAAGTTGAGAGCCCTCAAAGCGCTCCTGGCAACTTCGCTCAATCTGACCGCCAGGCAGATGGACGACACGCTGCAGTGGGTCGACACCGACATCGACAATTCCGGAGCCGAGACAGACCCGGATGCCCTGCTCATCCTGATGAAGGAGTTGGAGCGGTTGCTGCTGCTATTCGGCAATCTCAAATTCAAAGAGGAGACCGTCGATTATTTGACGAATGACCACGACGCCCTGGGCATAGACGATCCGAAGACGTTGACGCTCGACAATTTGAAAGCCCTGACATCCTACAGAAAATTGATCTCGCCGGACGCCGAGGCAGAGTCGATCGTTCAAACACTGTTGAAAAACTATCGTGACGCAGGTCTTTTCTCCACAGAAGACCCGGCAGGTCCGGCTTCCGATGCCGCGACGGATGCCGACCGTCTGGCCGATCTGTGGCATGAAGATGTGAGCCTGATCGAGTCGCTGATCAAATCGCTCACGCTGCCGGACTCTCCGGTCGGGGCCATGGAAGATTTGCGGGAAGGACTGGATATCTGCCGGATGCTCGGCGTCAACGGCTATTCGCTGCAAAAACTGGCCGACGATACAGATTTCTCCAGACTCTCTGCCGCTCGCGATGTGGCGCAGGGAGCGTTCAGCTCCAAATACGACGATGAAAAAGTTCGCCGGGAAAAGCTCGAACCCTACCAGGACGCGATCAACGTCCTCAGGCGTGACGCCCTGTGCGATTACATGATCGCCCGCCAGCAGGTTCTGAAGTTCAAAGACAGGAGCGACATCTACGCCTTCCTGCTGCTGGACGTCGAGATGAGCGGCTGCTTCCGCACATCGCGCGTGGTGTGCGCAATCTCGAGCTTACAGTTGTACGTGCACCGCTGCCTCCTGAACCTCGAACAGTCGGACCCTGCGCTCAACCCGGAGATCGACGACGTCAAAGTCGATCCCACGATGATTCCGGCGCAGGAGTGGGAGTGGCGAAAGAATTACCGCGTCTGGGAGGCCAATCGCAAAGTATTTCTCTACCCGGAGAATTACATCGAGCCGGATCTGAGAGATAACAAGACTTCCGTCTTCAGAGAACTGGAAGACGAGCTGCTGCAGGAGAAGATCACCGGAGAGGCGGCCGAGGCGGCGTACAAGAAGTATGTGGCAGGACTGACGACCCTGGCCAAGCTGCGCATTGTGGGAAGCTATATCGACCGCAATACCTACTATCTCTTCGGCCGCACGCACACCCAGCCGTACCAGTACTACTACCGAACCTATCAGCCGGATGGGAATGTATGGGGGCATTGGATCAAGATGGAGCTGGCCATAGAAGCCGGCGAGATATCGGCTCTCATCTATCTGGGCAAGTTATATGTCTTCTGGACACATGTCGAACGGCAGGAGCTCAGCAAAATCGAGGGTGGAGCGACCAGACCTGGCGGCAATCTCTTCAAGGTATATGTGAAGTACTCTCACCTGAGCGAACATGGGAAGTGGTCGGCATCGCAGAAAGTAAGTATCGGCAACTTTCACCTTACCGACGAGAAGATATTCGAACGGGTGTTGACCAGACCGACTCCGCCCACCGATGCCGACCGGACGCTTGCGATCGAACGCTTTCAAGAAGAAGTATTCAGGAAGCCCTATCCGACCAAGAGCGGCGTGACCGCCACGCCGATTCAGCTCTATTATATATGGACCCACGAATACACGCAGTCAACCGGCGATACGACTGGCGGAAACGGAAACCAGACAAGACATTTCGTAACAACGGCGCGTGAGCTGGAAGAGACCTACACGGCAAGATGGGTATACCTTTCCGGCGATGGCTGTGAATCAGAGGAGGAGAGCATTCAGGTCAGCCTGGATTCATACAGCATTGATGCGGCCACCGGGATATTCCCTGTGACCAGGGACGTCGATTACCGTCTGGACGGAGATGTGAACCATGGCCAGAACGCCCTCAAACTTGAGGACCCGTCCCGATGTACGATAGAGGTTATCTTTCCCCCACCGCAGATAGCCGGCCGCTGCACCGGCAGTATACGCGAGCGGACAAGGAAACGAATAGAAGTAGGCGTTCAAGAGATCGGTAATGCCGCCCCCGCCCCCAACCCGGTCAACCTCCCTTATGTCTCTGTTCATAATCTCTCGCTGGCCACCGCCACTATCAGCGATTCAGGGGAGATCAGGTTCGAAACCATAACGAACGCGCCGTTCCTCCAGAAAGAGTTCGAGAAAGCTTATGCGAGGCCTATTCGATCAGGTTATGTGCAAGACGGAACGACGGCTTTCACCGACCTGGAGAGGGTTGTGTCCCAGTATCCCGGGAACTACTCCGAGTTGAAGGTTCCGAACCAGCAACAAGGAATCCGTCTATCGACGGTTCTCATAGACGAGATCACCGAGTCGATATTCGCGGAAGAGATCGCAGATTTCCTGTCGCTGGAAACGCAGAAGATGAAAGATACTAGTAACCTCGGGCTCGATTTCGCAGGCCCATACGGAACCTACTATCAGGAGCTCTTCTTCCACATTCCTTTCCTGATCGCCAACCACCTCAACGCCAACCAGAAGTTCAAAGAGGCCAAGTGGTGGTACGAACGCATCTTCGATCCGGCGGCCGGCGAGTCGCCGGATGACCAAAGGCCCACCGACCGCAACTGGCGCTACGTCGAGTTCAGAGAGATAACGGCTCAACAGATAAGGGCTCTTTCGTTCAACGGCGGCGCTCTCGAACGGTATAAACATGATCCTTTCAACCCACACGCCATCGCCCGCCTGCGGCTGAGCGGTTACCCGAAGGCGATCGTTATGAAATATATCGACAACATTCTCGACTGGGGTGACCACCTCTTCGCCCAGGACACAATGGAGTCGATCAACGAAGCCACGATGCTCTACATTCTGGCTGCAGACATACTGGGCAGGCGCCCTGTAAAACTCGGCAAGTGCGAAAGAGCGGAGGAGGCGGACCTGACCTACACCAGGATCGGTCCTGCCATTGATCAGAACAACGAATTCCTGATCACCATTGAAAACTTTATTCTGAGCTATCTTCTGTTCGCAAGATCGGGCCAACCCATAATTTCCAACGGCGCATTTTCAGGGCCTACGTTAGCCCTCACTTCACCGGGAGCGAGAGCCGAAGGACTGATGCTCCGCTCCACGGCGGCGATCACCGGTGACATCGGCCCATCCGAAATAAGACCACGATATCGCACGGCCCCTTATGCAGAGGCTGCGAGAGAAAGGGCACAGTACCTCGATCTCGTCAGGGAATGGGAGACGGCGATCCCTGACACAAGATATCCCGGGATCGAGCTGGTGATACAGAGGGCATTGGCCTTTTGCGCACCGCCAAATTTCGATCTGCTTGCGTATTGGGATAGGGTGGAAGACCGCCTGTTCAAGATTCGCCACTGCATGAATATCAGCGGCGTGCGGCGCCAATTGGCTCTGTTCCAGCCGCCCATCGACCCGCGGGTGCTGGTCAGGGCCAGGGCGGCAGGCCTGAGCCTGGAAGATATTCTGGCGATGCTGGACGCCCCGCTGCCTCCTTACCGTTTCAATCACCTGATCGAAAAAGCCAAGCAGTTTACCCAAACCGTGCAGAGCTTCGGCTCGACTCTGCTCGGCGCGCTGGAGAAGAAGGACGTGGAGGAATTGACCCTGCTCCGTTCCGTCCACGAACGTAACATCCTGCAGTTGACCAGGGAGATCAAGAAAAGGCAGCTTCAGGAAGCGCAGTACCAGTATCAGGCAATGGTCGAGACCAAGGCCAACGTCCAGAACCGCATCGATTACTATCAAGATCTGGTCGATGAGGGATTAACTGACTGGGAGATCACACAGCAGATCTCCAAGCATACGGCAACCGGATTGATGATAGCCAAGGGAGCGCTCGATTTAATAGCCGGAATCCTTTACGTGCTGCCGCAGATTGGCAGCCCGTTCGCAATGAAATACGGAGGAAAGGAGACGGGCGATAGCACGGCCAATTTCGCGGATTGGCTGGGTGATCTGGCGGGCCTGGCTGAATCGATCTCCGCCTCCGCCGGTCTGGAAGCCGGTTTCCAGCGGCGGGAACAGGAATGGAGACAGCAATTGTTGCTGGCCCGGCAGGAGCTCAAACAGGCCGAGCAACAGCGCCTGGCCGCCGACATCCGCCAGCTCATCGCCGAAAAGGACCTGGAGATACAGGAGAAGAATATCGAGCAGGCCGACGAACTGGATGAGTTCTACAAGAACAAGTTCACCAGCCTGGGATTGTACGACTACCTCTCCACTGCTCTCACCCGCCTCTATCGCGAGGCCTACAATGTGGCCCAGGCTATGGCCAAAATGGCGGAGCGTGCCTATCAATTCGAGCGGGACGACGAAGCTACATTCTTTATCTCGGGGGACAACTGGCAATTCGAGCGGGCCGGCCTGCTGGCGGGCGAGCGGCTGTTGCTGCAACTGCAGCGCATGGAAACAGCCTATCTGGAACAGAACAGGCGCGACTATGAGGTGACCCAGTCATTCTCGCTGGCCCTACTGGATCCTTCGGCACTCGCCGACCTCAGGGAGACCGGAAGGTGCGATTTCGCGATTCCGGAGATCATGTTCGACCTCTTCTATCCGGGACAATACCGGCGCCTTATCAAATCGGCGCGGGTAAGTCTTCCCTGTGTGACAGGCCCCTATACTAATATCAGCGCCAAACTCGCCCTTACATCCAGCAGAGTCAGGAGAACCCCCTCGCTCGAAGTCGGTTTAACAGACGTCCGCTATGACGGGCAAACTTCCATCGCCACGAGCAACGCCCAGAACGACGGCGGCGTATTTGAGCTCAATTTCCGCGACGAACGCTACCTGCCATTCGAGGGGGCGGGGGCGATCAGTGAATGGGGCATCGAGTTGCCGTCGGCAATGCGCATGTTCGACTACGACACGATCTCGGACGTCATCATCCACATCAGCTATACCGCCAAAGATGACGGGAACTTCAAAACCGTGGTCGAAAACCAGATCGTCACGGCCTTAACTGACTACGCCGCAGAGCCCGGGCTCTATCGCCTGCTGAGCCTCAAGCATGAATTCCCAAATGCTTTCTACCGGTTGTTGAATCCTTCCGGGCCCGAGCAGACAACGGTCTTGGAGTTGACCGGGCGCCATTTCCCTCACTTTCTCGCAGGCAGGAACCTGGGCCTGTCGGCAGTGGGGGCATATTTGAAACCTAAAGGAGAGGATGCAATCGAGACAGACGGGTTGACCCTGACAATAGATAATTCCACCCACATCGATTTGAACAACTCCGGTCCGAATATAAAAGACGGAATGGTGGATATCTCCGGCGGCCCAATCAGTCCTATAGGACATTGGATCGTCACCGCCGGGGCGAACGACCTGGATAAAGAGACGCTTGATGATGTTTTAATACTGCTGAAGTACAGACTGTCTTGATCTGCGTAGCGGCATCTACGTTAAACGCCGCCATTGAGGAGTTGATCCGACAACGGTAGGTAGTGCAACAAATGTAGGGCTGAAAGGTTGAATAAAGTGGAGAGGCTCTCTGTAATAGAGAAGCGCTAACAATCTCATACGAGGAGCCATCTCAATGAACAACCTTCGCCGCCCACAGTCCGGATTGTCGCACATCAAACGAAATGGCTATACCCATTACGGGAAACAGAATTATCGGTGTTCCGCTGCCTGGCGCTTGGCATTGTATAACCGGATACTCACCGGCTTCATAGAGTAGCCGAATCCCGCTATAGCTGACGCCCAGATAGCGTGCGACCTGGGCAATGTTCAATCCTTCGGCTTTAATCTCCTGTACTTTCTCATAGCGCTCTTTTCGTGTCGTGTGCCATTGTTGCCGTTTGCATTGGTC
>Ga0154003_1000160_pt1 | contig 20279 bp, 12 predicted proteins | sample TSFL087MetaG_FD_104679 | JGI IMG/M metagenome (GOLD analysis project Ga0154003, IMG submission 104679) | Attine ant fungus gardens microbial communities from Florida, USA - TSFL087 MetaG | ecosystem: Host-associated > Fungi > Mycelium > Unclassified | place: USA: Florida, Lake Talquin State...
GAAGGTGAGCGAGGCGGAGAATTTGCCGATCACGATTTGGAACTCGGAGAGGGGCGAAGTCATGAGCATTTCCATCGTGCCGCGCTTACGCTCTTCGGCGTAAACGCCCATAGTCATCATCGGCAGCAACAGCGGCATGATGTAAGTGCCGATGAAACCGACGAAGCTCCGGATGACCATCATCGGCACGTCCATGTCGGGCGGCATGCCCATCTGCCGCGCCTGCATCTGCATCCTGATCGCCTGTTCCATATAGGCGCCCAGGATCAGCGAGAAGACCAGCCCGGTAGCGGCCAGGAAAAAACCGATCACGATGTAAGCGATCGGCGAAACAAAGTAGCCGCTAAGTTCGCGGCGGTAGATTGCAAGAATTCCTCTCATAAACTCTCCCTGAATGTGGGGAAATGCGGATTGCGGATTTTTTGAACCTCAATCGGTAATCTGAAATCACGAAACGCGGAGAACGGAATTGTAGAATCTCTTCAATCCGCAATCCGCAATCCGCAATGCTATGACGCGACTGTCCCGGCGACGGCCTCTTGGGCTTCCTCTTCGGCCTGCTCCTCGCCCTTCGCCTCGGTCCTTCCTTCGGCCTGCTCCTCGGTCGTCAGTTGCATGAAGATGTCTTCGAGGCTCAGATTGACGGCGCGCATCTCCAGCAGGTCGAACCCCTTGTTGACGACGCGCGAGGCGATCTGCGCCCGCAAATCCGCGCCGCGATCGCTCTCGACCTCGGCGGTGACCAGATTGTCCGCGTCCGAAGTGACCTCGACGCTCTTGACCCCCTCGATAGAGGAGACGGAGTCGCGCAGGCTCTCGGCGGAACCTCTGACCTGAAGGCGCACGCGCTCGCCGCCTTTGAGTTGCATGGTCAGGTTTTGGGTAGTGTCGACGGCGACGATGCGGCCCTTGTTGATAATGACCACGCGATCGCAGGTCATCTCCACCTCGGGAAGGATGTGCGTCGAGAGAATGATCGTGTGCTGTCCGGCCAGATCTTTGATCAGCCCGCGGACTTCCTTGATTTGGTTGGGGTCGAGTCCGACGGTCGGCTCGTCAAGGATGATCACGTCGGGGTTGTGGACGATGGCCTGCGCGATGCCGACGCGCTGTTTGTAACCGCGCGACAGCCGCTTGATCAATTCGTCCTTGCGCTCGGCGACGGTCGCCATCCTCATCGCCTCGGCGACGCGGTTTGGAATCTCGGCCGCCGGAACGCCCTTGATCTGCGCCACGAACGTCAGATAAGCGCTGACGGTCATGTCGGGATAGAGCGGTGGCGTTTCGGGCAGATAGCCGATGCGCTTGCGGACTTCCATCGACTGTTCGAAGACGTCGAAGCCCGCGACCCGAGCCGTTCCTCCCGTAGCCGGCAGATAGCCGGTCAATATTCGCATTGTTGTTGTTTTACCCGCGCCGTTGGGGCCGAGAAAGCCCAGGATTTCGCCTTTTTCTACCTTAAATGAAATGTCATTGACGGCGCGAGCCTGTCCGTAGCTTTTTACAAGATGCTCAACTTCGATCAAGTTAGCCTCCGAAGGGGTCGCAAAGTTGGATAAGTCTGATTCAAGGGATGCGATCTGTATTAAACAGAAGGGAGAGATTTTATTGGCGCCGTAGAGACGCGTCAAGTGGTTGTATTCCCCGATCAGGGTATTCGCAAAGTCGTTCTAGGGGCCTGTGAAATTTTTAGGGGCCATATGTCACATGGAATATGACAGTTACTTCGGCGAATCCTTCTCTTGCGGCGTTCGGACGACACTCCTACAATGCCTGAGGTTATTGGAGTTTCAATGCGCCGCCTGCTCTGAAATAAAGTAGTTCAATAACTGCAGCGGGCGGTTCGCTCACGCTACTCGGCAATCCTCAAGGAGGGCGATGTGCTTCGATTCACCCGATTCCCGATTCTCCTCTCGATCGCTTCTCTCTTCATCTTTTTTTCCGTCGCCAGCGCGCAAACGCCGCGTCAAGACAGCCGCCCGCGCACAGCCTCGGTCAGTGGGCGTGTGACAGTCGCCGGCAGACCGGCGGTAAACGCCAAAGTCGCCGTAACCGAGGTCAAGGGCGGATCCGATCCCGGGAACCTGGACTTGTTAATGGATCTGACGGGGTCGGGGGTCGGAGAGGATCACGTTGCCCTGACTGACGCCGAGGGGCGTTACCGCGTGACCAACTTGCCCGAAGGCAAATACAAGGCGCAGGCGCTGCTGGGAGGTTGCGTCAGCGAGCGGCCGTCGCTGAACGATTCGCTCATCGAGTCATTCTCGCTCGACGAAGGCGATTCGCTGGAGAACGTCGATTTCGCGCTTGTGCGCGGCGGCGTCATCACCGGACGCGTGACCGACGCGGACGGACGCCCGCTGATCGCAAGGGCCGTCAATCTAGATGGCGTGGATGAGCAGGGGCGGACGACGTTCTCGCGCGGCTCCCAGAATCCGATGAGCCTGCTGATGGGGATCGGCGGGTTTCAAACCGATGATCGCGGCGTTTATCGAATCTTCGGGCTGCGGGCGGGGCGATATCTGGTCAGCGCGGGCGGAGAGTCGGACGTTTTTAGCGGGGCCGCGGGCGCCTACCCGCGCGCGTGGCACCCCGACGCCGCCGATGAGAATCAGGCGAAAGTCGTTGAAGTCACCTCGGGCGGCGAAGTCACAGGCGTGGACATAAGGCTCGGCGTCGCAAAGAAGGTTTACGAAGCCTCGGGCCGCGTCGTCGATGACGAGACTGGCAAGCCCATTGCGGGCGCTGGCGTGACCTGTATTAAGGTAGCAGCCGATGATGACGCGAGAGGGGTTGGCGGATTCCACAAAAACTCCAAGACTGATGAGCAGGGCAATTTCCGGTTCGCCGGTCTCACTCCGGGGCAATATGAACTGGGGCTAGCCGACTACGAATCAACTCTGATGGGTGGCGGCGGTAATTATTACAGTGAGGGAACGAGGTTCGAGATTCACGGCGGCGATGCCGCCGGAGTCGAGATCAGGGCGAAAAGCGGCGCGACTATCAGCGGCGTCGCCGTAATCGATGACCCCAATCAGTCTGCGAAATTAAGCCTGTCCCAGACAATGCTTCTGGCGGATTCCATACCCACTTCGCCGGATGAAGCGCGTGAAAGCGCGAGTGCGTTTGCAATGACGCCTGTGTTTTCCCGAGTCGGAATCGATGGCGCGTTCAGCATCAAAGGCCTTCGACCCGGCAAGGTGACGATACAGGCTATCAGCGCGAACGGGGGGCGCCTGCTCAAGATGACGCGGATCGAACGCGGCGGAGTCGATATTGCCGATGGGATCGTCGTTACGGGCCGCGAAGACATCACGGGCGTTCGGATCGTTTTCGGAAAAGGATCAGGCAAGATTCGCGGCCAGGTACAGGTAACCGGCGGCGCAATGCCCGACGGCTGGCGGATGATCGTGACGACCCGAGGCGAAAAAAACGCCGGAGGTTTCGACTCTTCCGCCCGTTATGCGGAGGTCGACGGCAAAGGCCGGTTCGTGATCGAAGAAGTGTTACCGGGCGAATATGAATTAATGTTATCGGCCCAACCGGTGATCAATCCGAACTCGCCGCCTCAGCCCGTCCAAAACATGCCTGCGCCGGTCACACAAAGAGTAGTTGTTACAAAAGGGCAGGAAGCGCACGTCACCTTGACGCTCGACCTGAGCAAGAAAAATCAGGAGGAGAAATAATGGAAAGATTATCGTTGGCGCTCGCCGCTCTCCTCTTCATGTCGGCTTCCTGGACGGGCGCTGCGCAGGAGAAGAAGCACAAACGCGAAGGCGTGATTTCGGGACGGGTGGTTGCGGACGACGGCCAACCCATGGGGGGCGCGCAGGTGATGGCCGTCGGCGTTGGCAATTCGCCTGTCACGATCCCGACGCAGACGACCAGTTGCGACGCTGACGGGAATTTCAAAGTGACCGGGTTGTCGCACGGCGCCTACGGGATCGTAGCGCGGGCGCCGGGCTACGTTTCCGTTCAGGATCAGTCGCGCAAATACCGCATCGGCGAGAGCGTGATAATCCGGATGGCAAGGGGCGGCGTTATCACGGGCCGCGTGACCGACGAGTTCGGCGAGCCGATAGTCGGCGTCCGAGTCTCGGCCGACCGGTTGCGCGATTCCGAAGGCAAGCCCGGCGCCGGCGCCTCGGTGATGAATGAAATGTATTCGTGGCGGTCGACGGATGATCGCGGCGTCTACCGCATCTACGGCCTCGAAGCGGGCGCCTATGTGGTTGGCGTCAACGTCGCGTCTCCGGTCTTCGGCGGCTTGGGGCAGGCAGGCCGCGAGACTCCGACCTATCACCCGTCGTCGCCAAGAGGCGCGGCGGCGGAGGTCAATCTGCGCGGCGCCGAAGAAGTGGCCGGCGTTGACATTCGCGCGCGCGGCGGGCGGGGCCGTTCGATCAGCGGAACGGTTTCTGGAGAGACGCAGGGCGATGGGGTGATCAGCGGATTAATCGTAATGCTATACGGGGCCGCCGACAAACATCTCGTGGGAATGGCCACTCTGGTGGGCAGCCCGAATTTTTCAATACGCAGCGTTGATGACGGCGAATACGAATTGATTGCGGCGCGATTCAGCGAAAGCATGGATTTAACTCTCTCGACGCCGAGGCAGGTCGTGGTGAAGGGCGCCGACCTCAACGGGATTGAATTGAAACTGCTGAAACTCGGCTCGGTCTCCGGCCGCGTCGTCATCGAGGCCCCGAAAGCGGAGTGCGAGACCGCCCCCGATCCGTTCAAGGCCGAAGAGGCCCTGATCGAAATGAAGCGGGACGACAGGACGCCCGGCGGTTTCCTCTTCGGATTTTTCCCGATGGAAGCCCGGGGGGGGGTTGGCGGCGCCACGCCCAACAAAGACGGCGGCTTCACTGTGAAGAACCTGGAGGCGGGCCGCTATCGGGTCAACATCGACCTGCCTGATGAAAGCTGGTACATCCGCGCGGTCACGCAGGCCGCGACGCCGAAGCCCATTGACGTTTCTCGCGCCGGCCTCACGCTCAAGCAGGGCGAAAAAATTTCGGGAATTGAAATGATAATTGCCCAGGGCGCGGCAAGCCTGAGCGGCCGTGTCGTTCCCTCGGGTGAAGGCGCGCAATTGCCGAAACGGCTTCGCGTCCACCTGATCCCGGCCGAGACGGCCGCCGCCGATGACCTGCTCCGCTACGCCGAATCGCCGGTCCGGGGCGACGGATCGTTCGAGTTCAAACACATAGCGCCGGGCAAATATCTATTGATCGCGCGGCAGGCTTCGGAAAAAGACGCGAACGATGATCAGTGTCGCCCGCTTGCCCTGGACGCCGTCGAACGCGCAAAGTTACGCCGTGAAGCCACAGCCGCGAAGAACGAAATCGAACTAAAAGTTTGTGAGCGCGTGAAAGAGCATGTCTTGCGGCGGTAGCCGTGGCGCAAAGCGGTCCAGTTTGCGACGCTCATTCACTCATTCGCTCATTGATTCGAACTGCACAGGCCCGGCTAATAGTGGCGCGGACTTCAGTCTGCGCGACTCGAGAATATGATGCAGGCGCAGACCGAAGTCCGCGCCACGGTTAAGAGCGATCCCCTCCATTTCTTAACCGTGGATTTGGGCTGGACCGCTTTGCGCCGCCATTGCAACGGAGGCGTCAGATGAAACCCGGCCCACTCACTCTCTTTTCAATCTTGCCAATATTGCTCCTGATTACGGCCAGCCAATCAAGCGCGCAGGCCCCGCAGCGCGACAACCGTCCGCGCACGGCATCGGTCAGAGGGCGCGTGACCATTGCCGGAAAACCTGCGGCGAATGCGGTGATCACCGTCACGGAGACCGATTTAAAACCGGATGCGGGCGAATCGGGCCTACGCCTCCCCATCCAGGCCAAAACGCGGACCGACGGCGACGGCCGTTATCTGGTCGGCGGCTTGGTCGAGGGGCGCTACGTCGTCAGCGCAATGTTGAAGGCCTTCGTCGCCGCCGGTTTCGGTGAGCCCAACCTAAGCCGGACGGTGACCCTCGATGAAGGCGAAGCGCGGGAGAAGATAGATTTCGCGTTGATCCGAGGCGGCGTTATGACCGGCAAAGTTATGGACGACGAGGGCGCGCCGCTCGTCGCCAGACGCGTACAGCTTTACACCGTGGATGAACAGGGGCGGAAGGGCAACTACCGAGGTCCCTTGGTGTACGAGATGGGCGAAACGGACGACCGTGGCGTTTATCGCATCTACGGGCTGCCGCCGGGGCGCTACACCATCAGCGCAGGCGGCGAAGGAGGGGGCGACCCGATTCGAGGCGGGGGCGGAAAGTTCGCGCTCACATATCATCCCGACACGACCGACGAGAAACAGGCCAGGGTCATCGAAATCAAAGAGGGGAGCGAGGTCACCGATATAGACATCAGGTTCGGGAGCGCCAGGAAGACCTATGAAGCCGCAGGCCGCGTGGTTGATAGAGAAACAGGCAAACCCGTTCCGAGAATCCATGTTTCATGCCGGTCGGAATCTGAGATGGGCGGATCTAGATCGGTTTTTTCGACGACAGCCATCGCTGACCTGCAGGGCGCCTTTAAGCTCTCCGGACTGCCGCCTGGGCGTTACCAGACGGTGGCTATGGACAGCCTCGGCGAGACTGGCTTTACAAGCGATGCGGCGGAGTTTGAAATCACGAACGACAATGTGAGTGGCGTCGAGGTGAAGGTCTTTCTTGGCGCTAGCGTCAGCGGCATCGTAGTTATCGAGGGCGCCGACGCCACGGCCGGAAAACAACTCCAATCAATAACTGTCTATCCCAACATGTCGCCGCCGATCGATGCGGCAGGCGATGCGAATGAGCGCGCCTCGGGCACACAGTTCTACAGTCCTGGCAGGGTCAACGCCGACGGCAGCTTCACCATTAAGGGGCTTCAGGCGTGCGGCGTCAGTTTCTCTTTATCGAGTTTTGACGGCGGACTGCGGATCAAGCGAATCGAGCGCGACGGCGTTGAGGTCAAAGACGCAATCGAGGTGAGGCCCGGTGATAAGGTCACCGGCGTTCGCATAGTGGCCCATCGAGCGCAAGGCCGGATTCGTGGCCAGATCAGGATCGCGGGTGGCGCGCTGCCCGACGGGTGGCGGTTGGACGCCAGCGCCTCGCGACCCGCGTCCGCGAACGAATCGAATTCCGGGGCCAGGACGCCTGTGTTGGCTGAAGGAACAGACGGGTACGCTATCGTTGACGAAAAGGGGCGCTTCGTGATCGAGGGATTGACGGCTGGCGAATATGATTTGTCAATTACTATGGGCAAGCGGGACGCGAATGGAAGCCGGCAAATATTCAGTCCGCCGGGATCGAATCAGCGCGTCACTGTCAGAGATGACGTTGAGACTTCCGTAACGCTCACCCTCGACATTAGCCACATAAATCAGCCCAACAATCGATCCAACAATCAGGAGGAGCGGCGATGAGGGTGGTGAAAGCGTTGTCGTTAATTCTTCTCTGCGCGGCGTCGGTTCGAGTCGCTATCGCGCAAGCCGGATCGAAGGAGAACTCTGAAGCGGCGCCCCAGACAAGGCGCTACGGAGTGATTACAGGGCGCGTCGTCAATGACGCCGGGCGGCCAGTCGCGGGCGCGCCGATCCTCGTCATCAAGTCCGGCGTCAAGATCACGAGCGGCATGCAAACCTCAACCGCCGATGACGAAGGCAATTTCAAGGTGACCGGGCTTGGTCTCGGCTCTTACATGATTTACGCAAACGTTCCTGGATATGTCATCGCCAGGGCCGATTCCGAGAGCGATTATCTTCGCCCGGGCGCCAGCGTCACGATCAATCTGGTCAAAGGCGGAGTGATTACCGGGCGCGTCACCGACTCGTATGGCGAGCCGATGGTCGGCGTTCGCGCGCAGGCCTTTAAAGTCCGCGAACTGGAAGGCGGGCAGAAATATTTAGGCGAACTCAGGGAGACGAATGGAAAATTGACGGATGATCGCGGGGTATATCGCCTCTACGGCCTGGAGCCGGGAGTTTACGTCGTCGGCGTTTCAAATGACCAATCGGGTATGTACGGCGGCGGTAACCCCGGACGCGAGGCTATGACGTGGTATCCGTCCTCTCCGCGCGCGACGGCTGCGGAGATTACTGTGCGTGGCGGCGAAGAGATCGCCGGCATCGACATCCGACATCGCGAAGATCGCGGCCACATGATCAGCGGAACGATCCTCGGCGATGCCGCGCACGACCCGATGGACGAAGGCATAACCATCATGTTGACGAGCGGCGCCGACAGGCAATTGATCGGAATGACGTGGGTGTACGGAACGAAGGGCTTTGCGATGTTCGGCGCGCCTGACGGCGAGTACGAGGTCGTTGCTTTCAAGGTGAGCCGCACTCAAACTGATCTTGGGAACTCGGCGCCCCGCCGCGTGGTCGTGAAGGGCGCCGACGTGTCGGGGATCGAGCTTAGATTAGCGCCGCCTGCTTCGGTCTCCGGGAGGGTGAAGGTCGAGGCGGGCGCCGCGGGAAAAAGTCCTTGCGAAGTTGGGGCGCAGGCCAGGGCGACTGTCGAAGAGGTTCTGTTGAGCGCCGCGCCTGAGGACGAGTCACAGACGTCATTACTAGCAATCGCGCCTTATTTTCGTTACCTCAGCGGCGCGATGGGCGGCGCGCCGGATGAAAAAGGCGAATTCATCCTGAGAGGGTTGGCCGCGGGGCGCTTTCGTATCAAAGCCGATTTGCCCGATGACGGCTGGTACGTTCGCGCCATTACGCAACCGACTCCCGGCGCGGGGAAAAAGCCGTCAGACGCTTCTCGCGATGGCATCGCGGTAAAAGCGGGCGAAAAGCTGTTGGGCGTTGAAGTGGTCGTCGCCGAAGGCGCGGCAAGTTTGAACGGCCGCGTCGTTCCTGTGAAAGATGCATCCAGATTGCCCGCCCGGCTGCGCGTTCATTTGATCCCGGCTGAAGTTTCGGTGGCGGACGATGTTCTTCGCTATGCCGAGACGGCAGTCGGCGCTGATGGCGGATTTGGATTCAAACACATCGCGCCCGGCAAATATTTGTTGCATACGCGGCAGACTTCGGAAAAAGAAGCGAACAATGACCGGTTTCGCCCCGTCGCCTGGGACATGGTCGAACGCGCAAGGCTTCGCCGCGAGGCCGAAGCCTCGAAGAACGAAGTCGAGCTGAGAGTTTGCGAACGCCTGAAAGATTACGTTCTGCGCCTCAATCGTTAGTCTGCGCCCGGACTCGCGTCTAAAACGGATTTGAACCTTATCGGAGAGGTGTTATGTCAAGAATAAATTTCGCTATCAGCGTTCTCGCTTTGCACCTCGGTCTTATTTCAACTCAGGCTCAGATCACCCCAGGGCCTGATCATGGAACAGCGGTTGTTTCCGGCGTTGTCACATTGAAAGGCAAACCGTCGTGCGGCGTGATCGTTCAATTAATAGATCAGAGAGAGGGGAGTTATCGGTTCAGGTATCCTTTCGCCCAAACCGATGAGAATGGGCGATTCCGTATCTATAGCGTCGCCGCCAGGAAGTATTGGATTACTGCGCGCGCGCCTGGCCATTTCTCGCCGGGGAATGACGGCAAGGGAACCAGCGGCCAAACGCTCGAAGTCGCCGAAGGCGCGAAGATTGAAAACATCGCCCTCGAAATCAAACGCGGCGGCGTGATCACGGGGCGAATCACCGATTCGCGGGGCGCCCCGATGGCTGATGAGGAGGTCAACGTCCACAGGCTCGATAAGAACGACGATCTCTACGCAGGCGTCTACGAAACTCGAACCGATGATCGGGGCGTCTATCGCTTCTATGGCCTGCCCGAAGGCCGCTACCTTGTCGGTATTGGGTATGAGCATGATCATCGGTACCTCAAACTCCCTCCGCGCGTCTTCTATCCGAACGTGGCCAGCAAATCCGAGGCGAAGGTGATTGAGGTCGCATTAGAGTCGAACACCAATGATATTGACATCACTCTTCCTGATCCGAAACATCTTTCAATCAAAAGGGAGAATGCAGGCCAGTTCCCATTTCGAGGCTCGATCCCAGTTCGCATCGTGACCGAGGACGGGGTTGGATTGCCCTATGCGAAGGTATACCTGACCCGCAGCGATAGGGATGGTCGTTCGATCTTAACATCCTCTGGGTCCGCGATCTGCGGTGCAGACGAAAACGGAAATTTCGAAATCCCCGATTTTGGACCAATTGATGGGCCGGATTTCTATAGAGTCATTGCAATATATGCGAAGGGCTACGCGCCCAAGCATGCCGTCTATCAACGCGTCGTCGACGCCGTCACTATCAACATGGTCAAAGGCGCCGTAATTACCGGCAGAGTCAGAAACGCAAAGGGGAATCCGGTGATCGGCGCAGACCTCCATGTGGAGTTGAGGCGCGAGGCCGACGGGAAACCGATACTTGGGAAGATACAGTTTTCCAGGGCCACAGACGATAGCGGCGTATATCGTTTCTGGGGATTGACGCCGGGAAACTACGTTGTCTATACGACTAATCGGAGTAATTGGGCCTGCCAATTCGCCGAGATGGACTCTCTTTGGATTTATTATCCGTTGTCAACGCGCGAGGGGGCAGCCGAAGTTACTGTCAGGAGTGGCGCCGTAACCAGCGGCATTGACATCCGGTATAGCGAATACCGAGATCGCATCAAGTAAGTTGCGGCTTCGATGACCCGGCCGCTCCGAGCGTCCAGGTGGAGGTTGCCGGACCGTCAGCAGCGGCGCTGAGACAGTGATCAATCTCACTCTCGGACCTGCGGACAGATAAGCATGAAAATGAGGAGGACATATGCCGAAACCGAGGTTCACTATAGGCATTCTCGTTTTGATATGTTGGCTCTATCTCGATATTTCAATTCAGGCTCAGCCCAAAGATGCCAAAGCAGGGACAGCCACAATTTCAGGACGTGTCACGTTGAACGGCGAGCCTGTGGCGAACGTCGTCGTCGCGCTGCAAAATACGCCCGCCCCTTCCCCCTCGCCTGGGGCTCGCGTGAAGACTGACGGCGCCGGGCAGTTTCGCTTCACGGGTGTGACGGCCGGCCGCTATGTGCTGGGCGCGCTAGCTCCCGGCTTTGTCTCCCCGAGTGACCAGTCATACGGGCCGCAGGGCGCCCTGATTACCGTTTCGGAAGGCGAGAATATGGACGGCGTCAGCATCGAACTCAAACGTGGCGCCGCAATCGCGGGGCGCGTGACCGATTCGCGGCGCCGCGCCATAGTCGAAGAAAATGTCATATTGATGAAGCTGGACGAACAGCGCAGGCCACTGCAATTTAATAATCCGATGAACAACTATTCCTTGATCACGGATGATCGCGGCTACTACCGCCTCTTTGGGTTGCCTGCGGGACGCTACCTGGTCAGCGTCGGACACAAACCTCAGGAATTCTCACCCTTCGGGGGGCGGAGGATTTTCTACCAGCAAACTTTTCACCCCGACGCGACCGAGGAGTCGAAGGCCGAGGTCATCGAGTTGAGCGAAGGAGGAGAGGCCACCGGCGTTGACATCACCGTCGCCGAGGCGATGCGGGCTTACCTAGTGTCAGGCCGGATAGTGGACGCGGAGACAGGGCAACCAGTCGCTATGATGGATGTAGGATACTTTAAGATGAGGGCGGATAGCAGGAGCGCTGGTGGCGCCCCGAATGCGTCCAGGTCCGACGCGAACGGCGGGTTTCAAATTTCGCTGCCGCAGGGCAAGTATTTACTGTATGGGGGCTCGTCAAATAGCGATTATTTTACTGACCCTGCGCCGATCGAGGTCGAAGACAAAGACATAAGCGGAGTCGAGATCAAAGCGCGGCGCGGGGCCACGATCAGCGGGGTCGTCGCGATGGAAGGCGCGTACGACCGGGCAGTCCTGGCGAGGCTTCCGTCACTCACACTCTTCGCCAGTAGACGTTCGGATATTGGCGAGCGCGTGATCGGCCGATCCGGCAGAATCAACCCCGACGGCGGTTTCCGCATCATCGGATTGCCGCCGGGCAAGATCACATTTTCGCTCTCGGGCCAGTATGGCGCGAACAAATTTTCCATCCTGCGAATCGAGCGAGGGGGCGTCTCTCAGGGTCATCAGATCGAGATAGGCGCGGGGGAACAGGCGCAATATTTACGGGTCGTGCTGGTGTACGGCGTCGCGTCGATCAGAGGGCAGGTGAAAATCATCGGTGGCGCGACGCCTCCCGACATTGTGGTTCATGTCTATGCGAAGAAGGTCGACGGCAATGACGCCGCTAATGTCGTTTCGCAGGTCGACGCCTCGGGACAGTTCGTAATCGAGGGGTTGACGGCGGGCGAGTATGAACTGAGACTATATAACACACATCGAAACAATCCCACCGAGACCGATCCCCAACTCAGGCAAACATTCCTGCAGCAATTGTGGCAGACTAAACAAACAGTGTCGGTCGGCGCCACGGGCGTCACGAAAGTGACTTTTACGTTCGACCTGAGCCGAAAGGAGGGGCAATGACCATCGCCAGTTATTTCATCGTTGCGATCTTCCTGTTTGCGCCCTCCGCGGCCGCGCGGCAAGGCGGCGCGATCACGGGCCGTGTCGTCGCCGATGACGGAGAGGGGGTGGCGAATGTGACGGTCTTCCTCAACGTAGTGGGAGCGCGTTCCGGCGGTCCACGCACAACGGCCACGGACGAAAATGGCAAATTCCGCTTCAGTGATCTCGATCAGAATGAATACGCGGTCACCGTGGCGGATTCCGGCGGCTATGTGCGGACGCCGCCGTCCGAAGCCGAAAGGCAGCGTCCGCGCTATTACCGCATCGGAGACGACGTGACGGTGACGATGACCAGAGGCGGGGTGATTACCGGGCGCGTGACGAACGCCAACGGCGAGCCGGTGATATCCGTGGCGGTCACCGCCGTCAGAGTCCGCGACGCCGAAGGCGCGCCGGCCCGCGGCGGATATCCTTCGCGCCCGCGCTTTACCAATGATCGCGGCGTTTACCGCATCTACGGTCTGACGCCGGGGACTTATGTAGTGGCCGCGAACAGGCGCGATAACAATTTCAGACCGAGCCCGGCGCCGTACGACGACGAATTGCCGGCTTATCATCCGGCCACGACGACTCGCGCCGATGCGGCTGAAATAAAGGTGGGCGCCGGAGTCGAAATTACAGGCGCTGACATTCGCTACGGCGGCGGCCGTGGCCACACCATCAGCGGGGTGGTAAGCGGCGGCAAGGGCATCGTTACGAGACCGGCCGTGAGCGTGCAGTTGCTCGGCGCTCAGGGCGAATTATCCACCAATTCGGCTTACATCAGACCGGGCGACGACAACAGAGGCTTCGCGTTTTACGGCATGCCGGATGGCGAATATGTCATCACCGCCAGGAGCTCCGGAGACGATCAGGGCCTGGCTGCCGCCCCGGCGCGCATAACGTTGAGCGGGGTCGACGTCGCCGGAATCGAATTGAAGCTCGATCCGCTGGGGACGGTCAGCGGGCGCGTCGTCATCGATGGCTTGCCCAACAGTTGTGACCCCAAACGCAAAATCTCGCTGGAACGATTCTTAATAACCTTGATGCGCGATGACTTGCAGGCGGACGCTGCGAATTTCTTACAATATCCGCGTTCTTTCAGCCAGCGGGTGGACGAAAACGGGAAGTTCGCGTTCAACAACGTCGAGCCGGGGCATTACCGGATCGTGGCGCGTACGTCTGACGAACATCTTTACGTGAAAGCGATCACCGCATACGCGGCGACTCCGGCTCGAGGAAGCGCGGCGCGAAGGGCGTATCCGGCGGGCAGCGTCTCGCAAAACGGTTTCACCTTCAGGCAGGGAGAAAAAATGACCATCGGCGCCGTGACTTTCGCCGAAGGCGCGGCGAGCTTGCGCGGCAAAGTCACCCCTGAAAACGAGGGCGCGCGATTGCCTTCGAGATTGCGATTACATCTCATTCCCGCCGACCCGAAATCGGCCGAAGACGTATTGCGTTACTCTGAAACAATTGTCCGGTCTGAAGGCGCGTTCGCGTTCAACAACATTGCGCCGGGCAAATACCGGCTCCTTGCGCGCGTCGTGCCGGACGACGAGCCGATTGACCGCCCGCCATTCCCGGCCGCCTGGGACGCCAATGAACGCGCGAATCTTCGGAAAGAAGTTGCGGCGATGAATGTCGAGGTTGAGCTGAAACCTTGCCAGCGCCTCATGGATCAGGTCGTGAAGTATCGATAGAACGTCCGAGTCGCAAAAGATAGAACAAGGAGGCTCTATGCAAAAGCTCAGTATTGCGCTCAGCATTCTCGTTTTGCCTTCCGCTTTTCATTCCGTTCAATCCCAAACCGCCGAGACGAAAGCCGGTACGGCGACGGTCTCGGGCCGCGTTGTGAAGAAAGGCGAGCCGGCGCAGGGCGTGCTGGTCTATCTGCATCCACTAAGTTCGCCGACGCCTTCAAATCCGGACGCTTACTTGCGCGCGAGGACCGATGAGGACGGACATTTCCGCATCACAGGCGTTGCGGCGGGCGACTACTTCATCATTCCGCTGGCTCCCGAATTTGTCTATTCCGGCGGGGATGACCCTGCCATAAAGCGCAAACAACTCAAGGTGTCGGAGGGCGAAAACGTCGAAAACGTTGACATCGAGATATATCGCGGCGGCGTCATCACTGGACGCGTGACCGATTCGCAGGGACAGCCGTTGGTCAGGAAGCACATTCTGCTCAGTAGATTCGACAAGAGCGGTTGGTCAATTCCTAATATGTCCTATGGCTCCAGTATCGAGATGTATGAGACCGACGACCGCGGCGTCTACCGAATCTTCGGCTTGCCAGCAGGACGCTATCTGGTCAGCATGGGATTTCCGCCTTCAGCCGGCCAGGTCACTGTTTCCATGAGCGGAACCTTTTACCCGCGCACTTTCCACCCTAAGGCCGTGAACGAATCGGAGGCCAAGGCGATCGAAGTCACTGAAGGGTCGGAAAGCGTCAGTGTCGACATCACCGTTCTCGAATCGAAGCCTGCCCGCTCCATATCCGGGCGGGTGATCGATGCCGACACGGGGCAGCCGGCCGAAGGTATCGAGATCGCCTACAACGCAATGTCAGATAGTCACAGATACATCAACCATTGGAGGTCGAATGGCGAAATATCGGGGGCGCAGGGCGAGTTCAGTCTGAAAGGCATGGCGCCTGGAAAATACCAACTCATCGCGCGCCCTGAAAGCAAGAGTGAGTTTTTCAGTGATCCGACGCCTTGCGATTTGAGCGCCGGCGACGTTGCCGGCGTAGAGATCAAAGTTCGTCGTGGTGGCTCGATCCGCGGAGTCGTTGTAATCGAAGGGACGGATGATCCGAAGGCGCTTGCGAAACTGCCGGAGCTTTATATTTACCTAAACGTCTTGAGGGAAGGCTCCGACGCGCAGAGGAGGGACAATCCGAAGGTCAACGCGGATGGAAGTTTTCAGATTCGCGGACTGCCTCAGAGCTATGTCCATATTACGTATGACCCGAAGTCTAACGGTCATGATTTCTCGCTGGCCCGCATCGAACATAACGGCGCGGTTGTGCGCGACGTGATCTGGGCCGGTCCGGGCAAACACGTGACGGGAGTGCGCGTCGTTCTGGCATACAAGGGTCGACAGCAGTGATTAACCTTAACTCCAGTCCTTGGTAGAGCAAAAAGAACCACGGGGACCACGGGGAACACGGGGAAAAAAGAGGAAAATGCTTTATGGGATAAAGGTACAGCATATCTTACAACCAAGCTTATCCCCGTGTTCTCCGTGTTCCCCGTGATTCTCGCCTCTTCTGAGTTCAACTCAAGACTGGAATTAACCCAGAGGGTAGAAACAATGAGACGGCTACTCATTCTGTCCGGCTGCGCCGTCGTTCTGTTTACGTCGTTGAACCCTACGGCCTCAAGCCAGATTGATCGGGATTCCGACGGCGTAATCACCGGCAGAGTGACGACTCTGACCGGCGAGCCGATGGTTGGCGTGAGGGTCGTTGCGCTTTTGGTCAAAGATCTCAACGGCGATCCCAATCGGCGGCAATTCGGCGGGCGCCCGCGCTTCACCGACGATCGCGGCGTCTATCGCATCTACGGGATTAGGCCGGGAATTTACATCGTATATGCGCGGGGCGATGTCACAACATCGCCGATTTCGCCCTACGAAGGCTACGCGCCGACCTATCATCCGTCATCGCCGCGCGAGACCGCCGCCGAAGTCAGGGTCACTAAAGGCAGCGAGGCGACAGGGGTTGACATACGCTATCGCGGCGAACGCGGCCACACTGTCAGCGGCGTGGCGCCCGTCGGCAAAGATGCGCCGCGAGGCGCAGGCATGTCAGTCGCGCTATACAACGTCTCGTCAGGCTTCCTGGCTGGAGTTCAAAACCTTGGGCAGGTCGAGGCGCAAAACGCTTTCACGATCAAAGGCATTACTGACGGCGAGTATGAGATTGTCGCGCGTGTCTACGAAACGGGGAATGATGAACCCTTCGTTTCGCAGCCGCGTCGCGTAACGGTCAGTGGCGCTGACGTCGGCGGAATCGAGTTGAAGTTCGCGCCCCTGGCTTCGGTTTCAGGAAAAGTTGTTGTCGAGTCCTCGCCGGACGCCTGCGAGGGCGAGCGTAAGACTTCGCGAGATAAGATATTCGTTAGAGTTCGTCCCGATACTAAGGCAATGCATGATGCGAGACGATTTAGGAACTTTCAGTCCGGCGGCTCGGTGAGTGAGCAAGGCGAGTTCAAAATCTCCGGCCTCGACCCGAGCCGCTATTTCATTAGCCCGGGGCTACCCGACGAGAACTGGTACTACAAATCAATCGCCGCCCCCGTCGCGACGGCAGGAAGAGACTCCGTCGGACCCGTGGCGACCTATGATGTCGGGCGCAATGGGTTGGCGTTGAAATCGGGCGAGAGGGTATCAGGCTTGGTCGTGACCATCGCCAATGGGGCCGCGGGCTTGCGTGGTAGCCTGAAGCCGGAGAACAAGAGCTTGCGGGCGCCTGCAGGGATGGTCGTTCATCTCGTTCCGGCTGAACCGGCGGCGGCTGATGACGTCCTGCGCTTTGCCGAAGTCCCCGCGGGCCGAAACGGCGCGTTCGAGTTCAAAAATATCGCCCCGGGCAAATACCACCTGCTTACGCGCTCCGCGCCGAACGATGAACCGAACGATAATCCGCCCGCCGCCTGGGACGCAGTCGAGCGCGCGAAGCTTCGGAAAGAGGCCGAGGCGATGAAGGTCGAGATCGATCTGAAGCCTTGCCAGCGCGTCACGGATCAGATTGTGAAACAATGATTTGCCACAGAGGGCGCCAGAGAACACAGAGAAAACATTTATGTCCTGTAGCGCCCTGCGGTGGCTATTCTTACAAATGAAAACCGTCGTAAGGAGCCGCGAGCCGTGGAAGATTCGATCAAGCAAGTCATCGAGAGTTACAATCCGAATGCGCCTTTGGCCGAGGCGTGGACGATCCCCGCGGCTTGGTATGTAGATTCGCGGATCATGGAACTGGAGCGGCGGATGGTCTTCTCGCGCTCCTGGCAGCTTGTTGGGCGCGCAGATCAGGTCCGCAATCCGGGCCAGTACGTCACATGGGAGTTGGCCGGGGAGCCGATCCTGGTCGTCAGGGGCGACGATCGGGTTTTACGCGGCTTCTTCAATGTATGCCGCCACCATGCCGCCGCCGTCATTACCGCCGCTGAAGGCGAGACGCGCAACCTGCGATGCCCGTATCACGGCTGGACTTACTCGCTCGAAGGAGAGCTTCGTGGGACGCCGGATTTCACCGGCGTTTGCGGCTTCGATCGCGCGGCGAACGGCCTCGAGCCTGTCGAGACTGCGGTCTGGGAGAACTGGGTGTTCGTCAAACTGGATCGGGGCGGCCCTTCGCTCGAAAACTTTCTCGGCGCCGATCTCATCGGCCAAATGCGAGGGCTGGATCTGGGTAATTTTCACTGGGTGGAGCGGCGGCGCTACACTCTCGGCTGCAATTGGAAGGTCTTTGTCGATAATTACCTCGACGGCGGCTATCACGTGCCCTATCTTCATAAGGGCCTCGACAGCGTTCTCGACTACGGCAGTTACACGATCGAAACCGGCGGGCGGTTTTGCCTGCAATCAAGCCCCGTCATCGCAAAGGGGGCCGAGGCGCAAACAGGCGCCGTTCGCAAGGGCGACCGCGCTTTTTATTACTGGCTCTACCCCAACATCATGATCAACTTGTACGAAGGGGTGATGGATACGAACCTCGTCATCCCTCTCGGAACTGATCGGACCGAGGTCATCTTCGATTTCTATTTCACCGACGTTTCGGAGCAGGCCCGCGAACGCAACCTCAACAGCGTCGCCGTCGCTGAACGGATTCAGGGTGAAGACGTGGCGATCTGCGAATCGGTTCAGCGCGGTCTCAAGTCGCGCTCGTACACGGCGGGGCGGCTCTCTGTGCGGCGCGAAGCGGGAGAGCGCCTTTTTCATCAACTCCTTTATGCTGACTTGCGGACATGGGACAAGTGACATCGACTTACGACCTGCTGGCCAGAGTAGAGCAAGGGGACGAATACGCGTTTACCGCGTTGTTCGAGAAATATCAGAAGCGGCTTGCGTTGCTGATTTACTATAAGCTAAGCCGCGAGATGCGGCGGCTGGCCGACGCGGAGGATGTGTTGCAGGAGACGTTTCTCGAAGCCTTCCGCGACATTAAGCGTTTTCGATATGAGAAACCAGGGGGCTTCCTCAGCTGGTTGTCGAAGATTGCTGATCACGTAATCGCCGACGCCGCCCGATTCCATGGTAGGCAGAAGCGGCGCGCCGAATTTGTGCGATTCCGGTCGGTCGGAACCCCGGACGGGCCTGAGCCTGTGGATAGCGCCACTCCCAGCCGATTGTTGGCGGAGAAAGAGAGCCTGCAAGCGTTGATTCAAAAACTTGACAGCCTGCCGGAGGACTATCGCCGCGCAATCCTCCTCGCGAAGGTGGAAGGCCTGTCCAACGCGGAGATGGCCGAACAACTCGGCCGGAGCAGAGAAGCCGCTGCGTTGTTGTTGCATAGGGCAATCAAGCGATTTCGAACAATTCAAGAACAAGATATACGTTGAGCCGGGAATCGCGCTTTGCGCCTTTGCGCCTTTGCGAGAAACAGGCTTGCTCATTCAGACGGCGGTTCTCGCCAAGGCGCAAAGGTCGCAAAGGGAAGCCTTCTACTATGGTTGGTCTTTATTCTCAAAGACCATAAACGCCGGGCTAAGCTCACTAGCCGCTTCGCGACAGAGGAATCAGAGATCGCGCGATGACAGAAAGACCTGACAATCCCGATCACCGGCCCTACCACGATCGTGAGCAATTGATCGCCGATGCGGTGGTCGCGTACCACGATCTGCGGCTTCAGGGTGAAGCGATCGATCCGGACGAGTATTGCCGAGACCATCCCGAGCTCGCCCCCGAGCTGCGCGCTCAGCTTTTAGCGCTCGATGAGATCGACGCAGTGTTAATGCCGAATGAGGCGCCTAGCGGCGCTCGGTCGCCGGAATTGCCAGAGCGTCTTTCAGGCTACAAGATATTGGGCGAGATCGGCTCGGGCGGAATGGGGCGCGTCCTTCTCGCGCTCGACGAAAGGCTCGGCAGAAAGGTCGCGGTGAAGACGCTCAGCCCGCGCTACGCCGGCAATCCCAAACTGCGCGAGAGATTCATGCGCGAGGCGCGCGCGCTGGCGCGCCTGGATCACCCGAACATCGTTCGCATTTACAACCTCGGAGACGCCGACGAGGAGCCGCACTTTGTTATGGAGCGCATTGAAGGAGCTTCGTTGACCGAGGCGGCGCGACGGCTGGCTCTGACCCAGAAGATTGACTTGATGCTCAAGGTCGCCCTGACAGTGGATTTCCTGCACCGGCGCCGGATGATTCACCGCGACCTGAAACCCGGCAATATTCTCGTCGGCCCTGACCTCGAACCGAAGGTGTTGGACTTCGGCCTTGCGGCGCAGTTCGATGACACGGGTGAGCGCCTCACACAGGCCGGCGAGATCATGGGAACGCCGGATTACTTTTCACCAGAACAGGCGCAGGCTGTGGCGCCACTGGACGCGCGAAGCGACATCTTCTCTCTCGGGGCGATCCTCTATGAACTGATTACTGGGGCGCCGCCGTTTCGCGGCGAAAACACGCGCGATCAGATTCGCTCGATCTGTGAACACGATCCCGCGCCGCCTAGGAGAATCAACCCCGCCATACCGGGCGAGCTACAGAACATCTGCTTGAAGGCTTTGGAGAAGGACCCTGCGCAGCGGTATCAATCCGCGCGCGAGATGGCCGATGACCTGGCGCGTCTGCTCGCCGGCGA
>Ga0154003_1000161_pt1 | contig 20243 bp, 19 predicted proteins | sample TSFL087MetaG_FD_104679 | JGI IMG/M metagenome (GOLD analysis project Ga0154003, IMG submission 104679) | Attine ant fungus gardens microbial communities from Florida, USA - TSFL087 MetaG | ecosystem: Host-associated > Fungi > Mycelium > Unclassified | place: USA: Florida, Lake Talquin State...
GAAACGGACCACTGGTCAGCATCCGGGAGGGATTATCGTTGTTCCTGATTACATGGATATCTATGATTTTACACCCATCCAATTTCCTGCGGATGATAAAGATTCCGAGTGGCGGACAACGCATTTTGATTTTCATTCTATTCATGATAATGTGTTAAAGCTCGATATTCTTGGACACGATGACCCGACGGTGATTCGGATGCTTGAGGATTTAAGCGGGATTGATCCAAAAACAATTCCTACAGATGATCCAGAAGTGATGAAAATTTTTAGCAATACTGAGAGCTTAGGGGTAACGGAAGAGCAGATCGGTTGTAAAACAGGAACATTGGGTATTCCTGAGTTCGGAACACGTTTTGTTAGACAGATGCTTGAGGAAACCCACCCGACCACTTTTGCAGAACTGGTACAAATCTCTGGATTGTCCCACGGTACTGATGTTTGGTTAAATAATGCCGATGAGTTGATTAATCAGGGGATATGTGAATTAAAGGATGTCATTGGCTGTCGTGATGATATCATGGTTTATTTAATGCATAAGGGTTTAGATCCTTCTACATCTTTTAAAATTATGGAATCTGTCCGTAAAGGCAAAGGTTTAACGGAGGAATGGATTGAAGAAATGAAAAATAATCATGTTCCGGAATGGTATATTGATTCTTGCCTTAAGATTAAATATATGTTTCCAAAAGCTCATGCTACTGCCTATGTTTTAATGGCTGTTCGCATTGCTTATTTTAAGGTGCACCATCCTATCCTTTACTATGCGACTTATTTTTCAGTGCGGGCAGATGATTTTGATATTGATACAATGCGGCGTGGTGCTGGAGCCATCAAAGCAAAGATAGATGACATTCAAGGCAAGGGGCTTGATGCTTCACCTAAAGAAAAGAATATGTTGACCGTTCTTGAAATTGCTCGAGAGATGTGTGAGCGAGGGTTTTCTTTTAAGTCGATCGATCTGTATCGATCAAGTGCAACAGATTTTATTGTTGATGGTGAGGCGCTGATCCCTCCATTTGATGCCTTACAAGGCGTAGGAACCAACGCAGCATTAAATATCGTTAAAGTCCGTTCAGATGGAGAATTTTTATCTAAAGAGGACTTGCAGCATCGAGCTAAGCTGTCTAAAACCGTCATTGAGTATTTAGATCAACAAGGTTGTTTGCAAGAATTACCGGAAGCCAATCAGCTCTCTCTTTTTTAATTTTATGGACTCTAGACCCGAGAGTTGCCATGTTCTTAATGGGTATGGTATAGTATTATAGGAAATGCTAGAGAATAGGTCGACTAAGAAGAGTGGGGAAATCCCACTCTTTCGTTTTCATAAAATAGTTAAAAGCGAATAAGACCTGTTTTACATAGTACCATGTGGCAAAACGGTATCTAATCATGCCTTTCTGGAAAGGAGGAAATGACGTGGCTGGAAGGATTGTCGATTCAGTTCAAAGATTGGTTGGGCCTATTCTTGCGGATATGGACCTTGAGCTCTTTGATTTAAAGTATGTTAAAGAAGGGAAGCATTGGTTCCTAAGAGTATTTATTGATTCACCTCAAGGTGTTGATTTAGATATATGTACTGTGGTGAGTGAGCGATTGAGCGAGGAGTTAGATCAAAAAGCTGATTTTATTGATGAATCTTATTATTTAGAAGTATCCTCACCAGGCGTTGAACGTTTATTACGTGGCATTGCCGATTTTAAAAAGGCAGTGGGTAAAGATGTCAGGCTGACCACTTATGAAGTCATCAATGGTCAAAAGGAGCTTGAGGGCCGCCTTGCTCTGGTTGATGAAGATCAGGTCACTGTCTCTGTTAAACAGCAGACACATGTCGTTGATGTTCAAGTGCCTATAGACAAAATTGCCAGCGCAAGATTAGCGATTATTTTGTAATAATAAGGGGGAGATTAAACGATGGTTAGTGACCTTTTGGATGCGCTTTCTGCTTTAGAAAAGGATAAGGGTGTGAGCAAGGATGTCATAATAGATGCATTGGAGGCTGCACTGATTTCAGCTTATAAGCGGAATTATAATCAAGCGCAAAATGTGCGAGTGGATATCAATGATCAATCTGGGACGATCCAAGTTTTCGCACAAAAGGATGTTGTAGAAGAAGTAGAGGACGAAAGGTTACAAATATCTATTGACGAGGCGCATGATATCAGTCCACAATATGTTGTTGGAGATAGTATAGAAATCGAAGTGACACCGCGTGAATTTGGACGCATTGCTGCACAAACAGCTAAGCAGGTTGTGACACAACGTGTTCGGGAAGCTGAGCGTGGTGTGATTTATTCAGAATACATTGATCGAGAAGCTGATATTATGACAGGCATTGTCCAGCGTCAAGATCATCGCTATATCTATGTTGATTTGGGAAGCCTCGAAGCTTTGCTACCAGCTTCGGAGCAAATGCCTGCAGAAACCTATCGTCCTCATGATCGCATTAAGGTTTATATAACAAAGGTTGAAAATACGACTAAAGGTCCGTCTGTTTTAGTTTCGAGAACTCATCCCGATCTGCTCAAACGGCTTTTTGAATTAGAGGTCCCAGAAATCCATGACGGTACCGTCGAGGTTAAATCCATTGTAAGAGAAGCAGGCGATCGGTCTAAAATTGCAGTGTATGCCGAAGATCCTGAGGTTGATCCTGTCGGCTCCTGTGTGGGACAGCGTGGTGCTCGAGTGCAAGCAATTGTTGATGAGCTAAACGGTGAAAAGATTGATATTGTTCGCTGGTCCAAGAACCCTGCGGAATACGTTGCTAATGCGCTAAGTCCGTCAAAGGTTGTGGATGTTATTGTTGATGAAGAGGGAAAGGCAACAACGGTTATTGTTCCAGATCATCAGCTGTCACTTGCCATTGGGAAACACGGTCAAAATGCTCGCTTAGCCGCTAAGTTAACCGGTTGGAAAATTGATATTAAGAGTGAGTCAGATGCTGAAGAATTAGGGTTGCTCACTATGAATCAACAGGTAGAAGTAAACGATTCTGAGGATAAGCTATAATTTGAGGTGGAGTTGCATGAAAAAGCGTAAAATACCGATTAGGAAATGCATCGTCTCCCAAGAACATAAGGATAAAAAGGCTCTTCTAAGAGTTGTGCGATCGCCTGAGGGTGAGGTTAGTCTCGATGTGACAGGAAGAAAAAACGGTCGTGGTGTTTATATTTCGAAAGATATCAGCTGTATCGAAATAGCACAACAAAAACAGCTATTAAGCAAGCATTTAAAAGTAAATGTGCCCGATATTTTATATGAGGAATTAAAGAGTCATGTTGAGGAGAATGCGGAGTGAGCGCTGCGAATGACCGATGGTTTTCTTTTTTGGGCTTAGCTAATCGTGCTGGTACAGTTGTTTCTGGAGAGGAACAGGTTATTCAAGCTGTCAGGCAAAATAAAGCTAATATCGTGATTTTGTCGGAGGATGCGTCAGCTCGAACGAAAAAAACCATTACCAATAAGTGTGCGTCCTATAAAGTGCCCCTGCGAAGTGTTTCTGACCGACAGATGTTAGGTAAAGCAATTGGCAAGGTGGAGCGCGTCGTGGTTGCTGTGAACGATAAAGGGTTCAGTGATAAGCTAATCACTCTGTTTGATCTATCATTGCGGAGGTGAATATATGAGTAAAAAAAGAGTATATGAATTTGCAAAGGAAAAAAATGTACCAAGCAAACAGATCATTGATATGTTAGAACGCATCGGGGCACCGGTTTCAAGTCATATGGCCGTTATTACTGATGAACAAATACAACAGCTTGATAAACAGATTTCTGGCTCAGCAAAGCCCAGTCAAGATGGAAATAAACGCGTGAGCAAAAAGTCAAATGAAGGTTCAAATGTTGTAAAAAATAAAGTAAGTCAGAACGCCGCATCACAAGTTGTAGAAAATCGTAAAAATCGAAATGGAAATGATAAAGTGACATCAGATAATCATGGACAGCAACGTTCAGCAGATAATGGAGAAAACAGAAACACGAGGAGATCTAATCGCAATGATTCAAGAAATAATAAGAATTTTGGGAAACGATCTAGGAAATCATTTAACAAACGCCGGCATGAAGGCAATAACGGACAAAAACCAAAACAACAAAATCCGCTACCTGAAAAAATCATGTATTCTGGTCCATTGGCTGTTAGTGAGTTAGCTGAAAAGCTTGGGAGAGAATCTACAGAAATTATAAAAAAACTCATAGGATTTGGTGTGATGGCTACGAAAAACCAGCAGATTGATGAAGATACCATTCAGCTTATTGCCGAGGATTATGGAGTAAAAGCTGAACAGGAAGTCTTTGTTGATGAGACTGCCTTTGAAGAGGAAGGCTTGGCTATTGATGAAGCAACAGCGGTCGGACGGCCTCCCGTCGTCACGATCATGGGTCATGTTGACCATGGAAAAACAACACTCCTTGATTCTATTCGTCATACGAAGGTCACCGATGTGGAAGCTGGTGGTATCACTCAGCATATTGGCGCGTACCAAATCACTCATGGAGATAAAAAGGTGACGTTTCTAGATACTCCAGGACATGCTGCCTTTACGACCATGCGTGCCCGTGGAGCACAAATTACCGATATTACAGTCCTTGTGGTTGCGGCAGATGATGGTGTCATGCCACAGACCATTGAGGCCATTGATCATGCTAAAGCAGCTAACGTACCAATCATTGTAGCGGTTAATAAAATGGATAAAGAGGGTGCAAACCCTGATCGCGTGATGCAAGAATTGTCTGAGCACAATCTGATCGCAGAAGATTGGGGTGGGGATACTGTCTTCGTCAAGCTTTCTGCGATTAAAGGGGAAGGTATTGATGAGCTTTTAGAAATGATCCTGCTCATCGCTGAGGTTGAGGATTATAAGGCGAATCCAGAGAAGATAGCACGCGGTTCAGTGGTCGAAGCTGAATTGGATAAAGGACGCGGTCCAGTAGCCACTCTGCTTGTTCAAAATGGCACATTAAAAATTGGGGATGCTATTGTCGTTGGTAACACATATGGGCGTGTACGAGTCATGGTTAATGAGCACGGTCGTCGCTTAAATCAAGCCGGACCCTCTACACCTATAGAAGTTACTGGTTTAAATGGTGTTCCAGGTGCAGGAGATATGTTTACTGTCTATGAGGATGAAAAAAAGGCGCGACAAATTGGTGAAGCGAGAGCAGAGAAAAATCGCGTAGCCGAGCGTAGGGAAACATCAAAGGTCAGCCTTGACGATCTGTTTGAAAAGATCAAGGAAGGCGACATTAAAGAGATCAATGTCATTGTCAAAGCAGATGTACAAGGATCAGTCGAAGTCGTTGCGGGTTCATTGAAGAAAATTAATGTTGAAGGTGTTCGTGTTAATATTATTCATATTGGAGTAGGTGCCATTACTGAATCTGATATTGTTTTAGCTTCTGCTTCCCATGCGATTATTATTGGGTTTAATGTGCGACCTGATAGTAATGCCAAAAGAACGGCTGAAACCGAAAAAGTGGATATTCGCTTGTACAGTGTCATTTATGATGCGATTGAAGAAATGGAAGCCGCAATGAAAGGAATGCTTGATCCAGAATGGGAAGAGAAGGTCATTGGTCAAGTTGAAGTGCGGACAACATTCAAAGTGTCCAAGGTTGGTACTATTGCTGGATGTTATGTAACAGATGGCAAAATCTCACGAGAGGCCGGTGTTCGTCTCATTCGCGATGGTATAGTGATCTATGAAGGTCAGGTGGATACATTGAAACGCTTTAAAGATGACGCGAAAGAAGTGACCGCTGGGTTTGAGTGTGGAGTCACTTTAGAGAACTTCAATGATATTCAGGAAGGCGATACGATGGAAGCCTTCGTCATGGAAGAAGTTGCTCGTTGATCATTGGTTCAGTAAGATGTGAGTGCGTTCTTTATAATGCTCAATCTCTGAAAGATAAGCGCGCCGTTATTAAAAGCATCTTAACTCGAGTGAAAAATCAGCTGAATGTCACCTGTGCCGAAATAGGGTTTCAAGATGCGTGGCAGCGAACAGAGTTCGTTTTTGTGGCCGTGGCGGCAGCTAAGATTCCTGTTGAAAAGGAATTGGAGCGTGCCCTGCGTATTTTGGATGCTAATGGTGAAATCGAACGAGCGACTACAACGTATGAGTGGCTGTAATGGAGGTGCTAGAGCTTGGCTAATTTACGTGTCAATCGCATTGCTGAGCAGATGAAAAAGGAGCTGAGTGATATCCTATCCAATCGTCTTAAAGACCCGCAAGTTGGTTTTGTGACGGTGACTGGAGTGGATGTGACAGGAGATCTGCAGTTAGCGACTGCTTTTATCACTGTTTTAGGTTCAAATGATTTGGAATCCGATACAATAAAAAGATTAAATAAGGCTAAGGGCTTTATAAGGTCAGAAATTGGGAAACGGATTCGACTTCGTAAGACGCCTGAGTTAAGCTTTAAGATTGATGAATCGATTGCATATGGAAATCATATTAACCAATTGCTTCATGATATTCATGATGAAGATTGAGGATAGGCATTTTGTCTATCCTTATTTCTTATATTTAAAAAGGAGTTTTGTTGCGATTATGTTTTCTGGTATACTGCCCCTCTATAAGCCAAGAGGAATGACCTCACATGATTGTATCTATCATCTGCGCAAGCTATTACATATGAAGAAAATTGGTCATACAGGGACACTCGATCCTGAGGTGGACGGCGTACTGCCCATATGCTTGGGGAATGCCACACGAATCGCCCAATTTCTTACGGCAGATAACAAGGCTTACAAAGGTGTCATTCGTCTTGGAACATCAACTACGACAGAAGATATGACGGGAGAGGTTGTTGAAGAAAAGAGGGTGGATGGTCGGTGGTCACGCTCTGAAATGCAGGCTGTTTTTCATTCCTTTATAGGAGAAGTGACGCAGGTTCCACCGATGTACTCCGCCGTGAAGGTGAATGGGAAAAAATTGTATGAATATGCGCGTGCAGGTATTAAAGTGGACCGTCCCTCTCGTCAGGTAATGATTTTAGATTTAATTTTAAACACAGATGAACAGGTGTTTTCCGAGGATATACCATTTGTTGTTCAGTGCAGCAAGGGTACCTATGTGAGAACTTTGGCAGTGGATATTGGCAAGCAATTGGGTTATCCAGCCCATTTGCTATCTTTAACACGTATGCGTTCAGGAATGTTTGATTTAGGAGATTGTGTCACCTTTACTGATATTGAGTTGTCATTAGAAAAGGGGCAATTTGAAGCGCAGTTAACTCCTATTCATGAGGCTTTAAAGGAAATGCCTCGGTTAGATGTTGATGCGACAACCATGCAACAGGTTATGAACGGAGCTGTTTTGGATAGACCAAAGGATTTTAAAAATCAGCTCTATACGGTTTATAATGATCAGGGAGAGTGCTTAGCTATATACAAGCAACATCCAACTAAACCGCATTTAATTAAACCTGAAAGGGTATTATCTCATGGAAACTGAAGGCAAAGTAGGTGGCATTTTTGGTAATCATTCATTTAACACAACCTCCTGAAGAACCAATGGATAACGCTGATGAAAAGGTCATGGCATTAGGCTATTTTGATGGGGTTCACCTCGGACATCAGGAAGTTATCAGGACCGCTGTCACTATTGCTCATAGCAAGGGGCAAAAATCAGCTGTGATGACGTTTCATCCTCATCCATCAGTGGTTCTAAAAAAGATGACCAATCGCAGTGATTATTTAACGCCATCTGAAGAAAAAGTAAAATTGATGGAAGAGCTAGGTGTAGATTTGCTTTATGTCGTTCGTTTTGATTTGGCATTTAGTCAGCTTTCACCCCAGGCATTTATTGATCGCTATATCATTCGGTTGAATGTCAGACATGCTGTGGCTGGTTTTGATTTTACTTATGGCCGAATGGCGAAGGGAACGATGGAGACAATCCAACAAGAATCAAGAGATATGTTTGCTGTGACGGTGGTGCCAAAGCTGATGATCAATGATCAAAAAGTAAGCACAACGCAGATTAGAACACTCATTTTTTCGGGTAAGGTGGAAGAAGCGCAAGCGTATTTGGGCAGACCTTATCACATGACAGGAGTGGTCGTTCATGGTGATAACCGCGGAGAAGCTGAACTTGGCTTTCCAACAGCTAATGTCAAGGTGGATGACACGTATGTCATTCCAGATCAAGGTATCTATGCGGTTCGCATGAATGTAGGCAATATATGGCTCAACGGGATGGGGTATATTGGTGACCGTCCAACCTTTTATAAAGAAGCGACAGCGATCGTCATAGAGATTCATTTATTTGGCTTTAATAAATCCATTTATAATGAAACTGTTCAGGTGGAATGGTATAAGAAGTTAAGAGAGGATATCAGTTTTACAAGCGTCGATTCTCTTATTGAACAAATGCACAGGGATAAGCAGGATACACTAGCTTTTTTCGAAGACATTCAGGAGTCATTTTGAGCTATGTTATCGCTTTAAGGCATGCATCATGAGGGTGGCATTCCCTAAGATGATGATAGGGGGCTCTTGATGGGTGTATGTATTAAGAAAAACTTGAATTTTGTTAAAAAAAGATGTATGCTAGTTTTTGATTCATGAACCATAGCGTGGCTATTCGAATCACCAACGACTGCTGGGCTATTGGGGATCATGGTAAGGAGGTGAAAATGGATGGCTTTAGAAAAAGAACGTAAAAATCAGATTGTAGAAGAGTTCAAGACACATGAAGGTGACACGGGTTCACCAGAAGTACAAGTAGCTATCCTAACGGAACAAATCAACACATTGAATGATCATCTACGCATTCATAAGAAAGATCATGCGTCTCGTAGAGGGTTGCTAAAGATGGTAGGTCAGCGCAGAAGTCTTTTGACTTATTTGCGTGATAAAGATGTAGCGCGCTACCGTGGTTTGATCCAACGGCTTGGATTGCGTCGATAGTGATAAAAAAGCGGGAGTTATCCCGCTTTTTCCGCTATTAAAAAGGCACTTGCGTTTCTTAAGAGCCTTTCTAAGAGATGAATGATGATCATTTTTGTATACATAGATTGTCATGGTGTTATCTAAAATGATGCTATTATGTGTCTAGATACATGTCGTTTGAATTATAAAGTAGTTAACCCCGTTGAAGATGGCAGATAGACCGATATGATGTGAAATAGTTTGAAGAAAGGGGTTTTTAAGATACATGGAACAACAAGTAAAAACCTACTCGATGGATTGGGCGGGACGCAGTCTAACATTAGAAATTGGTAATTTAGCAAAGCAGGCTAATGGGGCTGTCATGGTTCGCTACGGAGAGACGGTCGTCTTATCGACGGTAACCGCTTCTAAAGAAGCAAAGGATCTTCCTTTTTTTCCGTTGACAGTTAACTATGAAGAGCGCTTATATGCTGTTGGAAAAATACCAGGTGGTTTTATTAAGAGAGAGGGGCGTCCAAGTGAGAAGGCGATTCTAGCTAGTCGTTTAATCGATCGCCCAATTCGTCCGCTTTTTGAAGAGGGCTTTCGTAACGAAGTCCAAGTGGTCAGCATGGTCATGAGTGTGGATCAGGATTGTTCTTCAGAAATGGCTGCTATGTTCGGCTCTTCTCTGTCGCTTTGTATTTCCGACATTCCTTTTGAAGGTCCGATTGCAGGTGTTATTGTTGGACGGTTAGATGAGGAATTTGTCATCAATCCTACCGCAGAACAGGTAGAAAAAAGCGATATTTATTTAACCGTTGCCGGAACAAAAGATGCGATTAACATGGTAGAAGCAGGTGCGAATGAAGTGCCTGAAGACGTGATGCTCGATGCTATCTTATTCGGACATGAACATATTAAACAGCTTGTCAGCTTCCAAGAGCAAATTGCTTCTGAAATTGGCAAAGAAAAAATGACGGTTACTTTATTTAAGGCAGAAGAATCCCTTGAAAAACAAATTCGTCAAGAGGCAACTGAAAAGTTGAAGCAGGCCATCTTGATAAAGGACAAGCAAGAACGTGATCAAGCGATTGATGAAGTAAAATCTGAAGTCATTGGAAATTATGAAGCAGATGAAGCTTACGAAGGCAAGATCGGGCAGATTGAAGATGTCCTTTATAAAATTGTTAAAGAAGAAGTGCGTCGCACTATTGTTGTCGATAATGTCCGCCCTGATGGACGTAAAATTAATGAAATTCGTCCGCTTTCCTCTGGGACAGGCTTACTTCCAAGAACCCATGGTTCTGCGCTGTTCACTCGTGGACAAACACAAGCGCTTAGCATCTGTACACTAGGTGCTTTGGGAGATGTGCAAATTCTTGATGGTCTCGATATGGAAGATTCCAAGCGTTTCATGCATCATTATAATTTCCCTCCATTTAGCGTGGGGGAGGCAAGACCCATGCGTGCGCCTGGTCGCCGGGAAATTGGACATGGAGCCTTAGGTGAACGTGCTTTAGAACCCATCATCCCTGATGACAAAAGCTTCCCTTATACCATTCGCTTGGTTTCAGAGGTCCTTGAATCCAATGGATCTACATCTCAAGCGAGTATTTGTGCCAGCGTGATGGCGTTGATGGATGCAGGCGTACCTATTAAGGCTCCGGTTGCCGGTATTGCTATGGGTCTGGTTAAACATGAAGAGGATGTTGTTGTGCTAACGGATATTCAAGGTATGGAAGATGCGCTTGGTGATATGGACTTTAAAGTAGCGGGAACAGAAAAAGGGGTCACTGCTCTTCAGATGGATATCAAGGTTTCTGGTATCAATCGTGAGGTTCTTGAGACAGCACTTACTCAGGCACGCGAAGGGCGCATGACGATTTTGCAGCATATGATGAGTACGATTGATGAACCAAGAGGTGAGCTTTCTAAATATGCGCCGAAGATCCTTACAATGAGTATTGATCCAGAAAAAATTCGTGATGTTATTGGACCGAGTGGTAAAATGATTAATAAAATCATTGATGATACGGGTGTTAAAATTGATATTGAACAGGATGGCACGGTATATATTGCATCAACCGATCAACAAATGAATGATCAAGCTAAGAAAACTATTGAAGATATCGTTCGCGAGGTTAAAGTGGGTGACATATACTTAGGCAAGGTCAAACGCATTGAGAAGTTCGGTGCTTTTGTTGAATTAGGCAATGCAAAGGATGGATTAATTCATATATCAGAAATGGACAGCAAGCGTGTTGAAAAAGTTGAGGACGTCTTATCAATGGGTGATAAGGTGCTTGTTAAAGTCATCGATATTGATAGACAGGGTCGGGTCAAGCTTTCAAGGAAACAAGCATTAAGGACAGAAGAGCAAGAAAAAGAAATACAAAAGCAATAAAGAATGTGGGGTCAGGTTCATGACCGCACTTTTTTTATGTTGTAATCATGTGATTTGCATAGGATGGGTTGGGACAAAACCCAGTCATTGAAAAGAGTGGTACGCGATGTGTTCGTTTCAGCGTTGGTGCACGGATGTATTGATTTCGTAAGTGGATCTTCGGACACGTGCTGTTTCCGAAGGAGTCTCGCATTTTTCACTCCCATCTACTTAGTTTTTAGCGATGCCTTTTGATGTTCATGCTCCATGAGGGTTCTTGTCCGGTAGCTTCTCTAGTTAGTTTTGTCCCAGCCTTGTGATTTCCTCATTTATTTACAGTATTGCTTTTCAAATAAATCCTTTGTTCTAGCCAGCATGTTTGTCTGCATAGGGTAGTGGTACAAGAGCTTTTTGTCATAGGGTCAGGATGTCTAATGATAAAAATGCGGGAGAAAAAGGGGGAAACCCTTTGTATAAAAGAGGATTTCGATTCAGAGTTTTTATAGGCTTAGTCATGCTCATTTTTTCTGCTTTTCCGTTGTACAAAGCATTTTATCAGTTACACTCTCTTTTAAATGACCGCGGATCACAAGCGATGTGGGCTATGGATAAACCCTTGTATCAAAACATAAAAAGCTATGCCACTAAGCATAATGTCAAGCCGATTAATGCAAGAGAGGACAGTGTTTGGAAGGCGATACCTGGATATAATGGCTTGCAAGTAAATATCAAAGCTTCATATGAAAAATTAAAAACAGATGGGCACTTTAATTCTCAAAAACTCATTTATGAAGAAACTACGCCACATATTCACTTGGATGATCTTCAACCAGCGCCATTGTATAAGGGTAATCCAGAAAAATCAGTGGTAGCGCTTGTGTTTGATGTAGCTGGTAGCGGGGACGAGATACCTCAGCTATTGAAAATTTTACATCAAGAGGGGTTGCTAGCCACTTTTTTCTTGGATGGGAATTGGGTAAAATCCCATGTGAATTTAGCTTTGATGATCAGTGATGAGAATCATGAAATTGGTAATTTTGGTATGGAGCAAAAAAATTTAACTGAACTGTCTCATGCGCAAGCGACACAGCAGTTAAAGAATGCCAATAAAATGATAGAAGCACTTTTAGATGTTAAGCCAAGGTGGTTTACTCCACCGTTGGGAGATTATGATGACCAAGTATTGAATGTTGCTTATTCCTTACATATGATCTCAACGCTCTGGACATTTGACGGTGGTGCACTTAGCCACGAGATGCCGTCGAGCATTGCAAGACACATTTCAACGAAGGTTGAAGCGGGATCAATTATTCGCCTAATACCAAGTCAATCAGTCATTGAAGCCTTGCCAACCATTATTGAAGACATTCAAAATAAAGGCTATCAATTAGGCACTTTATCGGTTTTAGTGGATGAGGGACGGGTTAGAGCATAGAAGATTTACTGATTGTGGCAAAAAAATGAATATGCTATAGTAATCAGCAAGTCCAATTTACATTAAGAAACAAAATGTGTTTCTGACAAAAATACAACGAATCATGTTTATGAGGGGGGAGTCATTTGATCACGAGACATATATGTGAAAATGGTGTACGTGTTGTTTTAGAAAAAATTCCAACCGTCCGTTCGGTGACTATTGGCGTATGGATTGGTACAGGGTCACGTGATGAAATCGCGAGCAATAACGGCATATCACATTTTATTGAGCACATGTTATTTAAAGGAACTAAAACGCGTAATGCTCGTGAGATTGCCGAAGCTTTTGATCGAATCGGCGGTCAGGTTAATGCCTTTACGTCTAAGGAATATACGTGCTTTTACGCCAAAGTGTTAGACGACTATGCTGACTATGCGGTGGATATTTTGGCCGACATGCTTTTTAATTCGAAATTTGATGAAATAGAACTGAATAAAGAAAAACAAGTGGTATTTGAAGAGATCAAAATGTATGAGGATACACCTGATGATCGTGTTCATGATTTATTGAGTCAAGTTACATATAAGGAGCATCCCCTTGGCTATTCGATTTTAGGAACAGAAGAATCCTTAAATCGCTTCGACCAAAAGTTTTTGATCGATCATTTGAATAGTCATTACTACCCAGAGAATGTGGTCATTTCTATTGCAGGGAATGTTGATGAGGCATTTATTCAACATATTGAAACGATTTTTGGCGAGTATAAGCAAGAGCATGTAGCTACAACAACGATAAAGCCGTCCTTTTATCCTGGAAAAATTGCCAAGAAAAAAGAGACTGAACAAGCACATTTGTGCATTGGTTTTGACGGGTTTTCTACTGGAGACGATGCCATTTATCCATTGATTGTTTTGAATAATATTATTGGTGGGAGCATGAGTAGCCGTTTATTTCAAGAGGTCAGAGAGGAACGAGGGTTGGCTTATTCCATCTTTTCCTATCATTCCGCCTATAAAGATAGTGGATTGTTTACGATATACGGGGGAACAGGTGCTGAGCAAATTGATGTTCTCTTTGATACGATTTTGTTAACCATCGAGACTCTTTTGGATAAGGGCATCACTGAAAAAGAATTAAAAAATAGTCAAGAACAGCTCAAAGGGAATTTAACGCTCAGCTTAGAAAGTACTTCAAGCCGAATGAATCGAAATGCCAAAAATGAATTGCTTCTGCAAAAGCACCGTTCACTTGATGAGATTATACAGTTAGTTGAAGTGGTGACCATGAAGGATATCAAGAATATTGCTGAGCAATTGTTTCGACACGATTACTCTTGTTCAGTGATCAGTCCATCTGGCGAACTTCCAGTAAGAAAATGATTGTCAATAACTAAAAGAAATTTTATGTAGGCTGGGATAAAACCCAGTCATTGAAAAAAGTGGTACATGCCAATAAATGTTGGCATGTACCACTTTTTTTAAAATGAAGTATATAAGTATTGGGTTTGTGGATGTCCTCTCCAGAATGCTCGCTTTCCTCGGGTACAGCTTCAGCCTCCTCAGCAAGCACCAAACGCTTTCTTGTGAGGTCTTTAGACATGTGCTGTTTCCGCAAGAGTCTCGCTTCTTTCGCTCCCATCCACCCACATGCTTGTTCAGGAGTCTTGTTTGCTCTTTCTGGTCAGTTATGTTTCAACCTCTTTATAATGACCATTTTTTTATAGTTTTATCTATGAGTTAAGGCATTTTTTTCTTGATAAAAAAACAGATATGATTGCTTATGGCGGTATCATAGATTTATATTTTAGTGTACATGTATTTATTGAAAAATACTGTGTTTACGAGGCACGATGATGATTTTTACGAAAACTAACAATGACAAGGAGAAGAGGCTATCTTGCCCTAATCAACTTGTGAAAATATCATCCGTTCTACCATTAGCAGAAGAAACCTACGAAGTGGAATTGTGAGCGTTACGGAAAGCAATTGGAACTTCGGCTAAATTCAGCACGTCCTGTGTGGCGTTAGTCACTTTATATCCTATGTCAACATATGATGACTCAGACAATAACCTAAAAAGACTTCTTTCGGCAGTCTTAATTGATAAATAAGGAGGGCATATATGTTAACAGGCGTCCACATAATTATTTTAGGTGGTGATGCCAGACAGCTTGAGGTGATTGATAAGCTAAGTGAGCTTGATGCTACATTGGATATAGTCGGCTTTGATCAGCTTGATCGCTATTATGCAGGTGTCACGAAGGCAGATATAGAGGATATTCAGTACAGCTCGGTTGATGCTATAGTGCTACCGGCTGGAGGAACATATAACGATGGAACGGTACAGACAGTCTTTAGCGATAATTCTGTTCGAATGACTGAGGAATGGCTGCAACAAACCTCAGAACATTGCACCATTTATACAGGGATCAGTACACCTTATTTAAGAGAATGTGCCAAAGCTTGTGATCGGGAGGTCGTTCAGCTGTTTGAACGCGATGACGTGGCAATCTATAATTCTATCCCTACGGTTGAAGGAACATTGATGATCGTTATTCAAAATATGGATATGACGATTCATCAGTCCAATGTCATCATTCTTGGACTTGGTCGTACGGGATATACCATGGCCAGGATATTTGCTGCTTTAGGAGCTAATGTTTGTGTTGGTGCTAGGGGATCGGATAGCTTGGCAAGGATTAGTGAAATGGGGATGGTTCCCTTTCATATAAAGGAACTAGAAGATTATGTTACACATGTTGATGTCTGTATTAATACTATTCCATCTCGTATTTTAACCGGAAGAGTTCTATCAAAAATGCCATTACACACATTAGTTGTTGATATTGCCTCTCATCCAGGAGGAACCGATTTTCGTTATGCCGAAAAACGTGGGATTAAGGCGATGCATGTTCTTGGGATACCAGCAATGGTTGCTCCTAAAACGGCTGGTCGTATTATCGGTAATGTACTTTCAGAACTCTTATTGGAAAAATATATCCGGGAGGACGATATCATTGAATCTTAAAGGAAAACACATTGGTTTTGGCATGACGGGTTCACATTGTACCTACAGCGAAGTGTTGCCGCAAATCGAGAGATTGATTGACCTTGAAGCGACCGTTACCCCTTTTGTCACCTATACAGTGAAGCATACTAATACACGCTTTGGAGATGGTCTGGAGTGGGTCAATAAGCTTGAAAAGGTTACAGGTAATAAGGTCATTGATTCCATCGTTGAAGTTGAACCGTTTGGTCCGAAGACACCTCTGGATGTCATGATTATAGCACCTCTTACTGGGAATTCGTTAAGCAAGCTAGCAAATGCAACAACGGATAGCCCTGTACTCATGGCAGCGAAAGCAACGCTTAGAAACGAAAATCCTGTGGTGTTAGGGGTTTCAACTAATGATGGTTTAGGTTTAAGCATGGCTAATATTGCGAAATTAATGGTCGCAAAAAATGTCTTTTTTATTCCCTTTGGTCAAGATGATCCGGTTGCAAAGAAGACATCACTTGTCGCACAGATGACAGTTATTCCCGAAACAATAGAAGCGGCATTAGAAAGAAAACAAATTCAGCCAGTCTTAGTAGAAAAATTTCGTGATGAACCCTTTCCTTTCCTCTTTTCATTGTAAGGGGTTATGATAAAATAAGGAATAGAATATGGAGAAGCACAAGAGGATGAGGTGTTTCTCTTTTGAATGGTCAGTTGTCAGGAGGAAAGTCCCTTTGAAGACTATACAACAAGGCTTAAATATCGCAATTGTTGGAGCTACAGGAGCCGTTGGCATACAAATGCTAAAAATGCTGGAAGGCTCATCTTTACCTATCTCTCAACTAAGGCTATTAGCCTCTAAGCGCTCAGTAGGAAAAAAGCATACCTTTAAAGAGAAGTCCATCATTGTAGAAGAGGCAACGCCTGGTGCGTTAGAAGGCATAGATATCGCGCTGTTTAGTGCGGGAGGATCGGTATCTAAGGAATTAGCTTCAGAGGCTGTTCAGAGGGGTGCTGTTGTCATTGATAATACAAGCGCATTTCGCATGGATACCGAGGTTCCACTCGTTGTACCGGAAGTGAACCCAGAGGCACTAAGGGAGCATAAGGGAATTATAGCTAACCCGAACTGCTCCACTATACAAATGGCGGTTGTGTTAGAGCCTCTTCGTCAACAATGGGGTCTTAATCGTGTCATCGTCTCAACATATCAAGCTGTGTCTGGTGCGGGTCACACAGCGGTTAAAGAATTAACACAACAAACAGAGGCTGTTTTGAAGGGTGAAGTGCCAAAAACGGAAAAATTCCCCTATCAAATTGCTTTTAATGCTATTCCGCAAATTGATGCATTTCAAGATAATCGTTATACGTTTGAAGAGATGAAAATGATCAATGAAACAAAGAAAATTATGGGACTTCCAGAGCTTCGCATAGCGGCGACCTGTGTGCGAGTGCCCGTGGTCGTTGGACATGCAGAATCTGTCTATATCGAACTTGATGAAGAGGTTAGCGTTGAAGATGTTCTATGTTTATTATCCAATGCACAGGGTGTAACAGTTGTCGATGATCCAGTACATCTTGGCTATCCTATGCCTGTGGATGCTGTTGGAAAGCTGGATGTGTTTGTCGGGAGAATACGCAAGGATCCAGATGAGAAAAAAGGGCTTCACCTTTGGATCGTTTCGGATAATTTATTAAAAGGAGCAGCTTGGAATTCAGTGCAAATAGCTGAAGCCCTTGTCCAATTCAAGATGATTACTACTTAATATTAAAGGAGTTCTAAAGATGAAGATCATTGTCCAAAAGTTTGGTGGCACTTCTATTCAGTCTGACGAAGATCGACGTGAAGCCGTAAAGCATGTCAAAAAAGCAGTTGATGAGGGCTATAAGGTTGTTGTCGTTGTTTCTGCAATGGGGAGGAAGGGTGCGCCCTATGCGACAGATACATTGCTCAGCCTGACTGAGAATTACACGCTCTCAGAAAGAGAAATAGATTTAGTGATATCATGTGGTGAGACGATCTCGTCCGTTGTTTTTTCAGGGGTATTGCAAAGTGAAGGGCTCACTTCAGAAGCGCTGACAGGCGGTCAAGCAGGGTTTCGCACAAGTGACAATTTTATGAATGCCAAAATTATGGATGTCGATACCCGTGCGATTCTCCAAAAACTTGAAGCGATCGATGTCGTTGTGGTAGCTGGTTTTCAAGGGCAAACAGCAAGGGGAGAAATTACAACGATAGGTCGTGGAGGAAGTGATACGTCTGCAGCGGCTTTAGGAGTAGCACTTGAAGCTGAATGGATCGATATCTTTACTGATGTGGAAGGGATAATGACAGCTGATCCACGAATTGTTTTAGATGCTCGCCACTTACAGGTACTCACCTATGATGAAGTGTGCAACATGGCTTATCAGGGAGCTAAGGTGATTCATCCTCGCGCCGTTGAAATTGCCATGCAGGCGAAGGTGCCCATTCGGATTCGTTCAACGACGTCACAGCGGCCTGGAACCTTGATTACATCAATTAAGAAAATGAACAAAGGGCAAGACGTTCAAGAGTATATCATAACAGGGATTACTTATATGAATGATATAACTCAGATAAAGGTGAAGGCTGAACAGGATCACTATGATGTTCAATCAAAGGTTTTTAAAGCCATGGCTGCGCAAGGTATTAGCGTGGATTTTTTCAATATTAATCCTCAAGAAGTCGTTTATACAGTGAGTCAGGAAGCTACAGAATGTGCAATCGCAGCCCTTGAAAGGCTGGGCTTTCACCCTGAATTGAAGAGGAACTGTGCGAAGGTTTCAGTGGTTGGTGCGGGCATTGCGGGAGTTCCAGGTGTCACTTCTAAAATTGTTCATGCTTTGGCTGACCAAGGGATTCAAATATTGCAGTCAGCTGACTCGCATACAACGATTTGGGTATTGATTGAGAATAACTATCTAAGTGAAGCTGTGAATGCTCTCCATAAAGCGTTTGAATTAGGGAAAGAAAATGATAGTGAATCGATAAGGTACTATTGACACTAGGAAAAGTAAATTGGGCATGGATATAACAAAAGGTTTGATTGAGAGATTTTATGGATATTGGAGGCGATTTATGTGGGATTTGGACGACTATTAACCGCTATGGTTACCCCATTTGATGCGCGTGGGAAAGTGGACGAGGAACGCACGCGCCAGCTTGTGGATCATTTAATTCATACAGGAACAGAGGGACTTGTTGTAGCTGGAACAACTGGAGAATCCCCGGTGCTATCTGAAAATGAAAAACTTGCTTTGTTTGAAACCGTATTAGAGATAGCAGGTGGTCGTGTGCCGGTGATTGCCGGAACGGGTAGCAATCATACAGAAGGAAGTATTGCACTGACCAAAAAAGTAGAGAAGCTTGGTGTAGCAGGTGTTCTTCTTGTTACTCCCTATTACAGTAAACCCAATCAAGCTGGCATATATGAACATTTCAAAGCTATTGCTCAATCCGTTCAGGTGCCTATTATGCTTTACAATGTTCCAGGGCGGACGGCTGTTAATGTAAGTGCAGATACTGTTGTGAAATTGGCAGCTATTGATAATATTGTTTCGATAAAAGAAGCAAGTGGGGATCTGGATCAAATGGCGGAGATTATCGAGCGAACACCTGATGATTTTATTTTATATAGTGGCGATGATGGACTGACGCTACCTATTCTATCAATTGGCGGTTATGGTGTTGTGTCTGTGGCCTCCCATGTTGTTGGACCACAGATGAGCGAATTAATTCAAGCCTTTGAAAATGGGTTGTTAGATAAAGCAGCGCACCTACACCGACGCTTATTACCGATCATGCGTCAATTATTTGCACAACCCAGTCCGGTACCAGTTAAATCACTGTTAAATCACCTCGGGGTGGAGGTAGGCGATGTGCGTCTTCCTTTGGTGCCAATGATGGAAACAGAGCAGACAGAAGTGCAGCAGGTTTATCAGCAGTTAGTATCCAGGAGTGAGAACTAGAAACCAGAACATTGAAGCCTTTCGCAAAGAAGCTCTTTATTTATAAAGCACTGCATATTATAGGTTTTTCTGTTTAATTTCTATGACTATGTGTAATAAATACTTTCTATATTATTTTCTATACTTGTATATCTTATTGCATGTGAGGTATACTATGAATAAGGATTCGTACGGGTGAAAGTATGGGCTACGGTAAGCCTTTCATTTTAATATATATAAACCATATCAATGCGGGAAGTTTTTGAGTTTTTGAGCATGTCCTAAGAAACTTTGGCTAAACTTGGCACATCCGTGTATCAACACCGAAGCTAACACGTCTTGTGTGTCGGAAGCGTTGTTTATGGAATAGGCAGAGGCTCGGAATACGGACAGTCCTCATTGTTATAATTGAAAAAAGTAAGGTACGAGTGCTTATCGATTTTTTTATTTTAGGTAGGCTAAAACCATAGTTCGTCGTGATCCTTTTGAATTGTTAGATCTTTTATATGTTAATATTGGAGGAATGCTCATTGCAAAATCAACAAGAAGACAAGGTGAAGATTTATGCGATGGGCGGCGTAGGTGAAATTGGAAATAACA
>Ga0154003_1000162_pt1 | contig 20148 bp, 8 predicted proteins | sample TSFL087MetaG_FD_104679 | JGI IMG/M metagenome (GOLD analysis project Ga0154003, IMG submission 104679) | Attine ant fungus gardens microbial communities from Florida, USA - TSFL087 MetaG | ecosystem: Host-associated > Fungi > Mycelium > Unclassified | place: USA: Florida, Lake Talquin State...
CGACCGAGAGAGCGTGTATACGTTTCGAGACTGGTATGATCACTGGTTAAGATCGAGCGTCGAAGGATTCGAGGGAAAGTCGTAAGCTCTGATTGAGCATAGCCGAACTTGCGATAGCGCCGGAACCGCCTCGGCCGAGGTCTTATCGATGATTGTAGATCTTCATATTGCGCCCGACAAAGACATCGTTCCCATTAGCTGCGGATTTGCCGGTTCTTGAGCGCTGCAAATCCTAGCAAAAACAAGTAGAGCGGCCATTGCTGACCGCTCGTAAGCTGTTGATTTTCTGGGATGAGCCGTGGTGGACTCGAACCATCGCCCCACTGGTTAAAAGCTAGTTCTGATAACCCACTGATCATCTCGCCGACTATATTGGGAGCCAGCCGGGAAATCCAATGTTTTCTGCAAATTCGGACTTTTGGCGATGGACAAGGGTGTCTTGCAGTCCCATATTTAGCAGGTTTTGGAGTCACCTATCGTCTTTTTCAAAGACCTTATCCGAGGATTTGGGCTGACAGTTTGCGCAACGGTTTCGGGCTGCTCCTTCCTTGATCCGAGTCTCCAATGGCGACTTGGCACAAGCCATGTTGGTCGATGAGTCGTGTAGGGATTCAAACGGTGAACGAAATTCACTCAACGTAATCATGAATAATTGAAATGAAAATGTGATAAGAAGAAAATGTCGTTGCATCTCCTCCAAGCTGGTTCTATACTCTCTACTATCTCCCCGATAGTAGAGACTCTAATCCTTTTTACAGGCCATTCGAACGTTACTCCTCGGCAGAAAATCATGGCCATTATGAACACTTGCAAAACAGTCGAATCGTACTGGTGAAAATTTTTCATCCCTTACCCCAGTGTTCCAAGACTTCCACTGCTGTGGGGGATTTACGTTAAAAACAGCAGAACCCACTTCCGTAACTAAGGAGGCCTGCCATGCCCACGAGAAAAATAGCTGCCCGACAAAATGGACCTACATTCGGAGAGCGGCTGGGATTGTTATACAAGCGATGGACGTTGGACTGTATTGTCAATATTGCCTACGCGGTGTCGTTGGATTTCAGTCAACGTCCCGAGCTTTACCAAACGGTTAGCGAAGATACCGCGAAAAAACTGACGGACCTACAAAGCAAATTCGGCTTCGACGCCAATTTTCCCAATATGACCACACGCCAAATGCTGATGAACCCCACCTTCGGCCAATCTGATGGGCACAGCAGCGGCAACGATGGTTCTGCCTTTCAAACCTTCAGATTGCCGGTTCTGGCAGCGTCAGCCGATTTCTCCGAGAATGCCCAGCCGACCGCCTTCCCCATGCTCCGAGAACGGGTGCGGTCCTCGATCGTACCTTTCAGAACTCACATTATCGCGCTGCAGGGCGCCTCGATTAATCAGACCGAGAGGCGCATTGCGACCATCTTCGACCTCGCCCAATTGATCTTGAAAGACCCGAACGTGTCGGTGGTATTCGGTATTAATGGCAGCATAGATTCTGCATGGCCACTGGATTCCAATGATCCGCAAGGAGCGAAATTGATTGAGAAGATCACCACACAACTCTCGGGGCTGCCTTACGGTGTAATCACCAAGGAGATGTTTGTGCGCATACAGCGAATTGCCGAGAAAGGAAACCAATCGATTCGGATCATTATTGATGAAAATATAGAGGACCCGACGCTAGATCTTGATCCGCTCATTTCTGAACTCTATGCCTGGGGCAGTGATCTGGGATTGGTTGGCGGTACGCGGCCGCAACAGCAACTTGCCCGCCCGCAAACTCAATATCCGGCTGCGGGTGGCGCCGCAATCAGGACCTGAGCAGCCTTCAATCGTATGCGCTCATAGGGCGTCGTATCAATCAGTACCGCAATCGATGGCGAGCGTGATTTCAGGCAGCTACTACTGGCGAGCGACACGCTCGCCCCTGAGCGCTATAGCGTCAGCCAGGCTCAGAGAAAAAGTTTATAAGGGGTCTGTATGTTGAAAAGCTACAATATTTTCTCTCGTGTAGATCGTCTCCTGCTTATTATTTTCTTTGCGTATTTCATGTGCGCCTGTGGAGACCCTCCAAGCTCAACCACTATAGACCCCAAAATTCTTTCAAGTATTGTGGCCTGGTTCGCTGCCAAATATGGCTGGAAATTTGCCAGTAGCGTCGTTGATCGTCACAGAGGTTTTTTCATTCGACGACGCGCGCAATTTCTCGCGGAAAGCGATAAAACATTACTACAAGAGAATAACTATCTGACACTCAAGAGTCGACTCGAAGGCGAGTTGAGTGAGGTTGAGGTATATCTCAATGTGAAAATTGGAAATACATCGGTAGATGATCGAGATTTGTTTATACTCGAACCCGAGCCGCCTCATCTCAAGCTTACTGAAATAGTCGAAGAGAGCATCATCCCTACACCCTTATCATTGAAATATAGTGGTCATGACGCGGCGAATAATACTTGTATTAACTTATATTCGACCTCTCAGAACCCTGATCCGGCAACAGTAAAGCAAATGATCATACAGTTCCGTAGATTGAGGAAAACCCGCGTTCTTTCTATCGTATGGCGCGCTGCTGCCTTGCACAGTGAATTGTGGGAGAAGTTGGATCCCTACATTCCATACTCTTCCTTGAATGATGGCAAGATGGATGAAATTCTCGATCGCCGCCTCCGTATAGTCGAGAACATGTATTTCGAAGTAAATAGTAACGTGACTAAACCTAAAATCTGGGAGGTGGCAGCCAAATATAACTGTTGGCTCGATGGGTATAGAGGGATATTCGAGTATCCAAGTATCCCGGCGAAAGCCATAGTGACCGTAACTAATCCGGCTATCGATCTAGGTGTGACTTCCAAGACTTTTGAGACTTTCCTTAATGGCTTAGTTGACAAGGTGGAACCCCGCTTTTACCAAATTCCTCCAAGGTTGCTTCCAAACTGGTGGCACTATAACTCCATCGATGAACTATTAGAGTGGAACGCGGCGCAGGGCCTTTCAAGCTTTCCGGAGAAGCCGCCCGGAATAAGATTATCTAAGGGGGAAGAGGGCTTTTTCAGATTAGGTTCGTCAGGCGGCAGTGGCAAGGGCGCATATGCTCTGGTGATCAGAAAGATTAGTGAACAGAGCGGAGCCATTACTACAACACCTGCAGAAGTGATAGAGCTCCAATTCCTTGCTTCGATAAACTGGTGGGATCGCGCATGGCTTTACACGGATCATGTGATGTCAGCGCTCCATCTCGAAGCCCTGCGATTTGCAAAATTACGCCGAGAACAAAAAGATGATACCTTCAACGGGCTTGCCGAAAAGTTCAGCCTGGCCTTCAACGATCACTTTGATACAAGAGCTAAAGAGGTTGACTGGCCTAAACCTGCGCCATTGGATATTGTCGGGGACGATATTCTACGAGGTACAAACGAGCACTTCGAAAATATTTTCCTCTCATATCCTGATCTGCAAGTTGGCGATGAAATTTTCTTCTGGAACAACTTTCTCTACAGCGTGATAAAAACCGGCATGGATCAACCTGCCAATGTCCTTGTTACGGATGTTGCGAGCGACCCTGACACTGGTGGTGTTAACTTGAGAGAGATGAAGCTGCAGGGATTCAAAACCCCGGAGCTTACCTGTCCGGCATACCAGTTGTGGATGCAGAAAAAGATACAGGATGTGCTCGTAAAGTTGCAGAACCATGTAATGACTACCGTAGCTGAACGTAGCGAGCCAGGCGCCTCACCTTACCTCTCACTGATTCTATCGTCCATCTCATGGGAGACCTTTCGTACTTGGATTCCAGATATTGAGAAAAGCATGGATGAAATTATTATTAATTGGTCCCCTTACCCTGATAACTTTGTCTTATGGCGTACTCCGAGCGTTTCTATCCCAGGCGCCTGGTGGGTACGTATTGACCTGGAGAGATGGGACACAGCCATCGGAGTGACTGCTAAGAATGTGGGAGAAGCAGTTGAGAAGGCGGTCCTGGCGATTCCCAAGTCAGTTGCGTGGCGCTCAGAAAAGGAGCTTGTCACGGCGGACCTAAAAACTCACGCTATTAAGCGAATTCCGACAGGCAAGGAGTTTCAGCCCCCTCCCTGGGAATTACCGAGTCCGTATCCCGACTTGGATGTTATTCGAGAAAAATTCAACAGTATTTACTTTCCACTTTTCGAGCCGGCCATTCAAGGCGGTTGGACAACATATCTGCAATATAGAGCGGAAAATCAAACCAAAAGGGGCTACATCATGCATCCTGTAAAGATCGATGGAAATATTGTGCCGAGATTTTTCCCCAATGATCTCAACAAAAATTTTCTCAGGGTTCTCAGGCCTCGTATTCCTGTTAAGTGAGCGGCATGGCTAATACGATTGAAACGTTTGCGCAATTTATCGCTCGAGCCCTCCTTCCGGTAGCCAGAGCGCTTGAAGGGACTGATGTTCATATCAATCTGTATGTGGAGAGACTGGGTTGGAACTTGCCGAGTGTTCCTCCGGCTTTTCACGGGTTGCAATTTACAAGCCGGAACATGCTTAAGTCCCTCGCTTTGCTAGAGTCACGCATATCGGCGCATGAAGATGGCCTGGCATCCAGCGAAAACGTTTTTGAGGCAGGCGGGCGATTGCTCATCGATTTAGGCCTCTTCACAGCCCAGATTTATGCTTTACCGGATTTGCTACGGAGCCAATTACCAGTAGATTATCTAAGTACTACCTGCATCGCAGAAGAGATTCAACAGCGCATCTTTGAGGATGCTATCGTCAGCCTGATAGCGGAAGAGGCTCTTACGACCAGCCAGATACTGTCCTCGCTCGGCATACTTGAGACTAGGAATGAACCGGCCGATCCCGCTGTTTATCAGCCAGGTTTTGTACGCCGCCGCATCAGATGGAATCGCATCCCACTTCTTTTCAAGGATCCGAAGGGGCTCCTCAGAGAAGTTTATGGCTGGGGCACTCCAACGATAGATGCACAACATCTTTTCGGCGCTTTACAAGATCTTGCAACCAGCTTGTATGTGATGGCCATTTTTGATTATCCTTCTCCTTCGCTGATTGAAAGGTTATTACCAGGTGTTACTATCTCTGAAACAGAAGCGCCTACACCGCTCCTGCAATTCCCTCTAGTCGATACAGAATTCTTAGACCTCTCTCTGGCGCTTTTTCCCATACCCAAGGCCAGCTCCACGGAACTGCAGGGGCTCGCTCTGTCGTTAATTGGCAGGGGAGAGATCAATTTGGCCACTGCCGTTGGGCCAATGCTCACTCTGGAAACGACAAGCACGGTGGATCTCGCATCCGGGATCGCACTGGCGCTCTTGCCGGATCAAGCGCCAAAAGTGATCGGCGATATGCTGAGCGAAGGGACAAATCCTATTACCGATGGGCAAGCAGGCTTACGACTTGCCTACGGTCAAAAAGATGCTAAAGAACGAGTCACTCTCCTCTCAATCCCAGGTGGGTCGGGGCTGGAGGCGAAACAAATTTATCTTGGCGCTGGTATTGAGGCCCGATCCGGCGGAGGAGATTATGCATTTGTCGAGATTGGCATTGTTGAAGGCCAACTGGTTATCTCATCGGCGGAGAGCGATGGCTTCATCCGCAAAATTCTTCCTGAGGAACCCATCCACGTTGACTTCGATCTGAGGTCAGGCTTTTCTACCAAAGAAGGCTTCTATATAGAGGGAGCTGCAGGGTTTGAATACGCCATTCCCATAAATAAATCCTTTGGCCCAATCTTTATTAATAGTGTCTATCTAAAACTCGAAGCAAGTGAGGAGAAGCTAGCCTTAATTACCGCAACATCCGGAGGGGCGGAAATTGGTCCGGTTACAGCTGTCGTTCAGGAAATTGGTTTGAAAACCATGCTTGAATTTGGCAAGCCTGGTCTATTGGGCAATGCTCAATTATCAATAGATTTCAAACCACCAAGTGGCATCGGACTCTCCATAGATGCCAGCGGCTTTAGCGGCGGCGGATTCTTGCGGATCGATCCTCCCAACTATGCCGGCGTCTTCCAACTCTCATACCAGAACCAGATCGATCTCACCGCCTTCGGTCTGATCGCCACCAAGCTTCCCGACGGCAAACCCGGCTTCTCATTGCTCATCTCGATCCTAGCCGAGTTCCAACCCATCCAACTCGGCCTCGGCTTCGCACTCACCGGCGTCGGCGGCCTGATCGCCATCAATCGCCAGTTCAATGAGGAGGCGATCAAGACCGCCTTTAAGACTCACTCGCTCGATGCAATCTTATTTCCCCCAAACCCCATCAAAGACGCTGTCAAACTGATCGATTCTCTCCAGTCGATCTTCCCACCGCGCGAGGGCTATCACGTCTTCGGCCCAATGGCCAAACTCTTCTGGGGCGGTTCGCTCAGGATCGTCAACTTCGAGATCGGCATCTTCATTCAACTCGGCGGCCCCTTGAAGATCGTCCTCATCGGTCAGGCCTGGTCGCGCTTGCCGAACGAAGATTCGCCGCTGCTGGTGATCAATGTCGATGTCCTGGGAATCATAGATTTCGGCGAGCAGTGCGTGGCCTTCTACGCCACTCTGTTCGACTCCCGGATTCGGGACATCCATCTCGATGGACAGATGGCGCTGCGAGCCGACTGGACAGAAGGAGAAGAGAACTTCGCGCTCTCGGTCGGCGGATTCCATCCGCGCTTCCAGCAGATACCTCCCGGCTTTCCCCAACTGAGGAGGCTCGCGGCTGTGGTGGGCGATAACCCGCGACTGTCGCTGACGATGTATCTGGCGATCACATCCAACACCTTCCAGGTCGGGGCGAAACTCGAGTTGTGGGCCAAGAAGTTGGGCTTCACGATCACTGGCGGAGCCAGTTTCGATGCGCTGATCACCTTCATCCCCTTCTCATTTCTGGTGACGATCAACGTCTGGGTCAATGTCAAGGGAGGCGGGATCGATCTCGGATTGTGGTTGGAGTTGGAGTTGAGCGGACCCAATCCGATCGTCGCCTCGGGCTATGTCAAGATCAAGTTGGGCTGGTTCTTCTCGGTCAAGGTCAGATTCAGAGCGGAGTTTGGAATCAAGATCTCGGAGGCGCTGACCTTAGTCTCGCCGCTGGCGATTCTGATCGCCGAGTTAGCAAACCCGCGGGCGATCCGATTCGAGTTGCCTGCCTGGGCGAGCGCCAATCTGGCCTTCGCCGAGAGAGGGGAGATGAGGATCGATCCGATTGCGGATTTGACGGTGGTCCAGAGTGCGGTGCCGTTGAACTTCGTCCTGGAGAAGTTTGGGGGAGGGATGGTGGGTGAAGCGGAGAAGGTACTGAAGGTGACGGCGGGGTTTGAAGCGAGTCGTGAGCAGGCGGCGAGGAGTCTGTTTGCGGCGGAGCAGTTCAAGAACTGGACGGTGGAGGAGCGTTTGTCGGCCAGACCGTTTGAGCAGTTTGAAGCGGGGATCAGGCTGCAGGGAGAGTACGTGATCGGGGAAGAGTGGAAAGAGGAGCGAGAGATCGTTTTTGAGACGATCCTGAGGGAGAGCAAGGAGTATTTGGGGAGCCTGCCGGAGAAGGACTATCGGAAGGCGGCGATCAGGACAACATGTCTATGGCAGCCGGTAGGAGGAGAGATGGAAATGCTGAAGGACTGGGCGATATTTGGAGGAGGAAGGTATTACCGTCCGGTGAGAGCGAGAGGTGATGAGAGTAGCCCGAATTATGTGAAGGTGATAGAGCATGGGTATCGATTAACCATCGAGAGCGAATAATGATTGGAAAAAGGGAAAACGAAATAATCAGAATCAACGGAAATCTTCAGGCTTCTTCCGGTTGTTCCGTTTTCTCCCTTTAATTTTTTAGGTACAACTATGGCCGAGAGTTCACTAACATTTTTGCCATTTATAAAACGCCAGCCGGCTCTTCCGATAGTCGAAAGTACGCCCGGCCAATTGACTGCGACGCTCGATCTCAAAATCCTTGACAATCAAGGTGATGAACATCCGGTGGGATCTCATTCACTGATGTTGCGAGGGCCGGGTGACATTTTTGGCATCTCTCCCAGGATGTTCGCCCGGATAGAGCCGCCGCCGGGTACACATGATTTTGAGCCCAACTACTTTCCTTATCTCGAGTTTGTCGATCCTGATTTCCCATGGCGTTATTCACCCGAAATCACCCAGGCATCCACTCACAGGGCGCATCCCTGGCTCAGCCTGATTATTTTGAGCAAAGAGGAGATGGATGAAATGCAGGGCGAGAATATTCAAGTGATCAGCTCGCTGGCGGATCGCCGTCAATTCTTATCCTTGCGGGGAAAATATTTGCCGAACCTTGACGAGGCCTGGGCGACGGCTCATGTGCACTTCAGCGGTCTGAATCAGCCGATCGAAACGTTTATCGAAAACAATCCATCTCGCCATTGTTCGCGGTTATTCTGCTTTCGCCGGCTGGCAGCCAGGATCAATTACAGCGCTTTTCTGGTTCCCAATTATAGAGCTGCGGTTAATGCAGCTTTCGGATTAGACCAGGAGGATGCGGGTAAGAACAAAGCCTGGGTAGAACCGTCAGCTGAAGATATCATCAAGCTTCCGATCTACTTCACCTGGTCTTTTTTCACCTCCGAATCCGGTGATTTCGAAGAACTGGCTCGCAAGCTCACACCGACAGCGGTAGATCCAAAGAAGATCGGTAGCCGGGCCATCGATGCCAACCTGGTCAGATCCCCCGCCAAGGTAGATTTGAAATGCTACTTCTTACGCGAGGGGGCGCTGGCCGCGCCAGGATATTCGTTGAACCCCGAAAATAAGAGATCATTGTTCATCACCACCCCGATGCTGAATTCATTAAATGAAAGTTTAGAACCGCTCTCGGATGAAGAAGTAAATGGAGATGAGGATGAAGATCCCTTGATCACCATACCGGTTTATGGGCAGTACTTCCGAAAGACGGATGAGGTTAAACCGCCTGAGAACAACCAGTGGCCGGAACCATCACCATGGCTTCACGAACTGAATATGCATTTTCGCAATCGCGTGGCGGCGGCATTCGGCACTACAGTGGTACAAAAAAATCAAGAACAATATATGCGTGAATGCTGGGCTCAGGTCGGTGACATCCGCAAGGCGAACGAACAGCGCCGCCGCATTCAGGCCGGATATTTGACCGCAAAAACCTTAGAGAATAAGCATATCAAACCTCTATCCGACGAGAGGTTCTTGCTCTTCTCAAGCCCATTCCATGCGCAGTTTGCCATGCAGGATAGTGGCGAAACGGTCAGCGTCAAACAGGCGCTGGGCAATTCGGGCATCTCACCCGGACTTTTCTCGGCGACGTTCCGGCGAGTCGCTCATCGGCAGGTAGGTATCCAGCGAGTGAAACCCACTCATCCGATCGAACAGGTGAAATCGGGGTACCAAGTGTCGCCGCTGCAGTTGAAAGCGCAAGCCGTGTTAACTAACGTGCCCAGCCTATTTGCCAATATGATGAACCAAATCCCTGCTGCCGACAGAGTAAAACCTGTTTCAAACCAGCCTGTCATTCCCGTTAACCCGATCGATACGTCAGCCAATTTTCGGGCCAAGTTCGATATCCACACTGTGCTCCAGGATAAACTGAATGCCATCCTGGTCTTTAATGATGGTAATACACTCAACATGCCGGACAATTTCGATCCGGTGATGGCATATCCGAAAATCAATGATCCAATGTATAAAGGAGTGGCAGCGCTGTCGAGCGATTACATCCTGCCTGGCATCGAATATTTAGAAAGTAATGGTGTTACACTCTGCGAGGAGAATCGCCGCTTCATCGAATCGCATCTCGTGGGTTTGAATCATGAAATGGGCCGTGAGTTGGTTTGGCGTCATTACCCGACCGATCAGCGAGGCTCCATCTTTTCATTTTTCTGGGATCAGGTGGTAGCGAATAATCCTCCACCGGACATTAAGGAGATTCATCGCTGGCAAAATCAACTCGGCGCCAATAAAGATAATGCCGGACAATCGGCCAATCTCGTCATAGTGATCAAAAGCGATTTGGTCAGACGATATCCGTCAACGATTGTCTATGCCATGAAAATACCCCCGAAGGGAAATTACTGGTCTAAAGCCTATCCGAACAACAATCCTTCCATGACTGCCAATCAGATGATCAACCCGATTTTTCGCGCTCAGGTAGGCATTGATATTCTCTGCGTCGGGTTTCCGTTCTCTTTACAAAATGTTCAGGGACCGGCGCGAGACGGAGAATACTATTTTATCCTTCAGGAGAATCAGGATCTCCCTCGATTCGGGTTGGATATGGTCGGTAGTAAACGTATCAAGGAATCCACCGGGTGTCAAAACCAGCAGATCGATATTAATGATCTGAGTTGGTCGGATGTTACTTTAGACGGCGCTGGTTATATTACCAAATTTGAACAGCCTCCACTCGCCAGAGGTGATGCGAGGCCGACAACGTCCGCGACAATCGCATACAAAACCTATCAACAACCGATTCGGGTGGCGATTCATGCATCAGAGCTGCTTGCGGAAGTAGATAATTTGGCCATGTATCAACCTTTTACCGGACCGACGACTCTGGAGCGTGGGGGAAAATTTTATAGGCGACTGAAATAAGCCTATGGAGAAGTATCGTGAACAAGTTTGACCCCAGAATGGGCAATGTTGCCGGGCGAATAACCGATAGGGATAGCGGCCAGCCGCTATTTGGGGTGAATGTTACCGTAGCTGACAGCGGTGTCGAGGCTAAAACCGATCTGCGAGGCCGTTACTTTATCTCCAACCTTCCGCCCGGCGATTGTGTTTTGCTGTGTGCGCAACCCGGTTATAAGACGTTATCCACCCTTGCTTTGACCGTAAAGCCGGGTGAAACCGTTCAGCATGACTGCCAGCTCATCTGCAAGGATAGAATCCCATTGAACGAGCCGGTGATCCTGTTACCCTTGCGACTCGAAATCCACAAACTGGTTCCGCAGAACAGGCAGACTGTAACCGTCGCCAGCTATACTGTGAGTAACCAGGCCACTCTCTATACAGCCGCCGGAAAATTCGCGCCTTTGCCCTTGAAATCAGAGATTCAGCCGATCTTTCTTCAGAGCGCTGAATATTGGATCCGATGGTATCCGGATGTCATTCATAACCTCACTCCGGTCGGCAAGATTACCGAAGCAGAGAAGACCGCGTGGGAAGAGTTTTCTAAAATATACGATAAACACAAAGACGCCGGAACGGTCAGAGGACTTTATAAACAAAAGATATATGATCTCTGCCTTGATACGCTGGAAATATTTTACGGGGTAAGGCCTGGTAAATTAACTGACGCTGAACTCGTGCGCTGCAAAGCCTATGACGAGGCCGCGCGCGCGTCTATTCGGAATGAAGGTCTGGGTGTACGTGAAGCTCTAGGCTGGCAAGATATGGAAAACACGGAGGTGAAGGCAGCCTGGACTGCTTTTACCAAGGCCGTCGGGCCAATCCGCGCGCGCCAGATCGCGAGACATATATTCGAGGGGAATTGGGATTTTGATAATCAAGATGGCATCGAAGAGGAACCCCTGGACATATTGATGAACCGTGGGATGCCACTCCCCACCCTGCCAGAGGAAATCAGCCTATACACAATTAAGGATCGGAAGACCCAGCTTCTGGTTGAAGGTATCGAGATCAATCGGAAGCAGTTGCTCATTGCGCCGACGGATATTGAAGGCAGCCTGTGGATGACGGATTTTCAAAAAGCCGTTCAGGAAGGAATGGGAATCATTATCAGTGATCCGGCAAAAGTTCAACAGATTGATCAGGCGGATTGGCTGATTGTGGTCGGTGTTAATCAGACTACGGATTCCCGAACTGCGCTTCAAGATATTCTTCGTCGCAACAACGCCACGGGCGGGTTCTCGATCCTTGCGCAGGATTCGCCGACCAACAACTCGGAATTGTCAGCGACGCAATTTTCTGAAATGGAGATCGATGCGGAGACCTATCTCAAAGATACGCGAATGAGGATATCTGAAGAGGAGCTTCCGTCCGATCCGGCCGCCCAGATTGGCCGAAACACACTGGATTCGCAGCGGCTCAATCATATTTTAAAGCTATCACAGAGTACATTGAGTGAAATGCTCGGCGCAAATTCCAGCGAGATGACCGAGGCAATCGCCATCTCGGCATTGCTCTGGGTTCCGTGTACCTGGCATTACCGGAGCCTATGGGGTGGATTTTTCAATCAGTATTTTCCCGTGGTGTCACGACTACTGAATAGTCTCAAACCTGGCGACTTTTTTGTGAATCACATTCGCGCCCGAGGGACATTACCAATTATAAGAATCGAGGATAACCCCTATGGGATTCTCCCGGTAATTTCGATTCCCGACTGGGCTAAAAACTTGTCTCGTGACGCCGGTATTACTGCCAAGGATGCTGAATCTATTTCAGAATTTCTCGATTCCATGAAAATCATATTTTTGTCTTTATCTAAAGGCGCGGCGAAGCTGGACGTGACAACAGATGAAGATAAATATGAAACGCTCCTCGAAATATTGCGAAGCGCTCCCGTCTCGAAGCGGGTCGATGTCAGAGCGTTCGATTCGAGTAAACCGGCGGATATGAGCGAAAACCCAAAATATTTGGATTGCCCGCTTGTCAGAGATAAGGCCGAGGGTAAAGAGGCCTGCGTCGATAGGCCCTATCCCGAAACCGCCTATTTATGCGACTTCAGCCACATAAATCACGATGATTTCAACCCAGCCTGTTTTCAAATTGATAATAACTCTCCACTATTAAAAAGGATTCTTAAATACTTGCTCTCGCTTATCTTCAATGATGCCAGTGATTCAGCTACCTGCGATGTCACGGGCGTTGTCATAGCCAACGAAACAGGAGAAGTATTACCGGGAGCGAAGGTCAGCCTTGGCGGAACCGTTAAGATCGTAACAACCGATGAGGCGGGTAGGTTCAGTTTTGAGAATGTGCCTGCCGGTGTATATGCCATGGAGGCCAGTTCGGACATCCATAACGTCGTCAAATACACGCATATTGCCGTGAATCCCGGCGTATCCAATAGAGTAAGTTTTGCTCTTTCACCCGGCGCAATTCGGAAAAGCAGTATTGAAAGTATCCGCCAACCTGCAAGCAAAACCATATATCAACCCGACGGGACAATCAAAGGTAAAGTAGTCGATCGCAAATCCGGTGAAGCAGTGGCAGGAGCGATTGTTCACCTGTCCGGAAGCGGGAAGAGTGTGACAACTGATGCAGAAGGCGGCTATACCTTCGCAACAGTCCGAACAGGAAGCCACCAGGTTAACATAAGCGCCGACGGTTTTAACGCCGCCACATATACCGCAACCGTGAGCGAAGTTTCTCCTGTCATAGAAGTCAAGACTGATATCACACCTGTAAAAACCGGGACTGTAATATTTCCCGGCAGCTATACGCCCTCGGGCCCTGAAATTCCCGGCGGATTGGATCTCCTTGCCGAGGCGGCGGGTCTGCTGAAACGGGTCCACCCTGACAAGCTGGAGATACTCCTGCTGGAGACGCTGGATTTGTTCAACCACCGTCTCGATGCATGGTTTACCGGGCTGGCGAATTCGGTGTTGGAAGAGTGCCAGCGGCAGAATACCCAATCGCCGCCTATCGGTATGTACGGCTGGTTGGAGAAACCCGGAGGCATGGATTCGAGATCCATCGAACCGGAATACGTTCAAGCCCCATCAGTGAGACAGGCCTCCACCGCGGCAATTCTACGCAATGCATCTATCCACAATGGTAAGGTTGATAATAGCGGGGCATTTCAAATCAATCTTTCATCCGAACAGATCAGAAAAGGGCTCTGGTACATGGAAGGGTTGCGGCAGGGGCATTTACCCGGAGAACTGCTCGGGTATCGCCTGGAGAGGATAATCCACGAGGAGAGTAAGAAGCCAAAATCCGAGATTAAAGAGATAGATATATTTGACCTCCGTGATCGATACCCTTTGACCTTGCAGGAGACAAAAGATGTAACTGGAGAACTGACCGCCACGCCAACTATTATCGACGGGGAAAAATTTCTGAATGATCAGAGCGCCCCCGCAAAATTTAGCCAGATAAAAGCGCAGCTCAACCGTATTAAAGATGCGGCCGCGGATATCGCTTTGTGTGAAGTGATGGATTCTCCCGATAACGTTGCCCGTCGAGGCGGCTGGATGGACTTCTTAGACGGTGATGGGCTTCCTCCACAGGAAGAATTTATTCGCTCTACGCGCAGCGGAGATATCCATGGCGCCAAAGTGTTTCTGCCAATTCTCTCGCGGGCCATTACCGAGGCGAATGCATCAGAGACCAATCCCCGTATTATTGCGGATCCGATCCTGGCGCATTTTTGCGAAAAGTTGATGCCAGATTTCGAGGCGAAGGAGGTTGTCGCCGATCTGACCAAAATCGATGGCGCACACACTCGCCCAATCACGTTCCTTATGCGGGAGCTGAAGATGCATCCGATTGATTTGGTGATCGGCGGAGTGGAAGAGTTAAAATTAAGAGTCAGATACCATCTATTATCCTGCTGGAAAGCGAATGATTCTTCAGTAGATCTTAGCGCATCTCCCTGTAACATCTTAGGGCCATTCCCTGACTTTGAAACGTCAGATGAACTCCTCAATGAAGTCGGAGTAGGACTTGTTACACCAGCCAGTTCGGCGGACACGTTGAGTATTTTCAATTACATCGAGAAGGCCAGATTAATCCGTCAACTGTTTCATCAAAACCGGACTAAAAATAGTCTGGGAACGATCCCTCCGGAAGAGATTCCTCTACTGAAACGGGAGCAATTAGACAAACTCGATCCGGCTGCCGGATTTGAACTGTTAACGGGAAGATTGGGCAGACTCGCCGATCAACTCATACATCTGATTTCAACAACCGTAACCGCGACTGTAGAGCTCAAGAGACGCCACCTCGTTCTCCGAGTATTACAGGAGTGCCAAACTTGGATTCAAAAAATAAAAGACGGCTTTGCGTCCAATAACAATTCCACCAGTGTTGTGAGCGCAATCGAACAACTAAAGTCTAAGGTCAAGAATATGATCGATAGCGATCCTGATTTCAGAGTCATAGCGGAACAATCACAACTACCAGCCAAGGTAGAGCAATTGACCGGCAGCAATTCGAAACTACCGGATATTCTTGAGAATTTGCGAGCGCAGTTTGTTGAGATGGAAAAGCGATTCCTCCTTTCCGTTAATATTAGCGCCAAAAAGTTAGTAATAAATCCAAATCTACCTTTTCAAGATGTTAGTCGTTTCGGTTTGGAGCAGGCGTTAACTATTCTCCCTGATGAACCGACGGTGGCAGCCTCTGTAAAGATACTTAAACTATTCGACCACATAATTTCCACACTTGTCGATAAGTTACTCCCAGTAATTTCCGATTCTCCGGATTCAAAGAACTATCTTCAATGCCTGAAAATAGTATATATGAACGCCGAAGAGGTCAATGAGATATTATCCTTGAACCCGAACGATGTGACGGCTAAGGCCCAACAGCTCAGGAATCGCCTGCCACTATCAGCGGACCAGTCACAGATCATCGCTTCGAGGCAAGTTGCGAATGCCGGCTATTTCGAACCACTGCTCAATTCACTCCTCGATAACCTGAAAGAGATCGGTCATTACATTGATTTTGCCAATAAGGGAATACCGGAGATTATCTCACTTCTTCAGTCGGCTACGGACAAAGAGGGTATGGTTGTCTTAATGCCTTATTTTCTGACTAGTGTGAATGGCTCAAGGCCGGATTGGACGATCGATCTCTCTGAGTTATCTGCGCTGAACGGCCCGGCCTACCTTCAGGATTATCAGAAGGTTCGCCCGGCAATCAGCAATCTATTCGAATTGTTCAAGGTTGGCTCTGAGCTGAGGATATACGAGGATAAAAGGTACCAACGGCTCGATGATGACCAACTAACGTCTAAGAAGCAGGGCAATACAGATTATTTGTACCTCATGCCTCCCTCCGGTTCCCCGCAAGGGATGAAATGCTTAACATTTATTTTGGTCGATCAGTGGCAGGAGGGCATCCCGAATCCCGAGGGAAGCGAAATGACCGGCCTCGCGTTGAGATATGTCTCTCCGCAGGCTGAAGCCCCTAATGCGGTTATCATCGCAGTCCCTCCCTATAGAAATAAGACGGAATCCTGGAGCATGGACCTATTGGCAAACACCCTGCTCGAAACCATCGAGTTAATGCAAATGCGCCTGGCAGGAAGTGATGAGGTCAGGGGTGATTTCCTATTAAATTGGTTATTTCATTTTCCTGCCTTGCTGTTTCCACCCGCGAAGGACGGCGCGTCGATGTTTCCCTTGAGGGAACAACTGTTTCACGGGTTCGATCTTGGCGTCCTCCATGGATATGTATTAGCCAGCAAACTCGGCCCCGCTGAGGTTTCGAAAACAACCCCGACTTCCACACGGAATGAAGCGCCGAAAATCGGAGGCCAAAATGAATAACCCATTTGTATTGTCGGGGGACATCCAATATGTCCCAGCGTCATTTGATACCAAAAAATCCACCCGGCTTGAGACGGTGAACAAGAACAACTCGATCGAGGACGGCTTGCAGGCGCGTGTCAAAGATCCGCTCTGGCTGCTGGGGAGACAATGGCAGGTTGGTGAATTTCGAGCGCGCGATGGAGGCCGGCCGGTGCGCGCGGAGATCGAAGTCAAAAATCGATTGTTAAATACCATCAGCTGGCAAGATGGAGAAAATGGCAAGATAGAAAGTGAGACATTTGATTTGAAGGTGCCGCTGGAGATGAAGGTCGAAGAGGAAAAGCAGACCCAGGCCGGCACATATAGTGTGAAAGGGTGGAATCCAAAGAGGCTTGAATACAGCTTTCGCATTCAAAAAGCTGACACCCAGCTCAATGCCGAAGAATACTACGGTAATGATCTTGACTGGTTTCATTTTGACTTGGTGAATATCGGCCAGATCAATGAAGCGAGCGTATCGGTAGCCACCAAGCCTGTTCCGGTGAGTTTCAAAGGGATGCCGTTGGCGAGATGGTGGAGTCTCGAAGATAGCCAGGTCGATCTGGGCCAGATAAAAAGGCCCCACCTCAATTTTTTAACCGAGTTGCTGATCGAATTCTCCTTCATCTATTCGAACGACTGGTATGTGATCCCATTGGAACAGAAAGTCGGGTCTATCCGACGGATAGATAAATTTGTGATTATGGATAGCTTTGGGACGGTTTCGGAAGCCAAGCCGGTTATCGATAAGGAGCCCTCCAAGCAGGGGTGGGAGGTTTTCACTTTAACCCCATATTCTAAAGATGAATATTCCGATGGACGTGTTTTTTACCTTCCAAATCGACTCTGTCAAGCCATGGAAAGTGAGCCGATCGAGAAAGTGAATTTCTTCCGGGATGAAATGGCTAACCTGGTCTGGGCGATTGAGCAAAAATATCAAGACCGGGATGGGAAAGTAGTAAATCGAAATGATGAGGAGTTGGATCAAATTCCTGAACAACCTAAGCCTTCACTCTATTGGGATACACAGGAAGGCATCTTAGTTGATCGAGCACAGGTAGAAGGAGAATCTGGGAATCGATATGTTGGCCCGGTAGCGCTCTATCTACCAAAAACTCACATACCCATCAACTGGATACCTTATATGCCTCGCCAGTTGGATACAGAATGCAATTATATTTTACGAAGGGCCAGGACAATAAAAGATCTCACTAAAGGCCCCCAATATAAAGGCGTTCTCCTGAGCGAATCAAAATATGTTTTTGAAGAAGAGGTTCCTCGAACCGGGATCATGGTATGTCGCGTTTTCCAGATGGCGCGTGATAGCGATGGAAAGAGATACTGTTGGCAGAGCAGAAAGAAAAGACCTGACGCATCACAAAAATCAAGTGGATTGCGATTTGATTACTTGATTGAAAAATAGAGTCGTGTTTCACCTTTGATGCTGGCGCAGACTACGGGTTCTGCGGGCCGCGCCAACCAGGTCTGAAAAAGTTTTTATTTCAGGGGAGCATCAAATGTGAAACACGACTAAACAGAACAGAAGCGGCGTGTGGCATGCATGGCATCTGAACCAACAAACGATTCCCGCGAGGCTACAGTGGCCTCATCTACAGTGAAGGAACAAGCGGTCGAGGTAGCCGTCTTCCTCTTCCTTATCGTGCCGTCCATGATCTTGTCTCTATTCGTTGTGCGGCAGGGGGGGTTGAGCTTTGTATTAACGGCGGTGGCTACTATCTTACGCGACCTCGGCCTGGTGAGCCTCATCCTATTCTTCCTCTGGCGGAATGGAGAGAGCGTCGAGCGCATCGGTTGGACCTTACGGCGCGCGGGTAGGGATGCGGCGCTGGGTGCGGCGCTATTCGTCCCCTTCGTTTTCGGGGCGGCGCTGCTGGAACGAGGCTTGTTGCAGGCTGGTCTGTCCCGGCCCGCGACGCCGCTTCCATCTTTCCTGGAAGCGAGAGGTGGAACCGAATTCCTATTAGCCGCCGTTTTGGTGGCAGTCGTCGCCCTGGCGGAGGAGACTATCTTCCGCGGCTACCTGATGCTGCGCTTCCAATCTCTCCTGTGGAGTTCGGCGCGGGCCGTGCTGTTGTCGTCCGTAATCTTCTCCCTGGGGCATGGCTACGAGGGGTCGGCCGGGTTGGTGACCGTCGGCGTAATGGGGGGTGTCTTCGCCGTCATTTATCTATGGCGCCAGAGTCTTGTCGCCCCCATCGTGATGCACTTCCTCCAGGACTTCCTGAGCATTGTCTTGCTGCCGTTTTGGGGAATGAGGTGAGACTGCGGAAATCGGCCGTGTCACTCATCGAGGTACCAAGGGACATTTACAACGACAATTCTCCGATCGCCTTTCCGAAGCAGGAGGGAGGTTAGAAGCTCGCCACTTCGGTTATGCAAGAAACGCTGATACCAGTGACGTTCCACCAAGGTTGGCACGATCACCGCGATCCGGCGGTCAGTATGCTGACGTTCCAGATCCAGGATGTAATTCAGGATTGGAGTAAGCACAAGGCGGTAGGATGACCTGAGCGCGACCAGTTCCGGCGGAGTTAAATCTGCCTGCCGCATGGGACCCTCAACGCAAGATCGCCACGAGTGGAATAGGTTTGTTTCCTCATCTCCGGAATCAACATACAGCGCGACCACCAGCACATTATCGATCATCAACGCTGCGGCGGCCAACAAGCCCGCGAAGGGGCCGAGGTTCTGGCTCGCCACCGTATATGACCCGCCGCCGGTCGGATAAGCCTCAATCGTCTGGCGGTAAGAGAGGAAAAGGATAGTGAGCAACGCGATGACGCAGCCGCTAATAGGAAGGATGTAATGTATTCCCGCCAATCCGAGCGGGATCAGAATGGCGAGAGCGGCTTCCGGCCCATAAGCGGCCGAACCCAACGCGTCGAGGCCGAAGATGGGGATGCCTGCCGCAGATCCGATTTTTTCCGCGCGATCTTCGGCAGTGGCGAGTGACTTGCCAATTAGGAGATTGACCAGGGACATGAAACGGTAACCGCCGTCTTTCTTCCTGACTCAATATTCGTTCTTCAACGAACTTGTATCAGCCTCGAACCTTACTCTCAGTACGCAAGGAGACAGAAGCAGGGTTGAATTTGCAGTATCAACGTCTGTTGGCCGCTGATTCGCGCGGAGATCAAGATTGAATATTCTAGAATTCACACTGCTTATTTTGCTTTGTTCATTCTTCGCCGGATTTCTCGGCGCGCTTACGGGGCTGGGCGGAGGCGTAGTGATAGTGCCGCTGCTGGCGCTGACCTTCGGCGTGGACGTTCGCTACGCCATCGGCGCCTCGCTGGTTTCCGTAATCGCCACTTCATCCGGCGCCGCGGCTGCTTACGTAAAAGAGGGGTTCAGCAACATCAGGGTCGGGATGTTTTTGGAGATCGCCACAACGACGGGGGCGATTATGGGGGCTTTTCTGGCGGCGCGCGTTTCGACCAGCGCGATTGCCGTGGTCTTCGGGTTGGTGTTGCTGCATTCAGTCTGGCTGTCGGTCAGGGCGCGCCGCCAAGGCCCCGGCGCAGATTATTCCGACCCGCTGGCTGTGCGCTTACGAATGGACGGCAGCTTTCCGACCCCTGAAGGAGGACGATCCTATCACGTCCACCGAGTTCCGGTGGGATTTGCGCTGATGTTCGTTGCGGGCGGGCTGTCGGGGCTACTCG
>Ga0154003_1000163_pt1 | contig 20140 bp, 16 predicted proteins | sample TSFL087MetaG_FD_104679 | JGI IMG/M metagenome (GOLD analysis project Ga0154003, IMG submission 104679) | Attine ant fungus gardens microbial communities from Florida, USA - TSFL087 MetaG | ecosystem: Host-associated > Fungi > Mycelium > Unclassified | place: USA: Florida, Lake Talquin State...
ACATTATTAATGGCTGAATTATATTAGGGAAGAGCCATTTTAAGGTAAAGAAGGAGTGTTTGCTATGATTGAACATATTGTCTTTTTAAAATTCAAACCAGAAACGACTAGAGCACAAAAAGAGGAGGCAATCAAACGGCTTCATGAGTTAAAACATAAAGTATCAGGAATTGTGGATCTACAAGCAAATTTTAATTTTGCAGATCTTAGCAAGGGTTATGAAGTAGGCTTAACTGTGCGCTTTGAATCGATGGATGTCTTTGAGCAATACGGTCCATCACCTGAGCACCAAGAATGTCTCGCCTTTTTAAATAAAATTGGTATAGAAGATAAGATCATCGTTGATTTTGAAATATAAGTGAGATCAAGGGTATCTTGAATATCTTAGATATAAATGCTTTCAAACAGGTGATTTATACTATACATGGAGAGGCATTAGGAAATAAAAATAACTCGTTTTTCTAATAATGGACGCTATAGGACGTTTGGATGGAAAGAAGGGGGAACGCTATGACCGAGCAAAAAGGGCGACAGCTTGCACAAAATCGGCGGGCACAACATGATTATTTTATTGAAGATACCTATGAAGCGGGTATTGTTCTCAAGGGTACTGAAATAAAATCCCTTCGAAAAGGCTCGGCGAACTTTAAAGATGCTTTTGCACGTGTGGAAAATGGCGAGATTTTCCTTCACAATATGCATATTGCCCCGTATGAGCAAGGCAATCGTTACAATCATGATCCTTTGCGTACGCGCAAGCTCCTCTTGCATAAAAGTGAAATCAATAAGCTGATTGGTCATTCCAAAGAATCGGGCTATACGATTATTCCTCTTAAGATGTATTTAAAAAATGGTTACGCTAAAGTATTGCTTGGCGTGGGTAAAGGTAAGAAAAACTATGATAAGCGTGATACATTGCGCAAGAAAACAGCGGAGCGACAAATGCAAAAGGCTATACGTCGTGCTGAAAAAGGGGAATAGGCTGAGTGTGAGATGCTCCTTTTTAGAGGGCAGGTAATCAATGGAAGAAGCATCAATGCACGGATTCATTGATGTAGTGCTGCATTTGTGGTATACTTCAAGAGATGTATCCTTCCGGGATAGCATTTTTCCTTTATATTTTGAGGTTTTTCATAGAAGCTTTTAAAACCTCTTTTATGGGGACGTTCCGGATTCGACAGGGGTAGGTCGGGTATAAGCTGCGAGTCGAGGGGGTCGGCCTCGTTAAAACGCCAAAGCCAATAACTGGCAAAACGAATAATAACTACGCTCTAGCTGCCTAAGTAGCTTAGCGGTTCCCCCCTCCATTGCCCACGTGGTAGGGTAAGGAACTCACTTTAGTGGGATACGCTTTGTGCCCGCTGTCTGAGGGTAGGAGAAGAGAATAATCAGACTAGCGACACGATTGTCCGTCGGCAGATTGTCGTGCCTGCGAAATGAATATGTCGACTATGCTTGTAGATGCTTATATTACGATGCCTTTGGACGTGGGTTCGATTAAGTATTAGTCGCCTCATGTGGTAACGCATGAGTGAAAATCCAGCTTGATCGGTGAAACCTAATTTACTTTTTCATTTGAAAAGGTGATATGGCAATACCGAGCAGTATGTGGAGTAATCCAACAGCTGTGTATCGACTTATAGACTGCCTTAGACCAAGGGAGTACTAGGATGCGAAATTCTACCTTATGAAAGAGGTAAATTTAAGTTTTGCATAAGACGCTGGAGGACCTTTTTATAGAAGGTTCAAGATATAGTCAGTGCCATGATCGAAAGCATGGAAATACATGTCCCACCGTCTCCACCATTTATAAATGGTGGTTTTTATTTTGCTTAAAAATGTTTTTTGTTCACAGATGAAAGTGGATAAAGAGCATAAATAATTAAAAAGAGACATTTAAAATAAATAAAAAATACATATTCAAAAATAAACAAAAGTATTATATAATAAAAACGGACATAGACAGACTATGAAAATGTGAGTAGATTTCATTATTGGAGGCGCTTTAATATGGTTAAACATTTATGGAAAGATACGGATACTAGGCAAATCCATGGGGTTGATGAGTTGGTGTATCGTTCAAATGTCATCGGTAGTGATCGCTCGGTGTGTAATTGGGGTGGCGGTAATACCTCAATGAAAACAATAGAAAAGGACTTTCGAGGACGCGATATTGAAGTGATGTGGGTGAAAGGAAGTGGCTCTGATTTAGCAACGATGACTCGGGCTAATTTTACGGGTCTAAATCTGGAAGATATTCGTCCATTGATGGAGCGGAAGACCATGTCTGATGAGGATATGGTCGATTATTTATCACATTGCATGATTAATAGTGAACATCCAAGAGCGTCTATTGAGACATTATTGCATGCCTTTTTACCCTTCCGACATATTGACCACACGCATCCTGATGCTATCATTAGTATCTGCTGTGCCGACAATGGCAAGGAGGTTGCAAAAGAACTGTATGGAGATCGCTTCGTTTGGATTCCTTATGTTCGCCCAGGATTTACCCTTTCCAAAATGATTGCTGAAGGTGTAAAAGGTAACCCAAATGCAGAGCTCGTTTTAATGGAGAAGCATGGGTTGGTGACATGGGGAGAAACATCTAAGGAAAGCTATGACAAAACGATCGCTATTATCAATGAAGCTGAGGTATATATTCATAGTAAACAAGATGAAAAAAATACCTTTGGCGGACCAAAGTACACAGCGCTCTCCGATGACGAAGCAAAGGGGATTCTTGCGCAAGTGCTTCCCACAATACGTGGGGAAGTCAGTGATGCGAAAAAAATGCTCTTAACGAATGATCGTGGTGAGGATGTCTTACAGTTTGTAAATAGTTATGCGGCAGCATTATTATCTCAAGTTGGTGCCGCATGCCCTGATCATCTGGTGCATACAAAGCGTGTCCCTCTTTATATTGATTGGGATCCTCAAAAGGAAGATGTGGAAGGTTTGCTCCATAAATTAACGGTGGGTATCACAAAATTTAAAGCAAGCTATCGAGAATACTTCGATCAAAATATCAATGATGGAGACACTATGTTTGAACCTGCACCTAGGGTGATCCTCATCCCAGGGGTTGGTATGGTGAATATGGGTAAAGATGTCAAAAATGCTCGAATTAGTGGAGCGCTTTATCAGCGAGCTATTGCGGTCATGAAAGGGGCAACCGCACTTGGTAGCTTTGTTTCCTTGAACGAAAATGAATCCTATAATGTGGAATACTGGCCACTAGAGTTGTATAAGCTTTCCCTTGCACCAGCTGAGGTGGAATTTTCTCGCCAAGTTGCTTTTGTGACAGGTGGAGCGGGAGGAATCGGCAGTGAGACTTGTCGTCGCCTTGTCTCCGAGGGTGCTCATGTGGCGATTGCTGATCTCAATATTGAAGGTGCTGAGAGATTAGCAGATGAGTTGAATAATGAATTTGGTGAAGGTCGTGCCATAGCTGTTCAAATGGATGTGACTAAGGAGGAAGAGGTGCAGTCGGCCTTTGCTAAAACAGCACTCACCTTCGGGGGTGTGGATATCATCGTCAATAATGCCGGTCTGGCAACGTCTAGCCCAATTGAAGAGACCACTTTACAAGAATGGAATCTAAATATCAATGTTTTAGGCACGGGTTATTTCTTGGTTGCTCGGGAAGCGTTTAAACAAATGAAAGAGCAGGCTCTTGGCGGTAGCATGATCTTTATAGGCTCCAAGAACTCTATCTATGCAGGTAAAAATGTTGTGGCCTACAGTTCAGTTAAGGCACTTGAAGCTCATCTGGCTAGATGCATTGCATCGGAAGGTGGACAATATGGTATTCGTGTTAATTCCGTTCTCCCGGATGCTGTTTTACAAGGCTCGGCTATTTGGAATTCCGAGTGGCGTAATGAAAGGGCGGCGGCGTATGGCATTGAGCCTGATCAGCTTGAAGAGCATTATCGTAAGCGAACGACGTTACTCGTGAATATTTATCCTAAGGATATCGCTGATGCCATCGCTTTTTTTGCTTCTTCAAAAGCTAAAAAAACAACAGGTTGTATGCTGACCGTCGATGGCGGTGTGCCTGCGGCTTTTACAAGATAATTTAATCAGCCTGATTTCTTAGGTGAATACCCAATCACTATCGATAGCAAGGGATGATAGCGTCCATTGTTGTTTTTGAACCGACTCTTTCGCGGTGGAGTTAAATAAAGCGGGAGTCCATTGCAGAAAACGGTAGGTTGTTAGTTGGTAATCAGGGTTATAAAAGATAACTCAGATCATGTATGTTGGGTGCTTGTGAATGAAGACATATAAAAGAAAGCGTTTTCTTGGGAGTTGACATGTCATGACAACGTATAGTTTAGCTGTAGATATCGGCGCTTCTAGCGGGAGGTGCATACTAGGGCACATCGAGGCGGGAAGGCTGGTGCTACAGGAGGTACATCGTTTTAAGAATAGGATGGTAAAAAAAAATGGCCATGTGTGCTGGGAGATTGATCGACTCTTTGCAGATATGTATGAGGGGATTCAAAAATGCAAGGAGATGGGCATACGTCCAACAAGCATAGGCATTGACACTTGGGCAGTAGATTTTGTGCTTCTTGATGAAACAGATAAGCGCCTTACTGATGCTGTCGCATATCGTGATGCTAGAACGGATAGCATCATGGAAGAGGTCTTCCGACAGATTATGAAAGAGAGATTATATTTAGAAACTGGCATCCAATTTCAAAGATTTAATACACTCTATCAGCTTTATTTCTTAAAAAAGCAGTCTCCTGATGTCCTTAAAAAGGCAAAGAGCTTTCTCATGATTCCCGACTATTTTAATTTCCTTTTGACGGGACGAAAAGTAAATGAGTACACGAATGCGACATCAACCCAATTGGTGAATGCTTTTACAAAGCATTGGGATCACGCATTACTACAAACCTTAGGTATTAATGATGAGATGTTTCAGGACATTTATATGCCGAAAACTGTATTGGGGCAGTTAAAACAGGAATGGGTCGATCACCTTGGTTGGGATATGCAGGTCATTCTTCCGGCGACGCATGATACGGGGTCGGCAGTGCTTTCCATGCCTGATCAAGCCGATGCTATCTACATTAGTTCTGGGACATGGTCGCTTATTGGCGTTGAGAATGCTTTTCCAATTTGTGTGACGAAAGCTCTTGATTATAACTTTACAAATGAGGGGGGCTTTGACTACCGCTTTCGATTTTTAAAAAATATTATGGGGCTGTGGATGATTCAAGAAGTCAGGCGACTTTATAACAATGCCTATTCCTTTAGTGAACTTGTGAAGTTTGCCAAAGAAGCGACGCATTTTCATTCTCTCATCGATGTCAATGATGATCGTTTCCTCAATCCTAGCCATATGATAAATGAAATTCAGGCGGCTTGTCGCGATACGCGACAACCGATTCCACAAACGCCTGGTGAATTGGCAAAATGCATTTATGAAGGTTTGGTGATGAGCTACAAAAGGGCGATTGAGGAAATTGAAGATATTTTCGAAAAATCTTTTCAGACGATCAACGTGATTGGCGGGGGCTGTCAAAATGACTATTTGAATCAGCTGATTGCAGATGCCACGCAAAAGCGGGTGAGTGCTGGTCCTGTTGAAGCCACGGCAATTGGCAATTTGAGTGCACAGCTTATGGCACTTGGAGATATCACTGATTTACAAGAGGCACGGCGACTAATCAGACAGTCCTTTGATGTGACAACCTATTTACCGCAACCGAATGCTTTGTGCCATACATAATAAGGAGGGTGATGAGCATGACTGTTAAAGAAAGCTATGAATATGCGAAAGCCAGTTATAGCAATTGGGGAATTTCTGCTGATGATGTATTGGAGAAGCTTAAGAGGGTCCCCATCTCTATTCATTGCTGGCAAGGTGATGATATTGTTGGTTTCGAAGTGAACCGTAATGCATTGTCTGGAGGTATTGATGTAACTGGAAATTATCCTGGTAAAGCGACAACGCCCGACGAGCTACGCAGTGATTTAGAAAAGGCATTATCCTTGATCCCAGGACAGCATCGCGTAAGTCTGCATAGCATTTATGCGGAAACAGATGGAGAGGTAGTGGAGAGGGATCAGCTTAAGCCAAAGCATTTTGAGAAATGGGTGAGCTGGGCGAAAAAGAATGGCCTTGGTCTTGATTTTAACCCAACATTATTCTCGCACGCCAAAGCTGATGATGGATTCACACTATCCCATCCTGATTCAGAAATAAGAAATTTTTGGATTCGTCATTGTATGGCTAGTCGACAAATTGCTGAATACTTTGGGAAGAAGCTTGGAACTCCTGCGCTCACAAATATTTGGATTCCAGATGGTTATAAGGATATTCCTAGTGATCGCTTAACGCCGAGACAGCGGTTGAAGGACTCTTTAGATAAAATTTTTGCGGTGGAGATTGACGAAGCTTACAATTTAGATGCAATCGAGAGCAAGCTATTTGGGATTGGATCGGAATCCTATGTTGTCGGTTCTCATGAATTTTATTTTGGTTATGCTTTAAAAAACAACAAATTATGCTTGTTAGATACGGGTCATTTTCACCCTACAGAAGCTGTTTCTGATAAGATTTCTTCTATGTTGTTGCACAGTGGTCAGCTGGCTTTACATGTTTCACGGTCTGTGCGTTGGGATAGCGATCATGTCGTCACTTTAGATGATGAGCTTCGGGAAATTGCTCATGAGATTGTTCGAAATGATGCATTAGATAAAGTGATGATTGGTCTGGATTTTTTTGATGCAAGCATCAATCGGGTTGCTGCCTGGGTGATTGGCACACGAAACATGCTCAAGGCCTTGCTCTGTGCGTTGCTCATGCCTGTCAAACAACTTAAAGCATTGCAGGAGGAGGGCAATTTTACAAAGAGACTGGCAGTGCTGGAGGAATTTAAAACCTACCCCTTTGGTGCAGTGTGGGATTATTACTGCGAAATAATGGGTGTCCCCGTGAGAGAATCATGGTTGGACGACATCAATGCTTATGAAAAAGATGTTCTTTCTCTCCGTTCCTAATCATTCCTAGGGCTGTGGTTTAAAAGCACTGGACTTCACCCTCATCAGTGTATGGTATAGTGGTATGAGGACAGATAAAAAAGACTAAAAACACAGAAAAACAACATAGAATAAAACTAAAGGGATGGGATGGATAACGGTGCTTGTTGCTGAGAGACAGAAAAAAATTGTTGAGCTTGTGAATGAACGATTAAGCATTCGCGTAACAGAGCTAAGTAAAATTTTCTTTGTAACTGAGGAGACGATTCGCAGGGATCTTGAAAAGCTGGAAAAAGAGAAGCTATTATTAAGAAGTCATGGTGGGGCGATCACAGTTGCTGATGAGCAATCGGAGATTTCTTATACGGAAAGAGAAATTACAAATGCGACTGAAAAACGTGCGATTGCTGTTGAAGCGGTCAAGCATATTCAACCGTCCGATGAACATATTGTTTTAGATGCGAGTACCACAGCCTATTATATGGCGAAGGAGCTGCCAGATAGGCCGCTCACAGTGATTACCAACTCCATCCAAGTATGTCTTGAGCTCAGTAAAAAAGAGCATATTAAGGTGATTTCAACAGGTGGCATGCTCTCACCCAAATCACTCTCCTATGTGGGACCACTGGCAGAACGTTCGTTAACGATGTACCATGTGCACAAAGCCTTCTTATCTTGTAAGGGTGTAGATTTACAAGGTGGGTTGACAGATTCTAATGAGTGGCAAGCTTTGTTGAAGAGGAAGATCATGACCATTGCTGATGAGACGATTTTGATGGTTGATTCAACAAAGTTTGATAGTCGGACATTTGTTCACATTGCTGATTTAACGGATGTCGATTGTGTCATAACAGATCATTTAGAGGAGAATTATCGTACATCCTTACTTGAGCATGGTGTTGAGTGTGAGGTTATTTCTGTTTTGAAGTAAGGTATTTTTGTTAAACGATTGAAATGAAAAGAGGGGTACCGATGTTGAGAAAAGCATCGATCATGTATGTGAATCCATCTGATTTTGATGAGTATCAACGCCGCCATGATGAACTGTGGCCAGAAATGGCAACGGAATTGAAAAAACATGGTAGCCATCATTACGCCATTTTTCTGCATCGGCCAACTGGACAACTATTTGCTTATTTAGAAATAGAAAGCGAAGAAAAATGGGCAGAGATGGCCAATACTGAGATTTGTCAAAGCTGGTGGAGGTACATGGAGCCATTGATGACAACCCACCCTGATGCGAGCCCAGTCAGTGAGGATTTAGATGAGGTTTTTTATTTAGACTAGCTCGGAGCTGATAGTTTAAAAGCTTAGATTAATTGGACTGTTCCATATGCATGGGAAATCATGTGGGACAGTCCTTTTTCTGCTAAATACAGAGACGGGGTTTAACGAACGCTTGCGTTTAAAAACAATGAAGGAAATTTTTGAATCTATCTCTATGTTATAATCCAAATAAAAATAAATAAACAAAATTAAACAGTCTAAAAAATAGTTGTTTTATGTTGACTTTATAATTTAAAAGCGCTATCATTTTATTGGTAAGTATGAAATATTTTTATTCAAAAATAAATGCCAAAATGATTCATGTAGTGCTTGTCGTTTATTTGAAGGGGAATTAGCATGTTCTGTCATGCTATTTTATGAATGCGCTTAACTTTTAAAAGGACATGTTGGTTTCAACTAGAAAAACAAGTGTGTTATGTAGTACATCATGCATATAAGGGGGAAATATCGGTGATGAAAATTGGTAGTCGATCGACAACAGGCTGGAAAGCAACCATTTCAGTGGCGATGGCCAATTATATTGAGGCGGGTTCTATTATTGCTGCCGCAAGCAGTTTAACGTTGTGGCAGGCCTATCTCCATCTCCATAGCGTAGCCATCGGCTTGTTAAGTGCGTTGAGCGCTAATGCATTTGGAGCAGCAGTTGGTGCACTATTGGGCGGTTATTTATGCGATAAATATGGACGTAAATTTATCTATACCTATGATTTGTTGTTATATATGCTAGGGGTTTTATTAATTGCTTTTTCATTTAGCCTGCCGATGTTGCTTGTTGGTACTATTATTACAGGTATCGCAGTTGGTGCAGGTGTTCCGGCTTCTTGGACGTATATTGCTGAGGAAGCGCCTCATGAAAAAAGAGCGGCTCATGTTGGCATGGCGCAGTTAGCTTGGTCAACAGGTCCGGCACTTACCTTTTTATTAGCGGTAGTATTGGCACCACTCGGGCTTTTAGGAAGTCGCATTATTTTTATTCATTTATTGATTATTGCATTTATAACATGGTATATCCGCCAGGGATTATCAGAGTCTAAACTCTGGAAGGAAGAACAAGAAAAGACTGAAAATAATAAAGGAGAATCAACCGCATCGCAGCGTTCTTTTAAAGAGTTGTTTAGCTTAAAGGTCAATCGTCAAGCCTTGGTCTTGTTATTGGGCATTTATTTATTTTGGAATTTGACTTCTGGTGCCTCGGGCTATTTTATGCCGTACATTTATCAGCATGTCGGCGGGCTGTCGAATGTCCAAGCTAACTTGCTCCAAGTGTTTTTATGGGGGCTGACGGTTGCCACGACATTCTTTGTCTTTATGAAGTTTGCGGATAAGTACAGTCGGCGTTTTCTATTTGGATTAGGGGCGGTGTTAGGCATCGTCGCTTGGTTAGTGCTTACCTTTGCTGCGACAAATTGGTTTACACTTTTTGCTTTTGTTATTTTATGGGGAGGCGCTGCTGGATTTGGTGCACAAGCTTTTTATGGTTTGTGGGCAAGCGAATTGTTTCCGACAAAGTATCGTGCGAGAGCGCAGGGCTTTATGTATTTTGTCGTTCGAACGGGGATCGCCATCTGGTCGTTTTTATTACCAACGATTATGAACACGCTAGGATTTAAAGTTGCTGGTATTGTGATGAGCATCTTCCTGATCATTCACTTTATCATCGGTGTGATCTTGGCACCAGATACTCGCGGTAAAACGCTGAGAGATATTGAAAGAGAACGCCTTGAGGGCGATATCTCTGATCTTTCCAAAAAGCAGGCTTAAGGCTACTGAAAGAAAAACAACATCTATATAATCTAAAAACGACATTACTATAGAGGTGGGCTTGTCAAAGGCAAGCCCGCTTTCTCTATTCTTTTCTTACTGGAAAAAAATCTTAAAGAAAGAAGTATAGCAAGTGAATTTTGTTGTGACATCGGTTTTTTTCTATATCCTATTTTTTATAATTTTTTTGTAGTGTATATTGCAATAGGAATAACCTTATTGTTACTGTTTATTGATTTTATAGATACTAAAATAGACCTTAAAAGTAGTAAAAATCAATGATAAGCTTCACTTTTGCTTACGTGAAAATAGTCTGCTATCATTTTTTTATTATCTTGAAATGCTGGATCTCCTTTAATGTTAGCGAGCATACTTTGGATGACAATGAGTCTAGGAGATTCTTCAGACAGTTCACTTTCCAGAACAGTGAGTGAGTTGAGCATGTCTTCGTCGTTACTAAGAACCTCTAATTTTTGTTTCAACTCATGCATTGCCTTTGTGACCTGTTTAAAAGTTATGGGGGTTTTAGGGCGTGTATGGTAGCTGAATCTAGAGCCTGCCTTGTCAACATCTAGGAAGGGCTTTTCTCTTGACGCAAGCAGCCCCTGAACAATATCGTCGAAACGGCGAATAATAAACTGGGCGAGTTGTTCAAAGTCGAGTGCAACCTGGTTAAAAATTAGCTTAAAGTAGGTTTGAATGAGGCCTTCAATAATAAAAAATAAGTCATAGATGTACGGTTGGACTTCTGGTCCATAAATATCGAGAATGCCCTTTTCAATCCATTGATGCGTTTCATTGTGTATTTTTTTGAATAACGCATGTAAATCATCGTGGAAGGTCAGGGTTTGCTCACGCATGAACATTGTAAAAAAGCTGTAATTATCATGTATTTCTTTAAATTGAATTGTGATTTGTTTGATGAATCTCTCTTTTGGAGTCAGCTGAAGCTTGCCCGTTTGTCGGATTTTATCCTTCATGGAGTCATTGTAATAACAAAAAATCTTTAAGAGCAAATCTTCCTTTGAGTCAAAATATAAATAGACGGTGCCTTTAGAAATTTGTGCGTGGTTAGCAATTTCTTGGACGCTGGTATTATGAAAGCCGTTTTCGGCAAAAAGCTTTATGGCAGATTCAATGATGAGCTTTTTCTTTTCTTTCATTTTTTTCACGTTCCTTTATAGAGTTATCATGACCATTCAGTTATTATTATACACAAAAACGTCATGAATTTATTAAAATATAAAAATTAAAGTCCAGTATAATTAAATAATAGATAGTTTGATGATGAAAAAGATAGTGTGAAAACAGTTTAATTCTGATTGTTTAGTCATTCAATGGAATTTATGACCAAATGGTCAGTTGATTGGGTTGTTAACCATTAGAAAGGTGGAAGTTGATGAGACGTATTATCCAATTCTCGCTCAACAATAAATTTGCCCTGTGGTTCATGACGATTATTGTCATCGTAGCGGGTTTATATTCTAGTGTACATATGAAAATGGAGACCCTTCCGAGTATTACAGCCCCCGTGATGACCATATCAGCGGTAGATCCAGGAGCGACTCCTGAAGAAGTGGCGGATAAGGTCACCAAGCCGATTGAACAAGCGATTCAAAATCAATCGGGAGTGAAAACCGTTACTTCTAACTCTTCTGAGGGCACTTCTTCTATTCAAGTAGAATATGAGTTCAAAACAGATCTTAATCAGGCAGAAGACAAGCTTAAGGATGCTGTAAGCAACATTGATTTACCAGACAATGTTGATGCGCCAACCATCAACCGACTGTCCTTAGATGCTTTTCCTATTTTGACTTTTAGCATCTCTCAGTCGGATCATCAGTCATTAGAACAGCTGACTCAAACGGTCGATAAACAAATTATTCCTAAGCTGGAAGGGGTAGAAGGTGTTTCATCTGTTGATGTGTCTGGTAAAGAGATCAAAGAGATCGATCTAGCTTTTGAGAAACAGAATTTAGATAAATATGGTTTAGATGAAGAGACGGTTATCAATGCGATTAAAGCCGATAATACATCGGTGCCGTTAGGTTTATATACCTTTGGTGATACACAGCAATCCGTTGTCATTAATGGTCAGGCGACAACGCTTGGTGATTTGAAGAATCTTGATATACCAATTCAAGGGACGGCTGGTCAACAAGCGAATCCGCAGGGAGGAGCAGCTGGACAGGTAGCAGTATCACCCAATCAGCAGGCCTCTCAACAACTTCCAACTGTAAAATTATCCAGCCTTGCTGATATCAAAATGGTTGGTAAAGCGGATTCAATAAGCCGTACGAACGGAAAACCATCAATCGCCATTCAAATTGTGAAAGCTTCTGATGCTAATACGGTGGATGTCGCCAAGGGCATCAATGATCAAATGGATAAGATTAAAAAGACTTTTCCTAGTTTGAAGGTGATCGACACTTTAGATCAGGCTCAACCGATCAAGGATTCAGTGAATGCCATGATTGAAAAAGCGGTGCTTGGTGCACTCTTTGCCATGTTGATCATCTTGCTGTCTTTGCGAAATGTAAGATCAACGATCATTTCAGTTGTATCTATTCCTCTTTCACTGCTCATTGCACTGATCATTTTAAAGCAGATGAATATCACCTTGAACATTATGACCATTGGCGCCATGACAGTTGCCATTGGGCGCGTTGTTGATGATTCGATTGTTGTTATTGAAAACATTTATAGGCGACTGTCTTTAAGTGAAGAAAAATTACATGGAAAAGAATTAATCATGGCGGCAACACGGGAAATGTTTATTCCAATTATGAGCTCTACAATTGTTACCATAGCGGTCTTTTTGCCTCTAGGTTTTGTCACGGGCGTGATTGGACAGCTCTTTTTACCCTTTGCTCTGACAATCGTTTTTGCCTTATTGGCATCTTTGCTTGTAGCAATTACGATTGTACCGATGCTCGCTCACAGTTTGTTTAAGAAGGGGTTTAAGGATAAGGTAAAACGTGAGGAAACAAAGCCCAATCGCTTTGCTTTGGGGTATAAAAGCTTTTTGAATTGGACATTGAATCATAAATGGATTACCTCGATCATTGCTGTGGTTTTATTCGTTGGTTCATTCACACTTGTCCCTTTTATTGGAACAAGCTTTATACCGTCAGATGAGCAGAAAATGATGGCTATTACGTATAACCCTGATCCTGGGCAGACTGAGACGGATGTTGAGAAAATTGGCACGCAAGCGGAATCTTATTTTGATAGTCGCAAGCATGTTAACATGACTCAATACTCTATTGGCGGTGGCAATCCGTTAGGTCAAAATAACAATCAAGCTTTATTTTATGTCCAATATGACGATGACACGCCTCATTTTGATAAAGAACAAGATACTGTATTGAAGCATTTGCAAAAGTCCGTCAGTAAAGGGGAATGGGGAACGGTTAATCTCTCTTCAAGTGGCTCTAATAATCAGGTCACAATGTATGCTTACGGAGATAGTCTAGATCAAATAAAGCCGACCATTCAAAAGCTTCAAGGGGTTATGGAAGATAATAAAAACCTTAAAAATGTTGATTCCAGCTTGTCAAAAGATTATGTGGAGTACACGTTTGGCGTTGATCAAGATAAATTAAGTGCATTGGGATTATCAACAGCTCAAGTTGCAGCGGCATTTACGCAAAATAGCCAACGCGATGCGATTACAACAGTTAAAAAGGGCAATGAAGATATCAACGTGTATTTAGCTGGTAACGATACGCAGTATCAAACGATTGATGATCTTGCTAAGACGAAGATTAAAACGCCATTAGGCAATTCTGTTGCGCTATCAGATATTGCTCATCGGAACACAGGTCAAACCTCCGATACGATAACTCGCCGAAATGGTCAGATTTATGCCAGTGTTTCAGGGGAAATCACGAGCAAAGATGTTGGCAAGGTGACTTCTGAGGTAAAGGCCAAGGCAGATAAAATTAATGTCCCTCCAGGTGTCAGTCTTTCTATGGGTGGTGTTTCTGATGACATTAATACGACGTTTACCGAGCTTGGGTTAGCGATGCTTGCAGCGATAGCGATTGTTTATTTGATATTAGTGATTACCTTTGGTAGTGCGGGCACGCCGCTAGTCATTTTACTTTCACTACCGTTTGTGCTTATCGGCGCTTTCTTGGCTCTCTTCATTGCTGGAGAAACCATCAGCGTCTCGGTAATGATTGGGGCATTAATGCTAATAGGTATTGTTATTACAAATGCCATCGTGTTGATTGATCGTGTCATTCGCAAAGAGAAGGAAGGTATGTCTATTCGTGAGGCGTTACTGGAAGCTGGTGTGACGCGTTTACGTCCAATATTAATGACGGCGATAGCCACTATCTGTGCTTTGCTTCCATTGGCATTTGGATTGGAAGGAGGCGGCGCGTTGATTTCCAAAGGTTTGGGTATTACGGTCATTGGCGGATTAACCAGTTCAACCGCCTTAACTCTTGTGGTTGTTCCGATAGTTTACGAGCTCTTTGCTTGGCGCAGAATTCGCAAATGGAGAAAAGAGCATGAAATGAAATAAAATAGAAATTGATGGATGAAGAGACTGAGGGAAAGTTCAGTCATTGCAAAAAGTGGTACTCGCCAATGTGTGTTGGCGGGTACCACTTTTTTAATTGCTTTCCTGCGAGGTCTTCAGACATGTGTTGTTTCCACGGGAGTCTCGCCTCTTTCGCTCCCATCCATTTGAATGCTGACAATGCTTTTATGTGAACAAACAGACGAAAGACGAAACAGGTCGGCTATTTTGCTCTCATTGACTTGGAAAACTATCATCTGTTCTCCCATTAACGGAGGCAACCTACGAAGACTTGTACGGGAACAGCAACAGCTGAAAATCCTTCGTGTGACACGACAGTGAAGCACTAGGAACTTCGGTTAAATCCGGTACATTCGTGTGCTAACATCGAAACTAACACATCCTGTGTGTCGGAATTTCAGTTAAATATGGCATATTCGTTAAATACGGGTATTAAAAAAACTCTCGGTTTATGATGACCGAGAGTTTTTCATGCAGTTGATTTTAGTAAGCAAGTGCAAAGAGACCCTTAATATGAGCAAGATAACGCAGGTTGCTGGCTTCTTTCATGAGTGCAGCAGGCGTGCCTTTAAGGGGCGTTTTGTTGCCACCAACGGTTGCAATCGCATCTTTACGTCCTAGGCTTCCTAAAGTTCCTGAGAAGATAGGATTAAATTCACTCATTGCACCGTCTTTTAAGTAAGCAAACAGATTGAAACCAATGAGCTCACCCATTTGCCATGAGAGTTGAGCTGTCGGTGGGTAGGGGCGTTCAGCGCCAGGTGCGAAGACCACTGCACTATCACCAGCAACAAAAATATTTTCATGTGATGTGGATTGGAGATAGGCGTTAACCGTTGCACGGCCACGATCGACCTCAATACCAGAATTAGCAACAGTACTATTACCTTGGACGCCACCTGTCCAAATCATTGTTTTTGTTTCGATGGTTTGACCATCTTTTAATTCCACAACATTATCTTCGTACTTTGTAGCAGGGACGCCCGCTATAAAGGTAACACCACGTTTTTCAAGACTTTCTGTTGCACGTTTAATAAGATCCTCTGGGAATCCAGGCAGAATGGTCGGAGCAGCTTCCACACAATAGAGTGAAATATCCTGTGGATCGACCCCATATTTTTTAGTGAGGGAAGGCATCCAGTCGGCAAGTTCGCCAACTGTTTCAACGCCTGTTAAACCGCCACCACCTACGACAAAGTTGGCATCAACTTTGTTTTTGGTTTTAGCATATTCACGCACGCGTGCTTCCACAAACTTATGAATATGGTTGGCATCTTCAACGGATTTAAGAATAAAGCTGTTTTCTTGCAACCCAGGAATACCGAAAAATGCTGTTTGACTACCAAGTGCTACAACGAGAACGTCATAGCTGATTTTATTGCCATCTGAAAGAGTGACTTCATTGTTATCTGGCGAAATTTCTGCGACTTCGGCAATTTTTAAATCAATATTTTTGCCACGAAGTAATTTTCCAAGTGGTAAGGCGACTGCTTTTTCTGAAACATTGCCTACTGAGAGGCGATGAAGTTCTGTAATAATTTGATGTGAAGCGGTGCGGTTTATGACGGTTACATAAGCATCATCAACATCTAAGTGTTGGCGTACTGTCAATGCAGTGAGCAAGCCGCCATAGCCACAGCCTAATATAACAATATGTTTTTGCATAATCATCCTCCGTCCGTATTCCGTATCATTCATGAGAAAACTCAAGTCATTTCTTAGGTATCGGTGATTTTCATAGGATACCTATCAAGATATGTGTTGGTTACTCGCTTGTTTTTTCAGCAGAAATTTTTGCAAAGGTTTGGGTGAAGCGTAATAGCGTTTGGATTTGTGGATCTTGTAATAATCGTAGCAGAGCAAATATATTGACGGTTTCATGGCTTTGATCAGCAATATCCTTTGCTTCAATAGCTGAGGATGCAAGATCTTTAACCTTGTGCCCAATGGGTTTAAGGAATTCTTGAAAGCCACCTTTAAAGTCATTGATGAGCACTTCGTCAGTCGCAACTGATTGAAAGAAGTCATAGCATTTTGTGAGCGAGATGACCATTTCAGTTAATTTTGGTAAGTTGTTCACAAGGATTGTTAGGGATTCTTGATTTTCTGGCTTAAGAAGCTGGTCAAGAATGTTGAGTTGTTCGTCTGCTGACTCTGAGGTGCCATTTTGATTTCCAGAAGCGTTTTGTTTTGTTTCTGACATACCGATATCTCCCTTTCTTAGACGATTCCGTGTTCCACGGGTAGAACTTTTCAAATTGACCTGATTTATGTAGGCCGAGACATTGTTAGGATATGATTGCGATGTCATGAGATGCTTGTACCTTGAATAAACACACTATTGCACCTGTTCCTTACTTTCCTATTTTATGCTTTAAATTTATTAAAGTAGGGACAGTAAAATTGATAGCTGTGGAAGGAATATAGTGAAGAAATGCACAATAAGATCTCGTAGATCTCCAATCATATCTTTTTTGTTTTACTATCTATATAGAATACCACTTTTTTATTAGAATTACAGTAAAATAAATCATAAATAAAATTTAATGCGCTTGATGCGTGTGGAGAAGTGATTATGGAGCGTTGCGTTTGATCATCGTCTGGACGGTCTAGTGATGATGTCACTTTCAAACCAATCGTTAAGCTAGAAAAAGTCTTAACAGGTAATCTGTATTCATGGCTAATATTTATTTTTGTAATAGGCACTAGAATGTCAATGTGATTTACTAGAACCACTACTAAAAAGTAAGTGCTTTTTATATTGACGTATATTTAGACTGAGTCTAAAATGAAAGTATAGGGGGGGGATCACTCTTGAGCTTAAAGGTTAACCTAACACCCCAACGCAAGGCTATCTATGATGTAATTCACGAGTCGAACGATCATCCAACAGCCGCTGAGGTCATCGAAAGACTTAAGGATAAAGATGTCAGCTTTGCCTATGGAACAATTTATAATTCTTTGCACTATCTCGCCGAAGTGGGTCTGGTGCATGAGCTTAAATTGAGTGATGCCGTGAGTCGTTATGACGGAAACGTAGATGAACATCAGCATATCCAATGCCAGATCTGTGGTAGAGTCGATGAGGTGTTCACAAACGTCACGAAGGATTGGCTCAGTGAAATTGCAAAAGAGACGCATTATATCGTGGAATCACATCAAGTGATTTTAAAAGGGATTTGTCCCCGATGTCGTGAAGAATGAAGTATCGTTAATTGATGATGGACCTCATTGGAGCATGCAAGAGGACGTGTTATCTTGCATGGTGCTCGAGGATATATTATTTTAGGAGGCATAATCTGATGGTAGAGAATAAGAAATTAACAACCGCTACCGGTACACCCGTGCATGACAACCAGAATTCGATCACAGCTGGTTCCCGTGGTCCAACGCTATTGCAGGATATTCACTTGGTTGAGAAGCTTGCTCATTTTAATCGTGAACGCATTCCTGAGCGTATTGTGCATGCTAAAGGATCAGGTGCGCATGGCTATTTTGAAGTAACCAATGATATGACACAGTACACCAAGGCGAAGTTTTTATCGGATCGTGGTTTGCGTACACCGCTATTTATTCGTTTTTCAACCGTAGCGGGTGAAAAAGGTTCCGCTGATACAGAACGCGATCCTCGTGGATTTGCTGTGAAGTTTTATACAGAAGAAGGCAACTATGATCTTGTTGGAAACAACACGCCCATTTTCTTTATCAGAGATGCGATCAAATTTCCGGATTTTATTCACACGCAAAAGCGTAATCCAGCAACAAATTTAAAGGATCCAACAGCGGTTTGGGATTTCTGGTCTCTTTCACCCGAATCCTTGCAACAAGTGACTTATTTAATGGGAGACCGTGGTCTTCCAGCAACTTGGAGAAACATGAATGGGTATGGTAGCCACACGTTTAAATGGGTCAATGCTGAGGGTGACGTGTTCTTTGTGAAGTATCACTTTAAAACGGATCAAGGGGTCAAAAACATGACACCAGAAGAAGGCGCTAGGATTGCTGGGATTGATCCAGATTTTCATACCCGGGATCTCTATGCGACCATTCAAGATGGCAATTTCCCTTCATGGACGCTTCACGTACAAATCATGCCTGAAGCAGAAGTATATGATTATAATATTGATCCATTTGATGTCACCAAAATTTGGCCACACGGTGATTATCCGCTTATCGAGGTGGGCAAAATGGTGCTTGACAAAAATCCAGAAAACTATTTTGCTGAGGTTGAACAAGTTGCTTTTTCACCGGGAAACTTTGTGCCAGGGATTGAAGCATCACCGGATAAAATGCTACAAGGACGTCTGTTTGCCTACTCTGATGCACATCGTTACCGCTTGACGGGAAACTACGAACAGTTGCCTGTTAACCGTGCGAAAAACGAAGTCAATAATTACCAACGTGATGGCGTGATGCGTTTCGACGGAAATGGTGGTGGTTCTATCAATTATGAACCAAACAGCTTTGGTGGACCACAAGAATCTCCGGAAGACAGTCCAGCATCATTTGAAGTGTCGGGTGTCGCAGAGAGTGTTTCTTATGATGCCCACGATCATTATTCTCAAGCGGGTGACTTGTATCGTCTCTTTTCAGAAGATGAAAAAGAGCGCGCTGTTCAAAATATTGTTGGTGGCTTAAAACAAGTTCCAGAAGAGATCCAACAACGTCAAGTAGGTCATTTCTTAAAGGCTGATCGCAATTATGGTGAGCGTGTTGCTAAAGCTTTAGGCTTGACTGTAAAAGCTTAATAGATTAAATGTTTAGAGAGTAGGAGTGTCATAAAAAATTGAATGCTTTTTTATGGCGCTCTTCTGTTTGGTTAGCGTTTTTGGTTATGAATGATAGGCTTGAATGAATCATTTCAAAGGTTTATGGGCAGTGATGACTCTGCTATAGGAAAAGCGGCTCTATTTGTTAGATATTATTTAGATATAGATAAAACAGTGAAAATAGTCCTCGGTCAATAGGATTATTGACAAATTAGCCACTCTTCTTTACCATAGCTGTATAAAAATTATGAAATGAGGGATGACAATGTCATTTCTTGACGAATACCTGAGCTATAATAAGAAATTTGTTGATAATAAGGAGTATGAACCGTATGTTATAAAGGAGGTACCTCACAACAAACCAGCCATTGTCGCGTGTATGGATTCACGAATGGTTCATCTTCTTCCTAAGGCGTTGAATATTAAAGTTGGCGAGGCAAAAATGATTAAAAATGCTGGAGCTGAAGTTAAAGGCTTTTATGATAGCACGATCAGAAGCCTTTTGGTTGCGATCTACTTGATGGAGGTAGATGAGGTATTTATCATTGGTCATGATCGCTGTGGAATGGATGGCTTTGATGGGAATATATTAGTGGACGTCATTAAAAAAAGAGGTGTCGACGTTTCTAATCTTGATAAATCTCCAGAGGAACTGGGAGAATGGTTCTCAGGATCTTCTTCAGCTGAAGAGGGCATTAGAGAGAGCGTTGAATTTGTAAAGAATCATCCATTGGTTCCAAAAGATGTTTTGGTTCATGGATTTATGATTTCT
>Ga0154003_1000164_pt1 | contig 20125 bp, 12 predicted proteins | sample TSFL087MetaG_FD_104679 | JGI IMG/M metagenome (GOLD analysis project Ga0154003, IMG submission 104679) | Attine ant fungus gardens microbial communities from Florida, USA - TSFL087 MetaG | ecosystem: Host-associated > Fungi > Mycelium > Unclassified | place: USA: Florida, Lake Talquin State...
AAGACATCACCGAGCAAAAACGCCTGGCGCAGCAACTCATTATCTCCGAGCGGTTGGCGGTTGTCGGCGAGCTTGTGGCCGGCGTGGCGCACGAGGTGCGCAATCCGCTGTTCGGCATTACAACGACTCTCGCCGCGCTCGCCCGAAAGCTGGAAGACCGAGCCGCCGCGCAGCCCTATCTGGATGTCGTAGCGATGGAGGTTGAACGTCTGAATTATTTGATGGAACAGCTTCTCGAACACAGTCGCCCGATTCAACTCGACGGCGCCGGAGCGACGATTATTGACGTGATCAACGAAGTCGCCGCTGAATTTCGCCAGCAAGCGGCGGAAAAAAATATCGAATTGACCGTCGGAATTCCCTCAGAACAAACGTTTCCCCGCATTGACCGGCGAAAAATGCATGGCGTTTTTACCAACCTTTTAGAAAACGCCATCCAACACACCGCGTCCGGCGGACAAATCAATCTGGCCTTTCCCGCCGATAAAATCACAGCGCACAACGGCGCTACGGAATTTCGAATTGAGATCAAAGACAGCGGCGCAGGAATTGCGATTGAAAATCTACATAAAGTCTTCGAGCCGTTCTTCACCACGCGGACGACCGGCATCGGGTTGGGTCTGGCCATCGTGCGAAAGACGATCCATGATCATGGCGGAACAATTACCGTCCAATCCGAATTAACTAAGGGTACGAAATTCGTCATCAGGCTGCCGCTGGAAAATCGTGGCGCCGGCGTCATAATTTAGTCAATTCGTCTTGGATCATCCTTTATCACACGGTTCAACGCTATGGCCAAAGGGAACGATAAAATACTGATCATAGAAGACCAACCTTCCGTGCGTTTCGGGTTGCGGAAGCTGCTCGAAGACGAAGGCTATCGCGTGCTGGAAGCGGAAACAGGCGAGCAGGCTATAGCCGTTGTGACCGAAAGCGCTCCGCAATTGATTCTGCTCGATCTGCGTCTGCCGGACGCGAACGGCCTTGACTTACTGACACGCGTCAAGGCCATTGACGACGAAGCGCCGGTGATTATTTTGACCGCCCACGGCACTATCGAAACGGCCATCCTCGCATTGAAAAACGGGGCGGAGAATTTCTTGACGAAACCTTTCGACGCCGAAAGTTTATTGATCCTTATCGCCAAAACACTTGCGCAAACTCGCACGCGCCGCGCGCAACTGCTGGTCGGGCTTGCGGAGAGAAAAATCGCTGACGAGTTTTTTCAGGGAAAAAGCGCAAACATTTTGCAAATTGTGAACGTCATCGAACGGCTTGCGCCCTCGGACACGACCGTCTTATTGCAGGGCGAGACCGGCACTGGCAAAGGCGTGCTGGCGCGCCTGATTCATCGTTTGAGCGAGCGGCGCGACAAGCCTTTTGTCGCGCTGAACTGCGCCGGACTCAGCCGCGAGTTGTTGGAATCGGAGCTTTTCGGTCATGAAAAAGGGGCTTTCACCGGGGCTTACGCCAGCAAGCCTGGATTATTCGAGCTGGCGCACGAAGGAACCATCTTTTTCGATGAAATCGCCGAAATGGAAGCGGCGATTCAAGCCAGAGTCCTGACCGTGATGGAGCAAAAAAGGTTTCGTCGCGTCGGCGGAATTCAGGAAAAGGAGGTTGATGTCCGCATTATCGCCGCGAGCAATCGCAACTTGAAGGCGGAGATTAAAAGCGGACATTTTCGCCAAGACCTTTATTTCAGGCTCAACGTGATGCCCATCACGATACCGCCGCTCAGAGAACGTCGCGAGGATATTCTTCCCTTTGTCGAGCATTTTATCGCTCATTACAATCAGAAATTGAATCGCAGTATTAAAGGCGTCACGCCCAAGGCCGAAGCCTTATTGATCAGTTATAACTGGACCGGAAACATCCGCGAGATGCGTAATGTCATCGAGCGGGCAATGATTCTTTGCGCCGGCGATAAAATTCACGCCCGCGATTTGCCGCTTGGTGGAGCGGAGTTTTTTGCTCCCGCCGCGTCGGAAAACGGCGACGAATTTCTCTCGCTGGAAGAACTGGAGCGTTTGCACATCGAGCGCGTACTTGCCGCCACAGAACGCAATCACACGCGAGCCGCCGAAATTCTCGGCGTGACGCGCACGACACTCTATAACAAACTCGCCAAATACAATCTCGCTTCGGAGTAAGCGCTCCGAATCAGCGCCGCTCGCGGTACTGATATTGAAGGGGGGCCGCGGAGCCTTTCACAAAGCGCGCGACTTCACGCGCGCCGCGAGTGTCAAAAAAATGAGCGCTGCCCGTCAGAGGCGTTTAAAAATTGGGCGCCCACCACAGCGCAATTCGATCGTCATCTCGCCCGCTGCTTATTTCCTGAACAAGTTTTTTCGCCGATCTCACATAGATGTAACGATTCACCGCCCAGTTCCGACGAATAAACCGCCTCCAAAGTGTTTCAGGCACAATCCTTGCGGTGAGGCTTCCACGCAACTCTCACGCGAACCGTACATCATCAAGGAAATAAATTTATGAGTTTGGCCGGACGGCAAGGAGTTTTCAAAATTAGCAAAGAAGCGCGCGGGCGCATTTCCGGGGACGGCGTTGAGCTGGCTTTCGGTTATTGGCCGGGTCGCGGCAATCCAGTCGTCGCGATTCACGGATTAACAGCCTCGTTTTTGAGCTATATCGGAGTCGCCGAGCGTTTGGCCGGAAGACGACCTCTCTTCGGTCTGGACTTGCGCGGGCGCGGCGATTCGGATAAACCCGAAAGCGGTTACGGAATGGCGCAGCACGCGCGCGATGTGGCGGCGGCTATGCGGACGCTCGAATTCAAATCGTCCGTCATCGTCGGTCATTCGATGGGCGCTTTTGTAGCTACGGCTCTGGCGGCGCAAAATCCCGAATTCGTCAGCGGCATAATCATGATTGACGGCGGCTATGTGCCGGATTTACCCGTCGGGATTGACTCAAATCAAATTCTCAACGCCACGCTCGCCTTGCGTGTCTCGCAGCTTCGTCATACATACGATTCGAGAGCGGCGTATCTCGATTTCTGGCGCTCACAACCGAACTTTCCGCCGGAGGAATGGAATCCGTGGACGGAAGCGTTTTTGTCCTATGAAGTCGGCGGCGATTCGACGGTGCAGCCCAAAGCGTCCGAGTCCGGCGTGCGCATGGATGTCGAAGAAGCCTTTAAACGAGACGAGATTATCGGGCGGCTCAAATCGCTGCGCGTCCCGGTTCTGCTCATCAGAGCCGAAAAAGGATTGGCGCCCGATCAACCGCCGCTTTTCCCCGATTCCATCATGGATTCGTTTCGGGAATGTGTTCCCGGAATGAAAGAGGAAATGATTCACGGCGCGACGCATTACACCGTAACGCTTGGCGAGCGCGGAGCCAAGAGAGTCGCCGATTTAATCACCGAATTCGCCGATGCCTGTGAACAATCAAACAAATCGGCGGCGGCCTAAACACGCATTTGCTAGCCGCCACAGGCAGTGAATATCGGCGCGGACAGGAGCGGCGAACCTTGAACTCAAGCAATTATCTGGCTTGAAAAGGAGCAGGAATATGCGCTTGAACAAAATATTAAGACCCAATCCGGTCGTGATGATGGCGGCGGTTATGTTTGTGACGACAGTCAGCGGCGTAATAGCCTGGCCCCGGATTGCGGAAAACATCGAACCGAAGGTCTTGAATACAAACGCGCGGCCCATCGCCGCGTCGCTCGAATCGGCGCGCAGCGCCCCTTTGCAGAGCGAAACGGGATTGACCATTCATTTCCGAAACTGGCTGGCCGCGAATGGTTATGCCGGCTACGACTTTGTCCGCGGCGATGTGCCGGGCGGCAGCCACGGCGGAAAGAGTAGCGATAACGATGCGGTGGTCAATCAGCCCGTTATTTTCATTCACGGCAATTCCGACAGCGCGCTCGGAACGGGCAGCGTGGGCGCTACAGGCTGGACGGCGGCAATTAATTACTTCAAGTCGCAGGGATACAAAACCTCCGAGCTTTACGCGACCACCTGGGGGCCGGCGGATCTGCTACAAGCTTCTTCGCAGTATCACTCGAAGGCGCATCTGACACGCATCCGCGCGTTTATTCAGGCGGTCAAGGCGTATACGGGCGCGACGAAAGTTGACATCATTATGCACTCAATGGGCGTGACCTTAGGGCGCAAAGCGATTCTAGGCGGAACTGGGACGGATATGTTGGACGGCGGCGATTACAATCTGGGTTCGCCGCTGACGAGCAGCGTTGACGCCTTCGTTGGGATCGCGGGCGCCAATCGCGGTTTGACTAACTGCTACCTGTCCGGGCCCACGACACCCAGTTGCGGTAACACGAATGGTTTCTATCCCGGCTATCTGATCGGGTCGCTCGGTCCTTACGGCGTTTCTCAAATTCTCCAGAATATCAACGCCTCCTCTCATTACGAAGGATCGTATGTTTACTCAATCTGGTCCACCGTTGATGAAGTTGTCGGTTACGGATGTCTGGTTTACGGGCGCTACACCACGCAAATCCCCGGACAGAACGGGGAAAAACGATTCAATGCCCCACCATATGGACACATTAACTCTAAAGATTTAACAGGCTACTATCAGTGGCGCATGGTCAAATATCACACGGTGAATTAATCGCAGCAGTTCGCCGTGGCGCCTCAATTTATATAGCTGCATTTGGAGGGGCAGAAATGTCATCTAGGAACCATCTGATATTTTCATTCATTTGTCTCATGGTCGTTTTCGCAGGCGCGGCGCACGCGCAGGTAACGACCGGAAGAATCAGCGGCGCGGTCACGGACCCGAACGGCGCGGTTGTGCCGCATTCGACCGTCAAGGCGACCAACCTGGACACCAACGCCAGCCTACAGACTAAAACGAGCGAGGACGGAAACTTCGCCTTCCAGCTTCTACCGCCGGGGCGTTACCGAGTAGAGGTGACGGCGCAGGGGTTTCAAAATTATCAGGCCGAGGCGGTCGTCAATATCACGCAAACAACGACCGTCAACGCGCAGCTTTCCGTGACAGGCGCGACGGCGAGCGTTACGATCGAGCCGGAAACGCCGGTCTTGCAGGCTGATACTTCGCAGAACGGGCGCGTCATCGAAGGCGAGACGATTCGCCAGATTCCGCTCTCAACCCGCAATTTTCAACAGTTGCTGGTCCTGCAAGCCGGAGCGCAGGCATCCGTCTCAAACAACACCGACCTGGGGCGCGGCGATACGGCGTTCAGCGTCAACGGTCAGCGCACAACCTCAAACTCAGTGCGCATCAACGGCGTTGACGCCAACTCAATCGGAACCAACTCAACGCCGAATCTGGCCGTGCCGTCGACTGAAAGCTTGCAGGAGTTTATCGTGCAAACTTCGCTCTACGACGCCTCGAACGGGCGCAACGCTGGCGGCGCCGTCGAAGCGGTCACGCGCGGCGGCTCGAATGATTTTCGCGGCAATCTTTTCTACTTTCTGCGTAACAAAGCGCTGAACGCCAACGAACCCTTCGTCAACGCTCGCGGGTCGGAGAAACCTGTGTTAAGCCGTAACCAGTTCGGCGGAACCCTGGGTGGGCGCATAGTCCGCGACCGCGCGTTCTTCTTCGTTTCCTATCAAGGCACGCGCGAGCGCAACGGCTTGTCGCTCTCCAACAGCCTGACGTTTCCCTCGATCCCGGCAGGCTTGCGCGACGATAACCGAACGGCGGCTGCGCTGGCGGCGACTTTCGGCCTTCCGGCGGCGAGCGTCAATCCGGTCGCCGTCAATATCTTAAACGCGCGGCTGCCGGGCGGACAGTTTGCCATTCCCTCGTCCGGCGTGACTGGCGCAGCGGGCGCGGGGGCGAGCGCGCCGGTTTCTATCGTGCAATCCGGCGTCTCGCGTTTTCGGGAAGATCAATTCAACATCAATCTCGATTTCAACCTCACCAACAAACATTCGTTGTCGAGCAAGCTCTTCAACGCCACCAACCCGGCGTTTCAGGCGAATTATAACTTCGCCGGAACCGGCAACCGGCTCGAAGGCCAGCCGCCCAATCAACTCATCGGCTTCGGCGGCGACCTTCCGATCAGGCAAACGCTCTATTCTCTGACCGATACTTACGTGTTCGGCTCGAAGATCGTCAATGAGGCGCGGTTCGGCATCAACTTGATTAAAGCGACCAGTACGCCGGAAGAGCCATTTACCGCCGCGCAGCTCGGTATCGCTTCGCCGTTCGCAAATCTTTTCCCCGGCGCGCCGACCATACAAGTGGCCGGAGCCGACTCGTCGTTTTTCTTCGGCACATCGCCGCTCGCCGACCAGGCTTCGCAAATTAGCACCTTCAGTTTTCAAGATACGCTTTCAATCGTCGCCGGGAGACACCGCATCCGTGTGGGCGGAGAGTTTCGCGACTCCACCCTGGATTTCAACTTCAATTTATTTACGCGCGGGCAGTTGATTTTCACCAGCTTCAGCAATTTCCTGACCGGAAACGGCGTGTCAATCCTGGGTTCTGGCGTATTTGACCGCTACTACGATGTCAAAGATCTCGGCGCGTTCGTCCAGGATGATTTCAAAGTCAACGACCGTTTAACTTTGAATCTCGGCTTGCGTTATGACTATTTCGGGTTGCCGGTTGATTCCCAAGGACGACTGGTCAATTTCCTTCCCGAACAATTTCGCATCGGCGCTCCGCCCAACGGCATCGTACAGGCAAGAGGCGGCGCGCTGCCCGGAGTTCCAACAGCCGAAGATACACTCGTGCCGACCGATAAAAACAATTTCGCGCCGCGCATCGGTTTCGCTTACCGCGTTGACGATGAGGGTCGGATAGTGGCGCGCGGCGGGTACGGCCTCTACTACGACCGTTTCTCGACCAGATTCGTCAACACGCAGCTTTTCAATTTCCCGTATCTCACGCTAGGCGTCGGGCTGATAAATTCGGCGCCGCTGCCGATCTTCCGTCCGCTTTCGAATCCGTTTACGCCGTTGCCGACTCCTGATCAGTTTCCGACAGCCGCGACTATTCCCTCGGCGCTATCGCCGCTCTCGCCAGTCGGCGCGCCTGTCAGCGGCATTTTCATTGACCCGAATCTAAGAACGCCCTATGTCCAGCAATACAATTTGGGCGTGCAGTGGGAGCTGCTGAAGAATACTGTGCTAGAGATCGGCTTTGTCGGAAACAAAGGCACAAAATTGCTGCAACTCATAAACAGTAACCAACCGGTATATGTGCCCGCAACGAATAGCTTCGCGCCGCGACTGGCTCCTGGCGCGATCTTGTCCACCAACAAGAACGCGACAGGCAGTGTGCACCAAATTCAAACCTCATCGAACTCGCGTTACAATTCGCTGCAAGTAACGCTTACGCGCCGTTTCGCCCAAGGCTTGCAATTGACCGGAGCCTACACATTCGGACACTCCTATGATTATTACAACGGCACTTCGGTCAACGAATTGGCCAGCACGCCGGGCGACCAATTTGACTGGAAGTCCAATTACGGGCGTTCCGACTTTAACCGCGAGCATCGTCTCGTCGTAAGCGGCGTTTATGAATTACCGAAATTCAACACTGAATCCGGTTTGGCCCGCGCGATTTTAAACAATTGGCAAGTCGCCGGAATCGCGGTATTTCAGACGGGCTTGCCTTTCTCGATCATTGACAATCCGGGCAACGCCGTCATTAGCCGCGCCAATTTCAATCCTGCCTTCACCGGACAAATTGAGTGCAGCGGTTCGGTTTCAAGCTGCCTGAACAATTTCTTCAATCAAGGCGCATTCGCCATTTCGCGCCCTCGCCTTGACGGAACGAACGTCGGCGTCGTCAATAATCCGGCGTTCGATCCGAGTAATCCATTCGGCAACACTCCGCGCAATTTCCTGACCGGGCCCGGACAGAAAAACGTGGACATTTCGTTTATCAAATTGATTCCATTGACTGAGAGTGTTCGCGGCGAGTTCCGCACAGAGCTTTTCAACGCCTTTAATTGGGTTAACTACGCCAATCCGGTTAATAACATCGCGCTCGGCGGCTCCTTCGGCAGAATCATTTCAGCCAGCACCGGGCCGCGCGTGATTCAATTCGGCTTCAAGCTGAATTTCTAAATCGACCCACGCAGGATTGGTACGCGCGCGGCGCTGTGCCAGCGTCCCAATGTCGCGTGGGCTGATTTAGATCGCATTTCAAATAGGTGTACGGCAAAGATTGGCTAACCACGAGGGACACGCGGGGGTGAAGAAGAGGGGCGATAATCCTTCATTTTCGGTTCCCCGCGCTCGGCGTGTCCCCCGTGGTTGATCCTGGAAATGCAATCGAAGTGTGGCAGGTCGAACAAGCCCCCCCTAGCCTTCGCGCAAACGTCGGCGTCGCGAACACCACCCCGCACCCGCCGTAAGCCGCCGCTCCGGCGACCAAGAGCAATAATGTAAAAATCGATCGGGCGCGCGTTCTCTTTATCTCTTGCACTGTAAAGCTCCTTCGTCCTCCGGCTGTTTATAGGCCAACAGACGGATCGTCTGATGCGATTTATCTGCAATCGTCGCTTAGGTTGAAATGAAACAGGTGGCCACCCGCCGGGAGGAACCAGGCGGGTGGCCAAAATAAGTCACTGAAGAAGAGGAATCTTGTTCAAACTAAAATAGAACGGGTTGTTAAGGTGAGTCCTTGGATGTGCAATTACTGTTCCACCTGACCTGACGCGTGGGGACCACACTTTTCCAGACATTTAGGTCATCAAGGCACGGTTTTTTGGCGCCGGCACTAAGTCGTTTGTAGCACTTCTTGGGACAGTGTGGCACATTTTGTTTCACGCAGCGTTGGTGTTATATGCAAACCGATGACCTCTAGAACCTGCTCAGGAGTTTACAATCAACGACTTCTGAGGGAAACTAAGCCCGCGGAGCCACACCCGTTCCTAGGATTCCCAGTCGAAAAGTTTGATTGCTATTCAGGCAGCGTGGCAATTCCAATACAGATTGAACATTCATCAAACAGACGAGATAAGCATGTCCGCTACCATTCAGGGCAAAGTGTTGATTGTTGATGATGACCCGGATTTCAGCACGGTCACCCGGGAGCTTGTGGAAATCGAAGGTTATTCCGCCCGTCTGGCGATGAGCGGCGCTGAGGCTATGCAATTGTGTCACAAACAACCATTCGACGCCGTCCTGCTCGATCTCAAACTCGGCTCCGCATCCGGGCTTGATGTGTTGCGCGACCTACGCAGCCAGTGGCCTGACCTGCCGGTAATAGTCGTGACCGCGCACGGTTCGCTCGAATCGGCCGCAGCGGCGGAGAGGGAGAAAGCCTTCGATTATATCGGCAAACCTTTTCCCTCCGCCGATCTGATCGCCGTGCTGCGCCGCGCGCTTGAATGGCGAGCGGGGCGCAACTCTGGAAAGTCGGAACCGCGCAGCGCGCATATCCCAACAACTGCGATTGTCGGCAAAAGTCCGTCGATGGTAGCGATCTACCGCATGATCGCTCGTGTCGCGTCGACAGATTCAACCGTTCTGATAAGCGGCGAAAGCGGCACGGGCAAGGAACTGATTGCGCGCGCTCTTCACAATAACTCATTGCGCGCCGGACGGCCGTTTGTGCCGGTCAACTGTGGCGCGTTCACCGAGACGTTGCTCGAATCGGAACTCTTCGGTCATGTGCGCGGCGCGTTTACCGGCGCGGCCGGCAATCATCGGGGGATATTCGAGACCGCGAGCGGCGGCACAATCTTCCTTGATGAAATCTCGGAGACGGCGCCTGCGTTCCAGGTGAAGTTGCTGCGCGTGTTGCAGGAGCAGGAAGTGCGACCGGTGGGCGCAACCGAAGCCCGGCGCGTTGACGTGCGGATCGTGGCGGCGACCAACCGCCGCGTCCAGGACCTGCTCAGCTCCGAAGATTTTCGTCAAGACCTGCTCTACCGGCTCAGCGTGATTCATATCGAACTGCCGCCCCTGCGAGAGCGGCGTGAAGACATACCGCTGCTTGTCGAACATTTCTTACAGCGCGCCGGCGCAAAATTGAACAGAGAGGCGCCTCTCGCGCCGCCGGAGACTATCGCATGGCTGAGTTCGATGACCTGGCCCGGAAATGTTCGGGAACTGGAGAACGCCGTCGAACGCGCTGTCACGCTGAACGCCGGAGGGCGCCTCCTCCCTGAAGACTTTACTCAATTTACGCCAACCCCCTTCATCTCCTTGCCAGCCTTATCTGAACAGGTAATGGAGGAGGCGGAAGAGATCAGGCCATTATCCGGAACCGCGCAGACTGCGGTTCATTCCTGGATCTGTGAACTGCCTTGCTCGCTGATGGAGGTGGAACGGAAACACGTTCTGGCCATGTTGCGTTACACCGGCGGCAACAAACTGCGCGCCGCCAAACTGCTCGGCATCGGCCGTTTTTCGCTCTACCGCAAAGCCGAACGACTCGGCATCGATCTTGACTCATTATCGGTCGAGAGCGATGGCATGGAAGATGAAATCTAAGAGAGAAAAACATCACAGGGAGCGTAATCGCCCTGTCAAACTGGGAAAGACGGGTTTCGAGTGGTTCAAGTCGCTCGCGCCCCCTGTGGTGTTTTTCTTATTCTCCTTAACATCAGTCACGGGCCACTCTGTCAAAACTCCCGCCGAGGTCAAAGTCACGGCCAGGGTCGAGCTGCTCAACTCAAGAGTAAAGGCGCGTAACGGCAAAATCGATGCGAGTGGCGTGGTGGTCTGGATGGAATCGATTGACGGCGACAGTCCGCGCGGGCCGCGGACGCCACGGAAGATCCTCCAGATCGGCAAACTTTTTAAGCCGCACGTGATGGCCGTTGAACGCGGCACTGAAGTATATTTCCCGAACCTCGACCCTTTTTTCCACAACGTCTTTTCCCTGTACGAAGGAAAGCGGTTTGACCTGGGCTTGTACGCCAGCGGTGAAACGCGCCCGGTCATCTTCAACCGGGTCGGGATCTCTTACATCTTCTGCAACATTCACCCCCGGATGAGCGCGATTGTGGTTACGGTCGCGACTCCCTACTTTGCCATCAGCAACGAGGAAGGCGTCGTGACAATCAATAATGTGCCGGAAGGTAATTATCAGCTCAAGGTCTGGCACGAGCGCACCAGCGATGAAGAACTTGCCGCCCAATCGCGGGTCGTGCGCGTGACAGCGGGCGCAGTTGCGGGCGCAGCCGCAGCGGGCGCAGCCACGGGCGCAGCCGCCGTGGGCGCAGCCGCAGCGGGCGCAGCCGCCGTGGGCGCAGCCGGAAGCTACGACCTCGGGTTGATAAGGCTGAATGAGGCGGGCTATATGCTCCAGCCGCATAAGAATAAACATGGCGGTCAGTATGACAGCGAACACAGTAAGCCTTCTTACAAGCGTCCGTGAGACCTTAGTTCGCGCGGCCCGCTTCAGGCTGCGCGACCGGTTGTTTCTGGCCTCGGCGCTACTCTCGACTGCGATCCTGCTTATCGTGGCCTGGGTCATCAACAATCAGGTCGTGCGTCAGGCGCGGCAACATGTGCGGACTGAGATAGAAGACCTCCTGTCAGTCTATGACTCAGTATGGGAAGAAAATGCCCGCAGCCTGTCGACGCTCGGACTGACCATGGCGAATTCGCAGAACGTCAAAATTATCTTCGGGGATGCGCGGGCGCGGCGCGATCGTGAAACGATCAAGGAGATGATTGCGGATTTCGGGGGCGATCCGGATTCACAGGTCGATCTGGCGCTGATCACTGACGGCGCAGGCAATGTCACATTCGCCGATCTGCGCGGGAGCGAAGCCCCCGTGGTCGCCGAGATCGCCGCCGCCCGCACTGTCGCCGTCAACCAGCGACAACGCCATGGTTTTGCGATCTTTGGGGGAAAGCTGTTTCAGGTCTCCCTCACGCCCATCCTGCTTCAATCTGGCAGCGACGATTATCAGAACACACTCGCCGTGCTTGGCGCCGGGATCGAACTCAATCGTGTCGTGGCGCAGAAGATCAAGCAACGCATTCACAGCGAAGTCATCTTCTTGACGGCTGACCAGATCTACGCCTCTTCTCTTGAACCTGAGGCGGAAGTCGGAGTGGCGGAGACCGTCACGGCTCCCGAAGTCACTAACGCCGAGGCTACGCGACCGGCCGAAGTAAGAGTTGGCGGTCATCCTAACCTGGCGTTTTCGCGACAGCTTACCGGTCTTGATGGGCAGCATGTCGGTCAGGTAGTTGTTCTGCGTTCGCTCGCCGATACCGGACGATTGTTTCGCTCGATCTCCAATCTTTTGGCGCTCCTCTGGACAGGAAGTATTGCGGCCGCGCTTTTATTCAGCTTCATCATCGCCCGGCGGGTCACGCGACCGATCGAGGCGCTGATGGCCGGGACGCGCGAGTTCGGTCGCGGCAATTACGATTACGAAATCAAAGCCGGCGGGCGCGACGAATTGGGTGAACTGGCGGGGGCGTTCAATCAGATGCGGAGTTCGCTCAAACAGACTCAGGCGGAGTTGCTCAGGCGCGAGCGTCTGGCGGCGATCGGGCAGATGGCGGGATCTATCGTACATGACCTGTGCAATCCGCTCGCCACGATCTCCACCGCCGCGGAGATACTCAACCGTAACGGCATCACGCCGGAACAACGGCAAACCTTGATTGACAGCCAGTTGCGGTCGGTTCAGCGCATGCGCTCCATGCTGCGAGTTCTGCTCGATTTCGCTCGTGGCAGTTACGATTTCAAACTGGAGCGTCACTCGCTGGCGACTCTGGTCGAACGGTCAGTACAGGGAGTCAGCGACCATGCCCTTCGCAAGAGCGTCGTGATTGAAAGCCGGATTAGTCCCGACCTGTTCGTCAAAGCTGACGCCGAGCATTTACGGCGTGTGTTCGAAAACTTACTCACCAATTCTATCCAGGCGATGCCGGGCGGCGGCCTGGTTTCGCTCGTGGCGTTAAAACTGGACGGGAAAGCGCACATTGAAGTGACCGACAATGGCCCTGGAGTCCCAATTGAGATTCGCGAGCGACTCTTCGAGCCGTTCGTCAGTCACGGCAAGCAGGGCGGCACAGGGTTGGGACTGGCGATCGCCCAAAGCATCGTTGAAGCGCACGGTGGAACTATCAGCCTAAAAGCGACCGGCGCGACCGGCGCGGACTTCTGTATTGTCCTGCCGCTCGATAAGCCGGTGGTCGGGGAGACCGATGTCGAGGGTCAGGGGGGTGAAACCAATTCAACCTAAACTCGACTTCGTTCATTCTGAGATCAGAATGAACCCGGCCCTTATGTTTTGGAGAGCGATATGCCAATTAGGATTTTACTGGTTGATGATGACGAGGCATTCCTCTCGGTGACGGCGATTGCGTTGGAGAGTGAAGGCTGCGTAGTGAACGTAGCCAATGACGCTTACGCCGCGCTCGCCGCATTGAACGAAGACCATCCGGACGTGATCGTCTGTGATCTTAATATGCCGGGACTCAACGGTCGTGAACTGTGTCATTGGGTACGCTCTGATCCAAGTATGGCTGATGTGCGGCTGGTAGTCCTGTCGGCGCTGATCAAGCCCGACGGCTCGGGCATTCCGCCAGACCTTCAAGCCGACTGCTTTCTAAGCAAGCAGACCCATTTTTCGCAGCTTCTTTCTCACCTGATGCTATTGACCAATCGTTAAGTTAGCCGGTCCCACGTCTATCCGACCGATGGCGACTTTTCAGAAGCGATCTCAGGAGTAAGTTTATGAAGATGAATAACTTGATCGTTAACGCTGTGGCATTGATGCTCGCCGTCTCACTATCAACCGACGCCGCGATATCGAAGACATCGAAGCGCAAGGGCAAAGGCGCCGCCCGCCCTCGAACCGGGTCTCCGACGAAAGACGAGTTTCAGCAACTGCTGCGCCGCACTCAGGAGGCCGTCGAGCAGGCGCGGGCCGAAGCCCGGCAAGCTCGCCAGCAGAGCGAAGAACTTAAAAAACAGTTGGAAGAGAACACTCGTGAATTGGCGATATTACGCCAGGCGATTGAGGGGCAAATTGCAGATTCGAGATCCAGGAAAGACGAGTCGAAACAGGAAGCCGGACCGGCCTTAACGGACGCTCCAAAGCAAGCCGAGGAGAAATCCGCAATCCAAAATCCGCATCCGGACCTGGCGCCGATCGAGGATCAGCTCGACCACATGCAGGAGCAGGTTGCGGTTAACACCGCGCAGATCAAAGAACACGCTCAGACCAAGGTCGAGAGCGATTCCCGGTTTCGCGTGAAGCTGTTCGGCATGATCCTGGCAAATACCTATATAAATACCGATAGCTCTTCGCTGATCGATAACCCGATGTTTGCGCCGCCCCCTACGTCGATGGTTGGGAAGAACAATTTCGGCGCGACGCTGCGTCAGAGCAGGATTGGGCTGGCAATGGAAGGCCCGCGACTGGGCGATGCGCGCCTGAGCGCCGAAGCGGAATTCGATTTCTGGGGAGGAACTAGCGGGGAGGTGGATGGAGATGTGTTCGGATTTATGCGCGTCATCACCGCCTCGGCGCGGTTGGATTGGGAGAATACTTCGCTCATTGTCGGCCAGCGCCCGCCGCTCATATCGCCGCTCAACCCGACCTCGATCGCCGCCGTGTGGATCCAGCCACTGACCGGCGCGGGCAATATTTCACAATGGCGGCCGCAGATTATGGCCGAGCGCCGCGTCGGATCGAATGACTCATCCCAGGTAATCATTCAAGGGGGCCTCTTGACGCCATTCGGCGAATCGCTACAGGACAGAACCATTCAAGGCGGACCCGGCTACCAGTCGCGCATCGCTTATCGTCGCCCCCTGGACTCGGATCGGAAGCTCGAATTCGGCTTTGGCGGATATGTTCATCGCCGGCCTTTTCCTCTTGACCGTCACGTCAATTCTTATGCGATCACTGGTGACTGGATGGTCCCGATCGGCAATCGTGTTGAGTTGAGCGGCGAGGCCTTCTTTGGCAGAGCCATCGGATTGGCCGAAGAGAGCGGTAATGGAAACGATTCCATCTACGCGGTGACCGGGCCGATCACTTTGCCCGGGACCAGCATTCGCGGCGTTCGCTCAACCGGAGGCTGGGCGCAGATGGCGATCAAGGCGCGCTCTGATTTGGATTTCAATTTTGCTTACGGCCAGGAAGACCCTCGCAACCGCGACATCTCCTTCGGTCAGACCGGCGCTTCGACAAGATTCAAAAATCAGGTAGGATCGGCCAATTTCATCTGGCAACTTCGCCAGAACTTTTTGCTCTCGCTGGAATATCGGCGATTCTGGACAAAGTATACTTTGCAACAACAGACCGGCAATCACTACAATCTGGCCGTGGGATATATGTTCTGACAGTCGCGATTTCTTCAAGCCTTTTACTGGCCTTAACTGGATGAATAATTCGGATCGCGCTCTGCGATCAAGTCGGGTGAATGTGCGGGATTTTTACTGATTTTACTGTTTGACAGACTGCACAGTTGTATTATATAAGCAACACCTGACAAGCAACCACTAGAAATTTTATCTTGCGAAGAGCATCTGTGACTCGGGATGGGGTCAATTCATAAAGATCGTCATCTTCAAAGCGGAAGAAGCTTGGATAGAGGTGATCAAAATGAATCCATCGTACACGTCACAAGATTGCTCACGCTACGGCCATTGAAACCGGATCACGCTTGCGACGCGCATCTATCGTTGCTTGCAATGCGTGCCGGTAATACATCGAGATCGCAATGGAGCCATCGGCCGCTTGCTTACGCCTGCGGTACTGCGCCAATGCGGTTGGGGGCTGACAGGATTCCACGGTAAATAAGGAATGCTGAAGTGAGAGAAGATGTCGAAATCGTTTATTGCCGAACGCAGGGGATTTGTTGAAGACAAGGCGCGGCTGACTGATCTTCCAGTCTCAGTCGCCCCTCGGAGCGCGAGCAAGGCTCGCCCGGAGCGCCAACCTCCGGATGAAGGCGATCACCCTGAGAAACGCCTGCGATTCAAAAAACGGGACGAAGTAAAGCAATTAGCTAATAAGTCGATTAATTACTCCGCCTTTGTAATAGCGACTCTAATTCCGACCGCATGGTTGCTTTCCGCCAACCTGTTGCAATTTGTGTTGAGAGGCCAGCTATTCCTCAGTTCATACCGCTTGGTGGCGGTAGCCACAGGAGTGGCGTGGGGCTTTATTGTCGCCTGGGCTTTGAATGTGCCCCAGGTGTTATATTTTTATAGACCGGGCGGCAGGAATAAGAACCAGCGACGCTTGTTCGTGACGAGCGCAGCAGGACTCTTCGTGTCGACTTCTGCGCTAGTAATTTTGGGCGTGGCGCAAGTATCTCCGATTGAAGATAATCCGGTTTTGATGTGCATAGTGGCGTCGTTAGTAATTATTGGGCTACTACCTACTATCCTGGGCTGCGCAAGGTCCTGGCGATACATCTACTTCACTGACCCGCGAGGAGTATACATCGCGTATACGGGTCAGGTGCTGCAACCAAACACTCTTTACCGAACAGGGTTAACTTGGAAGACGCCGGCGCTGGAACATTATCTGGAATCCGAAGAAAACAATATTTCCAAGCTTCGCTTTAAAGATGGCACGTTTGAACTTCGCTACGACGCGACAGTGAGCTTTCCGGAGACGCCTGTAGTGTCCGAAGAGTTTAAAGTGGACCCACTTGCGCATTGCAACGCCGCTTCCAAATTCCTTCTTGAGCAACTCCAGGCGCAATGCGCCAAATTTACAGGGATGCAATGCATGAAAATGTTTCAGGGCCTGAAGCCGGTGGAAGAATACGTCTACGTCCCTGCGCTCGAACCAGAGGGTTATGAAATTCCTATTCGTATGCGCTGGTCAGGAAAGTTCAAGCTCTCGGATGTTTGACATCCATCCACCGCCAGACGCCGCCGCATGATGAATCGGAACAAAAAGAGATTTTTTCAATCTTCAGCAGGCGCACGCGCCTTCGCCATTCCGGTCACGCCATTGAATAACAAAGCCGGACGCCTCGTTATGATCGACGTCCGGCTTTCACGGTAAAATAACTATTGAGCTTCGTTTTCCTCGGCTCGTCGGCGGCCCGCATTACCACTTGAATCTCAAGGCCACCAATTACCCCCATTATGCGCCTCGCCGAGATTTCCCGCTACCCCCCCTGCAACCCGTCCCCTAAAACGCCGCTGTCACGCCCGCGCGGGTGTCGGCCACAAATTCGAAAAGCCGGGCGATGACCCAGCCTCTCGTGTTACGTTGTGTTCGCGTTTTAATTGAATTCCCCATCCTCTCCGGTTCGATTGGCCAGACTCGCCACTGCGGTCAGCAATTCAACCGGCTCGACCGGCTTGGGAACATAGTACTCGTAGCCGACGGAGAGGGCGCGCAAGCGGTCTTCCCGCCGCGCATAAGCCGTGAGAGCGATGGCTGGAATATGCCCCCCATGCGCTTTCTCCCGCGCGCGCAATTTCTTCATCAGCGTGTAGCCGTCTTCCCCCGGCATGCCGATGTCGGAGATGAGAACGTCTGGCCGCCATTCGTCACAGGCGGCCAACGCCTCTGTCGCGGAAACTGCGGTCCGTACCTCCGCGCCGCGCTCCGCGAGCATCATGGCTATAAGTTCACGCGCATCGACTTCGTCATCCACAAACAGCGCGCGCACACCTACGAGCGAGGGCGGATTTTCGGGCGCTAATCTCATATCCGCCGCCTCGCCGCGCGGCTCATCCGGCGACACGGCGCGGCTCCATGCGACCGGCAGCGCGACCGTGAAGGTCGCGCCTTTGCCAAGCCCCTCGCTCGCGACACGCACCGTCCCGCCGTGCAGTTCGACTATATGGCGCACGATGGCGAGTCCCAGTCCCAATCCACCCTGCTGGCGGTTCGTCCCACCTTCCTCTTGCCGGAAACGCTCGAATACGTAAGGCAGAAACTCCGGCCTGATTCCCTGCCCGTCGTCGGTGATGGCGATCTCGACGTGTGTATTTGCGCGCTCAAGTCTTATTTCCACGCGCCCTCCATTCGGCGCGAATTTGACCGCGTTTGAAAGCAGATTCCATACGACCTGTTGCAACCGCTCCGCGTCCCCCGAGACCGTGTCCGCCGCAGGGTTGAGCAGCGCGCTCAAACGGATCCCTTTCGCCTCCGCCGCCGGGCGAACCGTCTCGATGGCGGCCTCGATAACTGAGCCGAGTCTGAGCGGGGCGACATCCAGACGCATCTTGCCGGCGATGATGCGCGAAACGTCGAGCAGGTCGTTGATGAGCTGATTTTGCGACTTGGCGCTACGCACGATGATTTCGAGAGCGCGCGAGGACTGCGCCGCGTCGAGGCGGCCCGCGCGCAGCATCAGCGCCCAGCCGTTAATCGCGGTAAGCGGAGTGCGCAGTTCGTGCGAGACGGTGGAGAGAAACTCATCTTTGAGCCGGTTGGCGTTTTCGGCCGCAAGCCTCGCGTCTTGCTCACTAACCAGAAGCTGTTGGCGCCTCGCCTCCGCCGATAACCGCGACTGGCTCAGGATGGAAATTGATATGCCGATGCCCAGGAAAAGGGCCTCTTCTATCCGCTCCGCAACGCTCTCGGCGATGAAAAAGAAATCGCCGAGGAGCAAGCTGAGCACGGTTGCCAATAGCCCCGGGCCCAAGCCGCCATACCATGCGGATACCACAACCGGAAGAGTGAACATTATAAGCGGGGCTACATCGCCGAGAGCTGGTTTAAGCAGAAACCTAGCGGTGAACGCGACCGCTGTCGCCGCGATCGCTACGAAATATCGCAACGACTTGGAAGGCAGTGCGACCATATACTTCTTTACAATTCTAGTCCCGAAGGAGATTCGGGTCTATATCCGGGAAAAATTCGGGACACAATCCAACCATCCACCTTGTGTTTTAGCCATGGCGCCACGGCCGAAATCCTCTCTGACGCGCTGAAAGAGAATCAATGTGAGGGCTTACTGAGACCGATTGTCGGACTGACAAGAGAAAGCAAGAACATCAAGAAGCGGCTCGGTACGCAAATATATATAGCCGCGCCGGACAACCCGCCCCGGCGCGGCTTTGTCGCTTCGATATGGCGCCAGCTAACTGCGCGGCGCCTTTGTCCCGCGCTTGCCAGTGTACGGATTGGCATTCCCTTTCGCGCTCCCGTTGTTGCGCGGGGTACGGTCGGCGTTGATCCGCGAATGCGAGAAGAGGTCTTTTTTCATCTTGTTGACGATGCGATCCGCGACCTTGCGCTGACCGCCACGACTCCAACCGCCCAATAACAGCGATCGGTCGCCTGCCCCACCTGCCCAGACCAGCGTCTTATCTTTCACTTTAACCAGTTGGACGTTACCTTCGTTCTTGTCCGTGACGCCGAATGCTGTGTGATACCACTTTTCGTCGCCTTTTATAAAGGACCCGGCAAGGATGTAGTCCGCCTTTTTCTTTTCCGTTACGACGATGACAGGCAGTTTCTTTCTCACGATCTCCGCCGCAATAAACGGATGAAGTTCGCCCCGCATCGGCGCGATGAAAATCTTCTTGCCGGAAAGAGAGGGTTTTTCAGATTTGTTTTGGGCGACGGCTTGGGTGGATGCGAGAACAAGAATCGCCAAGGCGGCAAGCAACCAGTGTCTCATGGTAAATCCTTTCCTGGGGGATTAGATATTGGTTTGAAGGGTGAATGACCGCGCGAATTATAGCTTTCCCTCATGCCGTCCAGCAAGTATTGGAGGGTTCGATTGGCGCGGAGGCGATGGGTTTGCATGTCGCCGCACGCGCGGAGCGTATTGATTTTGGGATAATTGAAGAGCGGTAAAATCGGCTTTCATCGGGAGCCTCTCTACTTGATGGGGAACGGCTCCATCAACTCCGCCCGGCTGCCGTCGGGATCGAACAGGTTCAACTGCCAGCGGCGGTTGCGTCCGACCTGCGGCGACCGGATGCCCGCAGGATCGCTCACACGCTCGCGCGCTGTCTCCAACGCTTTTTGAATGTCGGGCACAAGCAACGCGACGTGATGCAGGGAGCCTAACTGCTGGCGCGTGGGCTTTCCCGTGACGAGCATATATTCGAGGTAATCGGTCCCGTCGGGGACCCTCATGTTGATCCAATTGATCGAGGCGTCGTCACGCCCGCCGCGCCAGATCTCCGAGAAGCCCAGGATGTCCTTGTAAAATTTGTCCGCGGACGCCTGATCGGCCACCGTGAGGCCGGTATGCAGGATGCGATCGGAAATCCTGCGCGACGA
>Ga0154003_1000166_pt1 | contig 20079 bp, 18 predicted proteins | sample TSFL087MetaG_FD_104679 | JGI IMG/M metagenome (GOLD analysis project Ga0154003, IMG submission 104679) | Attine ant fungus gardens microbial communities from Florida, USA - TSFL087 MetaG | ecosystem: Host-associated > Fungi > Mycelium > Unclassified | place: USA: Florida, Lake Talquin State...
AACTCGGCGCTCGGCCCAAACTGCGTAGTCGAGGAACGCGCGCGTATAGAGAACTCCGTACTGCTGGCTGGCGCGCGCGTCGGGAAGGCCGCCGAAATCAGCGATTCGGTCGTCGGCAAAAGCTGCCTCATCGGCCGCAACGCGAAAGTCACTAACGCCACGCTCGGCGACAAGACCTCGCTGACCGATTACTCGATCGTTTGAATGGCCGGACCCTTCATCAAAGAGAAAGCGGCGCAGTTATTCGTTCTGGCCGTTCTAGCCGTCGGCGCTTATCTTCCCACTATCACCCAGCCATTCATCTCGGACGATTATCCGAACATCGGGTTGGCGCTCGTCTATGGCCCGATTTCAGGTTGGGAGGCGATGGCGAATGATCCGGTCCAACGTCCGCGGGCGACCACCTTCATCATTTCGTATGCGATCTACGATCTCTTCGGGCCGCGCCCTTCGGCGTTCTATTCCGCAAACATCCTCCTCCACGTCTTGAACTGCTGGCTGCTGTTTGCGGCGGGCCGCTGGCGCGCGGTCGGCTACCGGGCGAGCTTCTGGGCGGCCGCGTTCTTCGCCGTCTATGAAGGGCACTCGGAAGCGATCATGTGGTTTTCGGCGTGTAATGAACCCCTGCTGTTTTTCTTCGGGTTCCTGTCGTTCATATTCTGGCTGGTCTTCCTGGAGCGAGAAACCGCCGCGTTGCGATGGCTGGCGCTGTCATTCTTCTTCTTTATCCCCGCGCTCCTGTCGAAGGAATCGGCCGTTATTTTCATTGCCTTGTTCGCGCTGCCCCTTTTCTTTCCGAAACTGAAATTGAGACAGGCGCCTTATCTGCTCCCCCATTTTCTTATCTGCGTTCCATACGTGTCAGCGATTTTTATGACCCGTTCGCACTCGTTCCGATTCCAGGACAGGAGTTTTGTCCTGTCGGCGCCGTTCTGGGAGACCTGGACTAATAGTTATGGAAGGATGTTGTGGTTCTGGGGGATCTTGGCCGCAGCCTCGATGTTTTTATGGAGTCGTTCAGTCCGAAATGAGCGACCCCTGGAAGCGGCGAAAATCAACCACGAAGAAGCGAAGAGCGCGAAGGTTTTTCATATTCTTCTTCGCGGTCTTCGCTTCTTCGTGGTTGATTTTCGGGAGAGAGCGTACGCACAGCTTTTTCTGATCTCGTTTATCTGGATGGGGATCGGTTTTATTCCATACATGTTCGTCGATTACATGCGCAGAATACCGAGCAGGCAAACTTATCTGGCCAGCGCGGGGCTGGCCTGGTTGGTGGGCGCCGCGATCGTCATTATGAAGGAGCGCTGGGCGAAGAATTACAAATGGGCGCCGCCCGTTATTTTGCTGCTTATTCTGTCGCACAACGTAGCCTACCTCTGGACGAAAAAACGCCAACAATTTCTGGAGCGCGCTCAACCTACGGAGCGGCTCCTTTCACTAGCCAGGAGCGTGGACGGTCCGATATTTGTAAAATGCTTTCCTCCGCCTCTGGCCCATCTGCACGCGGAGGCCGCGCTCAAACTCATCCTGAATAAACCCGCTGACACCCTGATCTGGGATGAAGAAGAAGCTAAATCGAAACGACTCGGGCTGGGACAGACTTTAGTCTGTCCGTAGTATGAATCGAGGACGGACACACTGATGACCTTTGAATATTAAACGCAACCACGCAATCCAACGTAGGGGGCGCCCTTTTCCCCGCCCCTATCGCTCGGGTCGCGAGCCAGGGCGGAGAAAACCCGCTCCTACACCCATGATTGTATTTCATTCTCAAATACCATTAGTCTATCCCACTCTTTACTGTTATGAATGAAGTATGGCTGTAATCAAATTTGGCACTGACGGATGGCGCGCCCGTATCGCCGAAGACTTCACATTTGCGAATGTCGAGGCCGTTACCCAGGCGCTGGTCGATTATCTGAGGACTCAAAACGCGGGCGGCGAACTGCGAACGGTTGTTGGTTACGATCGCAGGTTCGCTTCTGAATTGTTTGCGCGGCGCGCGGCGGAGGTTTTTGCCGGCAATGGCGTCGCCGTCGATCTGTTTGCGAGCGACGTCCCGACGCCGTTGGTGTCATTCGAAGTCAAGCGGCGCGGGCTGGACGGCGGCGTGATGATCACGGCGTCGCACAATCCGCCCGATTTCAACGGCTTCAAATTCAAGGCCCCTTACGGCGGTTCGGCCACTCCCGCGATCACCGACCAGATCGAGAAACTCCTCGGCGCGACCGCGCCCCGGCGCCTGCCTTTCGATGAAGCGCAAGGGAGGGGGTTGGCCAACGTCATTGAAACCGACGACGATTACCGCCGCCACGTCGAGAGCCTGGTGGCGATCAACGATCTTCGCAAAGCCGATGCGTTGGTCATCGCCGATCCGATGCACGGCACGGGCGGCCGTTGGATCGAATCGATGCTCGCAGGCGGCAAGATCCGCGTCGAAACCATCCGCGCCGATCGCGACCCGCTTTTCGGCGGAGTGTTGCCCGAGCCCATGCCATGGAGCCTGGAACTAACGTCGCGCGTGATCCGCGAGCGCGGCGCGCTGATGGCTTTGATAACCGATGGCGACGCCGATCGCGTGGGGGCGATGGACGAGCGCGGCGAATACGTCAACACGCATCAGATCCTGATGATTCTCTTGCTGCACTTGATCAGGCGAAAAGGGTGGAAGGGCTCGGTCGCGCGCACTTTTTCGCAATCGGTGATTGTGCGCCGCATCGCCGAGAGCTACGGATTCCGGCTCTTCGAGACTCCGATCGGCTTCAAACACATCGGCGAAATTATGCTCGACCCGGCCAACGACTTTCTGGTCGGGGGCGAAGAGTCGGGCGGAATAGGAGTGCGCGGCCACATCCCCGAACGCGACGGGGTCTTCAACTGCCTGCTCCTGCTCGAAGCCGTGTTGGCCGCCGGCAAGAAGCCTTCCGAGATCGTGCGCGACATCTGGCGCGAGTTCGGCGAATTCCACTTCGAGCGGCGCGATCTGCATCTGCCAATCGAAGCGGGCCAGAAGCTGGTCAGCGACTTGCGAGAGGATACGCCGGGCAGCTTCGCTGGAGACAAGGTCGTGGACGTCGCGACGCTCGACGGGACGAAGCTGATCTTCGAGGACGATAGCTGGGTCCTCTTCAGGCAATCGGGTACAGAGCCTCTGTTGAGGATTTATTGCGAAGCGACCTCGGTCGAGAAGATGATGAAGATGGTCGATGAAGGCGTGCGACTCGCGACGCGCTGAATGATTACGGCTTGAACCCCTCGCGCTTCTTTGCCCTATCGGCTTGTCCCCTATCTTCCATAGTTTTTTTATACGTCGGATCGGTCAACCCGATATAAAAAGCGCCACTTAATCCGCTCACTTGAAACCTAAACCCTTCACAAGAGAGCGCCGCGCCGTTCCAACAACCGATCGTCCTTCTTCGGCGTTTGGCCATAGGCGGCGAGGCAATGAAAGGTCAAAAAACAGAGCGCAACTAGACAGATGCGGACTTTCATAGGGACTCCTGAAATCGATTGGATTTTTGTTCGAAAGGGGTATGCGCTTAACTATGCCGGAGGCCCTTGATAGTTTCAAAATCTTCACGAATTACAGGGTTAATTTGAGTAGCTTATAAACGTCTTCTCTGCCTTTGGTTGTAATTCTGACGATGCGGGAAGATCGAACCCGCGCAATCCATCCGCGCTGGAACATCCGCTCAAGCATGGCCGCGCCCAGCGCCCCGGCTATGTGGGGCCGCCGCTCGCTCCAGTCCTGGCATTGACGCGCGAAGGCCCGCCGTTGTTGTCGTAACTCGTCAATTTCTACCCCAAGATCGCGAAACAGCTTTTCTCCTTTGCCCGTAATTTCGAGGTCGTCGCCGACCGGCGCGAGGTAACTTTTATCCATTAGCGCCGCGCACACCTCAACCGCCACCCTTCCGGCCAGGTGGTCGTAACAGGTGCGGGCGTATTTCAAATCCGGCATCTGCCTAGGCGGCAAACCGGCCATCTCTTTCGCCGACGGAGCCAGCGCCGCCAGGGCTTCGATGGCATGAGCCACGTCCGCGCCAGAGAGGCGGTAATAACGATGGCGGCCACGCGCCTCGACCGCCAGCAGGTCGGCCTCGACCAGCCGGGCCAGGTGCGCGCTGGCGTTCTGCGCCGAGACGTTCGCGTAAAACGCCAGCTCGCTGGCGGGTCTCGCCTGTCCCCCCAACAGACTCCAGAGCATCACGACGCGAGTCGGCTCGCCGATCAGCGCGGCGACTTCAGCCAGGTCCTTTTTGACATTCATAGTTAAATGATAAATGAAACATTTCCGGCTGGCCAGAATTATGATGAGAAGCGTAGGGCAGAACTACATAGTTCGTAGTCCCGCCTTTAGGCGGAAGGCTTAGCAAAAGATCCATTCCGCGACGCCAAACGCTTCCGCCTAAAGGCGGGACTACGAACTTATTTTCCGAGGAAATTAAATAATGTTCCCACAAGATCCAATTACTGCTGTAACCCATCCTGATCCCTATGCCTATTACGCGGATCTGGTGGCTCGCCGGCCGCTCTATTACGACGACAAACTCAGGCTCTGGGTGGCGTCGAGCGCCGTCGCCGTCGCAACCGTCCTGACCAACCACCTTTGCAGAGTGCGCCCGGCGAATGAACCGGTTCCCAAATCGCTACTCGGATCGCCCGCCGCCGAAATCTTTCGGCGCCTCATCCGTATGAATGACGGCGAGAGACATTGTCCTTTTAAACAAGCGGTGTCGGCGGCGCTGGCGTCGATTGACGCTGTTCAGGCCTCTCAACAGAGCGATAAGTGGGCGCGATTTCTTCTGGATGAATGCGGATCGAAGCGTCTGTCGCGCTTCGCCTTTCACTTGCCAGTCTATGTCATTGGCAGTCTTCTCGGCGTCCCCTCGGACCTGCTCCATCAGACCGCTTTGTGGATGAGCGATTTCGCGCTCTGCGTAGCGCCGGCGAGTAGCGCTGAACAGATTGAGCGTGGCAAGACGGCGGCGGGCCATTTGCTGGAGACGTTTCGCGCTCTTCCGGAGCGTCAAGACGGCCTGCTGAGCGCCCTTGCGCGAGAGGCGAAGCGTGTCGAGCGCGAAGAGACGGACGCCATTGTCGCGAACGGCATCGGCTTCCTCTCGCAGGCTTACGACGCGACGGCGGGGCTGATCGGCGCCACTCTTCTCGCTTTCGCTTCTCGCCCCGGGATACGCGAACAGGTCAGCGCCGATCCCAAGCTGCTTCGCCCCGTGATTCAGGAGGTCTTGCGATATGACTCTCCCGTACAGAACACCCGACGCTTTCTGGCCGAGGGCGGAATCGTCGCGGGCGAAAAGATGAGGGCGGGCGACGCGATTCTCGTCATTCTGGCCGCCGCCAACCGCGACCCGTCGGTCAATCCGAACCCTGAGCGATTCGATATTTTCAGGAATGAGCGACGAATCTTCAGCTTCGGCGTCGGAGCGCACGCTTGCCCCGGCGAAGCGCTGGCCACGACGATCGCGATGGCCGGCGTCGAGCGGTTGATCGCATCCGGCGTCGACCTCGGGCGATTGAGCGAAACAATGACCTATCGCGCTTCCGCTAACGCGCGTATTCCCATCTTCGAGGAGGAGTAATTATGATCGCTGTGATTTTTGAATCCTGGCCGAATGACGGGCGCACGAAAGAATATCTGGATGTCGCCGCCAGCCTGCGCCAACAGCTCAATACAATTGACGGGTTCATCTCGATAGAGCGTTTCGAGAGTCTTACCGAACCCGGGAAGTTACTCTCGCTCTCCTTCTGGCGGGATGAAGAGGCGATTGAAAATTGGCGGCGGATCGAATCGCATCGGGAAGCGCAGTCCAGAGGGCGCGCCGGGATCTTCAAGGACTATCGCCTGAGGATCGCCGGCGTCATCAGGTATTACGGAATGTTCGACCGGGAGCAAGCGCCGCCTGACGGCCGTAAATTCCACGGCTAACAATTTTGTCGTGTGCTCTCTTTCAAACGACATTTTTGAATGGGTTGCTCGAAGGGATTCGAGTGGCGCCAGATTCGTCCGTCAGATTGAAATCGCTGTCAAACAAGCTTTTCCCTGCGCCGTGTCATTATTGCCCAAGCCTTCGGCGCCGAAGTTGCGGCTTGATTCCTGGTTTATTGAAAGCGGATTTAAGCTCGCAGCTTTATCATGGCGACGACGCGGATTTTACCGGCGGCGCCATTGACCGCTGGCGGAGCTAATCGAATGGAGAAGGAGAAGAATGAAGCATTATCTGTTTGCAAGCGATTTCGATCAGACATTGAGTTTCAATGATTCCGGCCTCATTTTGAGCGAGATGCTAGGCGTGTCGAGTTTTGAAGAGCGGGTCGCGGGAATGGCGATGATCAATCTTGTTCAGCAGGGAGGCGAACTCGCCTACCTGCTGCTGCACGACCCCGAATTCCGCCGCGTTCGCAAAGAGCATTTGGTCGAAGTCGGAAAGCGAATCCGGCTTAAGCAGAACATCCATCTGCTGCCCAAAATACTGAGTGATGGAATCGAAGGTTACCGTTTTTCTTTTTACGTCATCTCGGCGGCGCCCGAGGAGGTGATCCAATCGGCGCTCGAAGACATCGTGCCGCCCGATCACATTTTCGGCTCTCGCTTCCGCTATAACCCGCAGACAGGCGAGATCGAATCCGTCGTCCGCGTTCCGGCGGGCTACGGCAAGGTCGCGACGCTCGACGAATTGCAGGCGCGACTGCAGATCAGTTCCGACCGCATCGTCTACGTGGGCGACGGCGGTTCCGACATACACGTCATGATGCACGTCAACCGCCGCGGCGGATTCACCGTGGCCGTTTCGGAAAACAAATACATCGCGCCCATCGCCAAACGCTCGATCCTCAGCGAAGACGCGTTGAGTCCGTTGATTCCCGTGCTCGAAGAGATCGTCGGCCTGACCGATCCGGTTAGCGTCCGTTCGCTGTTCGAATCTCACGGCCTGCAGATTCAGGAATGGGACAAGGTCAAGACCGACTGGCTGAAGATCGGCGAGATCGCCGCGAAATCATTCGCCCACTCGGCGAGCAAACAAGAGGCGAGCAATGATTGAGTGGGTCGGGTGGGTGGCCACGGTCGTCTTCGCCGTTTCATATTTTTGCCGCCGGCCTGCCGCGATGCGCCGCGTTCAGGCCCTGGCGGCGGCGCTCTGGGTCGTTTATGGGGTCGTCATCAAAGCCCCTCCGGTCATCGTCGCCAACCTGGTGGTCGCGGCGCTGGCGATTATCTCGTCATTTCGACGTCGCAATCCGCAGCCTCCGGTTGAAAGCGCAGATCAAGTCGGCCAGGTAAGTTGATTGCCCGAATTTGGGAACCACTATTGTCAATTGCGAACACCTCAGGTTGCGCTCCGGTGTGAGTGATGGATTTTGTAGCGCCTCCCTGGTTATTTAACGCCGGTTGCTTTCCGGCTGTATTCCAGTAAAGAGGCTTTCACTTTATTGACCAGCGCGGGCGAAGCTTTCTCGACCGAGCCTGAGTCGAATGGTGGTTGAGGGTCGTATTCGATGGTTAACTGAACCGCCTTCGCCTGTTCTTCGCCGCATTCCAGCGCGACCAGGCTCAGGGCCATATCGATCCCTGCAGACACGCCGGCAGCCGTGACGATCTTTCCCTGCTTAACGACGCGCCGTCGCGCAGGTTTCGCGCCGAACATCGCCAGCATCTCCATCGCGGCCCAGTGCGTCGTCGCTTCCAGCCCTTTGAGCAATCCGGCGGCGGCCAGGATGAGCGAGCCGGTGCAGACCGAGACCGTCCACTTCGACTTCTCGTGAATCCGCCGCACCCAGGCGAGAACTTCCTGATCCCGCATCTGCGTGGGCGTCGAGCCTCCGCCCGGCAGAAGCAGGATGTCCGCGGCGTCGATTTCACGAATCGCGTAATCGGCATGCAGGCTCAGCATCCTCGAATCCATTCGCACTAACCCGCGCTCTTTGGCGACGAATCGAACGGTCGAATCGGGAATCCCGCCGCTGAGAATGTCATAGGGGCAGATGGCGTCGAACGCGGTCATGCCGGGGTAGAGGTAGACGGCTATTTCAAGAGGCCGTTTGTTCCCTGCGATTTTTTCCTTTTCCTGATTTTCCCGTGGGGCGTCGAAGCCGGCGATGATGGTCGCGGCCGTCGCCCCTTTGACGAAGTCGCGACGATTGAGTGGTTGGTTCATCGTTTTGTTCTCCTTGGTCGGCCAGATGGAAACGTTTGCGGTACTCTTGCGGTGAAACATGCATCAGGCGCTGAAACGCGCTGCGCATGGATTCGGCGCTGCCGAAGCCGCATTCTTCGGCGATGAGTTCGACAGGTTGGGAAGACTCTTCGAGCCTGCGCCGCGCGGCTTCGACGCGGACCTGCGCCACGAAACGCGCGGGAGTCACGCCGATCTGCTCGGCGAAGACCCGCGCGAAATTGCGCGGACTCATCCCGACCTGCGCGGCCATTCGCTCGACGGTCAACGGTTCGCGCAGGTTGTCCAGCAGCCAGACCTGCAGATCGCGCATGGGCGCGCGGTCGGAAGCCTGCAACGAGAGCGAGGCGCTGAATTGCGACTGGCTGCCAGGACGGCGAAGAAAGACGACCAGGGCGCGCGCCACGAGCAGCGCCAGTTCCGCCCCCCAGTCTTCTTCGACCAGCGCCAGCGACAAATCGATGCCTGCAGTCACTCCGGCCGAGGTGTAGACGTTCCCGTCGCGAATGTAGATCGGGTCGGGATCAAATCGGACTGTGGGAAAACGTTCGGCCATCTGCCGGCAAAAATGCCAGTGCGTCGTCGCGCGACGACCGTCGAGCAAGCCGGCGGCGGCAAGCGCGAACGCCCCGCCACAGACTGATCCGATCCGCCGCGCCACATTCGATGTTTTCCGGAGCCAGGGCAGGAAGCCCTCGATCTTTTCGACATGTAACCCGCCGTAACCGCCCGCAATAAGCAACGTGTCGAAGGCTCCACGGACGCTGCGAAAATCGGTCTGCGCTGTAATATTCACCCCGCAGTAACAATCGACCAGCCTATCCGATTCGGTCGAGATCAATTCGATCTGGTACGCCGCCTGCTTCGCATTGAAATTGTTCTGACGGAACTGGTTTGCTTCGGCGAAGACCGCCAGCGGCCCGGCAATGTCCAGAATCTGGGAGCCCGGAAAGGCGACGACGCCGATCCGGCGTGTGCTGGTTTTACGAGAGCTTTTGTTTGACGGCGCCTGTTTCATCGCGTTGATGCTAGGCAATCGGCGTGATTGGCGCAATGACATTCATCGCAGAATTTCTGCCATTGAGAGCCTGCTCCATCTCCACGGGCGGTGGGATAACATCGTCGGCATATGGCCAGGACCGCGCCGTCGTCCGGCATTCTTTGCGTCATCCGCCTTTTCGGGTGTATAAGGCATTTCCGACCTGAGAGGCAATTAGGCGCTTTTTTCCAGTTTAGAGCGGTTTGCAATTGTGCGCACGGATCAGTACCGCGAGCGGTAGCGAGCGTGATTCAATCTGAATGGCGCTCGCTACCGCTCGCGGTACTGACTCAGCGCGTCTTACCGTATAGGTAATCGCAATCCGATCTAGTTTCTGACCAGCTTAGTTTCTGAAAGGATACCGAGGTGGCGTTACAGCGACAATTTAGACGCGAAAATCACCCTGGCGATATTGAAGCGAAGAAGCTCACGCCGTTGGCGCTGACGGCGGTTATGATTACGGTTCTGGCCTGGGGGAAGCCGGCGCAAACACGAATGAAATTCGAGCTAGTTGATACGACCATCGCCGAAATTCATCAGGCGATTAGATCCGGCAAAATCACCTGCCGCCAATTGGTCGAGGCATATCTCAAACGCATCGGCGCCTACGACCAACCGACCAAGCTCAACTCCATCGTGGTCGTCAATCCGCAAGCGCTCGCCGAAGCGGACCGACTCGACGAAGAGTTCAAGCGAACCAAAAAGCTGCGCCCGCTGCACGGGATTCCGGTGATCGTTAAAGACAACTACGACACCAAAGATCTGCAGACGACCGGTGGCTCGCTGGCGCTTAAAGGCTCGATCCCGCCTGACGACGCTTTCCAGGTTCGCAGGATTCGCGAAGCGGGCGCCATTGTGCTGGCGAAATCGAACATGGCCGAATGGGCTTTCAGTCCTATGCTGACCGAAAGCTCCATCGCCGGCGTGACGCGCAATCCATACGACCTTGAACGCGTCCCGGCGGGGTCTAGCGGCGGCACGGCGGCGGCGGTCGCGGCCAATCTGGGCGCGGTCGGATTGGGCACGGACACCGGCAACTCGATCAGAGGCCCGTCCTCGCACAACGCGCTGGTCGGAATTCGCTCGACGATGGGGTTGACGAGCCGCGACGGCATCATCCCTCTGTATTTGCGCAACGACATCGGCGGCCCAATGGCGCGCACAGTTGAAGACGCAGTGCGGGTGTTCGAAGTGATTGCGGGTTATGATCCGGCCGACCCGATCACCAAGGCCTCCGCAGGCAAGATTCCGAAGAACTATACGCAGTTCCTGAAGAAGAACGGCCTGAAGGGCGCGCGGCTGGGAGTGTTCAGAAGGTACATTGACGCCCCGACTACCGACCCGCAAATCAAAGAGCTGGTCGCCAAAGCCATCGGAGATTTAAAAGCGCAGGGCGCGGTCATCGTGGACCCGTTCGATCTACCGAGCTACGATGAACTGACGAAGGACATCTGGTGCAACTCTTTTCACTACGACGTGAACAATTACCTGGCTTCGCTCGGCGAGAAGGGCAAATACAAGAACCTGGCCGCAATCGTCGAGTCGGGCCTGTATTCGCCTTATATCGAAAGGCGATTGAAGGACTCTATTAAGACCACGCCGCAATCGGCGCCCTGCAAGGATTTGTATAGCGACCCGCGCAGCGTCGCATTCCGCGAGGCTCTGCTGAAGGCGATGGAGAAAGACCGCCTTGACGCCGTCATCTACCCGACGTGGAGTAATCCGCCCCGTAAGATCGGCGATCTGCAAAGCCCCGCAGGCGACAACAGCCAGATGCTCTCGCCGCAAACCGGATTTCCCGCGATCACCGCGCCGATGGGATTCACGAATGCTTCGCTGCCGGCGGGACTGACATTTCTGGGACGGCTCTTCAGCGAGCCGGATTGATCAAGTTTGTTTACGCCTACGAGCAGGCGACCAAACATCGCCGGGCGCCGGAAAAATTCCCGCCGCTAGAAGACTGATGAACACAATCGTGGCCAGCGGCGCCAATAACGACCGCTGGCGGTCGGATGTAATGAAAAAAAGTTGGCGCCCATCAACGAAAAGGTGATTGACCGAGATGAGCTATCGCCTCCTAGCCCGACTCTATGACTGGGTTGCGCCCAATGTCTCGCGATATCGGTCGCCGGAGCTACTCATATCCATGGCGCTGAAAATAGCGCCCGATCCCTGCGCTCTCTTGGACATCGGCGTCGGCACGGGTTTGAGCATCGCGCCGTACGTTAAGTTACCACGCTTCAAGCGTATTGTCGGCGTGGACCCATCAGCCGAGATGCTTGAGAGATGTCGACGCAAGTTCACTACCGTCGAGCTTCACCAGGGAACACTGGAAGAGGTGAAACTTAACCTTGGCCAGGGATTCGACATTATCCAATCATGCGGAGCGGTAGAGCACGTGCAAGATCTGACGGGTTTCATCGGAGACGTCTCTGTACTACTAAGGCCAGGCGGCTACTTCATCTTCACATACGAGCCGGAACTGCTTTTCAGCATTCGGCAGTCGCAGCGGGCTCCGCACATCGGAACCTTTGGTCGCGAAAAAGTCTTTCGCCGCAAGCCGCATGATGTTCATACTGTTCTGACTAACACGGGGCTGCGTGTATGCGACGATCTCGAGTTCAAGGCCTACCTCGGCCTTGTTCACCATCTTGTGATTGCGCGTTCCGCATTTCAGCAAGATGTGAGGTAGTATCACTAAAACCTCAACTGTAAGATAGTCATAAATTTCTGGCGACCATATACAGTTTCCTCCCAAGTTATTGATGCCTGAAGGCTCCCGCGGAAAATCAGTTCGTAGTCTCGCCTTTAGGCGGTAGGGCCGGATGCAGATCCATTCCGTGACGCCAAACGCTTCCGCCTAAGGGCGGGACTACGAACTGATTTTCATTCTTTCAAGGCGTCTCAACGCGAGATGAAGGCTTCTACGAAAAGCGCCTGAGACTGGTTCAAACCGTTGAATTGGCCTTCGGGGCCGTACCAACGTCTGCTTTAATCCGAGCGCGCGATTTACGATTGTGGGAAAAGCTGATCCCAAAATCGGACGCCGCTTGGCGCGATGCTGTTTGGGCGCCGTGTCAACTTAAATGCTTTGAACGTTTATTTTGGCCGCTCAGGTGGCACGCAATTTGGATAGTAGGGTGGTAAGGAAAGAACTGTTTCGGGGGAGGAAGTCATGCAAACCCTTTGGCAAGACCTGCGCTTCGGCGCCCGCATGTTGCGCAAACAGCGCGGCTTCACTTTCATCGCCGCGCTCACGCTTGCATTGGGCATCGGCGTCAACACTGCGATCTTCAGCGCCGTCAGCTCATTGCTGCTGCGCCCGTCGCCTTACGCGCAGCCTGAAAAGCTGGCGATTGTCTTCACCGGCGCCAAACAGCAGCCGCGCGTTTACGACGATTTCTCGTATCTGAACTATCTGGATTACCGCGACCGCAACCTATCCTTCAGCGGATTGATCGCGTACCGGATGACTTCCGCGGCGATTAGCAACACCAGTGGGGGAAGCGATGATCGCGCCGAAGTCGTCTGGGGCGAGACGGTCAGCGGGAACTACTTCGACGTGTTGGGCGCGCCGCCCGCCTTGGGGCGTGGGTTCCGGCTCGAAGAAGACCGCACGCCCAACACGCATCCGGTCGTCGTGCTCGGTCACAGCCTGTGGCTGCGGCGCTTCAACGCCGACCCATCCATTGTGGGCCGGAGCGTTTACCTCAACGGCCATCCCTTCACGGTCATCGGCGTCGCCCCGGAGCGATTCACCGGGACGAAGTTTGCGTTGAGGATGGAGTTTTGGGTTCCGCTGATGATGCGGGCGCGGATGAACATCAACGACGCATGGCGCACCGACCGCAGTCGCCAATCATTGGGACTGATGGGACGTCTGAAGCCTGACGTGACCATCGCGCAGGCCGAGGCCGATCTCAGTTTGATTGCTCAGGAGCTTGAAAAATCGTATCCGCAGGCGAATGAAGGGAGGAAAGTACAGGTCGTCACCGAACGTGAGGGGCGAGTCAATGAGGCCTTTCCGGTGATGCGGTTGAGTTCGCTTCTGGCGTTAGGGGCCGTAGGGCTGGTCTTGCTGATCGCGTGCGTGAACGTGGCGAACCTCTTGCTGGCGCGCGGCGCCGCGCGTTCGCGTGAAATCGGCGTCCGGCTGTCGCTGGGCGCGGGACGTGGCCGTATAATGCGGCAACTGCTGACCGAGAGCCTGCTGCTTTCGTTGTTGGGTGGCGCGTTGGGATTGCTGTTGGCGTACTGGAGCGCCGATCTGTTGAACGCAACCATTCCGCCGATGCCGTATGTGGTCGATCTGAACTTCGCGCCTGATCGCCTGACGTTATTCTGGGCGACGGGCGTTTCGTTGTTGACCAGCGTCATTTTTGGCCTGTCTCCGGCGTTGAGCGCGTCACGCGTCGATCTGGTCGCTGTGGTTAAAAGCTCCGGCGATTCAGGCTCCGCCGCCAGGCGTATGGGCCCACGCAATCTGCTCATCGTTGCGCAACTCGCCGTTTCGGTGGTTGTGCTGGTGTGCGCCGGACTTTTCCTGCGCAGCCTGCGCAACTCCCAGGCGGCCGACGTGGGCTTCAACGTCGAGAACCTGGTTTCGATGCAACTCGATCCCGAACTGCTCGGTTACAACGCGGAAGAAGGCAAACGGTTTTACGCCGAACTCGCGCGCCGCGTCGCAACGCTGCCCGGCGTGTCTTCGGCCACCGTCGCGCATATCCTGCCGTTGGGCGATAACGGCTGGTCGACTGGGCCGCTGATCAAAGAAGGCGAAGCGCCGCCGTCGCCGAATCAGGGACTGTACGTCCACTACAGCTCAATTGGCGTGCGCTACTTCGAGACGATGGGCACGCGATTATTACTGGGACGCGACTTCACCGAACACGACGGCGCGGACGCTCCGCAGGTCGTGATTGTCAATCTGGAACTGGCGAGGCGGCTTTATGGCGGAGCGGAGAACGCGATAGGCAAACGGTTTCTCCTGGCGGATTCGAGCCATGCGCCGTTTGAAATCGTCGGCGTCGCCGCTGACGGCAAATACCGCAACATTTACGAAGATCCGCGCCCGTACATGTTCCTACCGCATCAGCAGTTCTACATTTCGCAGGCTACGCTGACGGCGCGCGCGCAATCGTCGGGCGCATTGCAAGCAGTGGCTGAGGGGATGCGCCGCGAGGCGCAACGGCTAGACCCGAGGCTACCGGCCTTCGACCTGAAGACGGCGGAACAGCATATGAGTTGGGCCTACTGGGGGCCGAAACTCGGCGCGGGACTGTCGCTCGTGTCCGGGCTGTTGGCGCTGGCGCTGGCGACAATGGGTTTGTACGGCGTAATGAGTTACGCCGTAAGCTGTCGCAAGAAAGAGGTCGGCGTTCGGATGGCGCTGGGGGCGCAACAGCGCGACGTGTTGCGATTGATCCTGCGGCAGGGAATGGCGCTGGTCGTGGTCGGGCTGGCGTGTGGGCTTGTGGCGGCGCTGGCGTTGGGTCGCGTCCTGACCGGTTTGCTGCTGGGCGTCGGAGGCTCCGATCCGCTCGTGTTCGTGGGCGTGGTCGCGCTGCTTGCTCTTACTGCGCTCATCGCCTGTTTGATTCCGGCGCGGCGGGCGACGCAGGTAGATCCGCTCGTGGCGCTACGCCACGAATAACTGTGGCCAATCGCCTCAATAGTGACTCCTGTGATCGGAAACGCCTGGAACGTTTCCTCCTGCGTATGCAATGTTTATGACCTGGCGTGGGGATTGCCCACTCCGAGGGCGTGGACGTTATTCGGAATTGATGTATGGCAATTCACTAACGGCCCCAAACTGAAGAAAAAGGAGGAAAACGTTATGAAGAAGGTAATAGCTTATCTGGCAGTGTTTCTGATGATGGCCGGAATGTCTGTTTTCGCCGCCCTGGCTGGTGATACGCATCACACCAGGGGCTTCACAATTTCCGAGCCAATGATAGTCGGCGGCGTGATGGTAAAAGAAGGCGATTACAGGATACGTTTTGATGAGGTGACCGGCGTGTTGACCGTCAAGGAGAAGGATGGAGATCTGGTTGCCAACACCACAGGCGAAGTGGTTCAATTGGACGATGACGCGGATGTCAACGCGCTCACCATGACCGATACCAACGTGGGCCGAGTATTGACTGAAGTTCAGATGCGTAACGTGGATAAAAAACTTATCCTCGCATGTACTTGTGTGACAGCTAGTGAGGAGCCATAGTCTCTCAATGTTAAAGTAGTGAGGGGCCACGGCCCCTCACTACTAATTTGGAGGGACTGGACATTGCGGAACAAGACATTTTTGAAGCGCCAAATTGCCTCAGCAATTCCCGTTTTTTACGCGGTTGTTCTCTTCAGCGCCGTCGCACATGCGCAGCAGGCGTCGGAAGGGAATTCCCACGTTATAAGGCCGACGCCCAAGACGGTCGCGTGGGGATACTATGACGCGACGACTCCGCCCACGCTTCGCATCAAATCTGGAGACACGGTCGAAGTTCATACGCTGATCACCTCCACGCCGCCAAGGCTGGAAGGGGCGGGCGTCAAACCCGATCAGATCGAGCCGTCGCTCCGCGAGATTTTTACGACTGTGACTAACAAAGGCCCCGGCGGCCACATCCTGACCGGCCCCATTTACATCGAAGGCGCCGAAGCCGGCGATGTCCTCGAAGTGCGAATCCAATCAATCAAGCTGGCCATTCCCTACGCCTACACCGCGTTCAGGCCAGCTGCCGGGTTTCTTCCTGAGGATTTCGCGTACTCCAAGATGAAGATCATTCCGTTGGATGAAAAGCGGATGGTGGGGCGGTTCGGCGACGGCATCGAGATCCCGCTGCGCCCGTTCTTCGGCAGCATGGGCGTCGCGCCGCCGGAAGCCTATGGCCGCGTCAGCAGCGCCCCGCCGGGGATTCACGCCGGCAACCTGGACAACAAAGAGTTGGTCGCGGGAACGACGCTTTTCATCCCCGTCCACGTGCGCGGCGCGTTGTTTCAGGTCGGCGACGGCCACGCCGCGCAGGGCAACGGCGAAGTCTGCATCACCGCGCTTGAAACCTCGCTAATCGGCAATCTTCAGTTCGTTGTGCGCAAGGACATGAAGTTGCGCTGGCCTCGGGCCGAAACGCCCGCAGCCTTCATGACTATGGGAATCAATGAAGACCTGACCGAAGCCACCAGGGTCGCGGTGCGCGAGATGATCGATTTTCTGGTCGGCGAGAAGAAACTCAGCCGAGACGACGCGTATATGCTGGCGAGCGTCGCGGCGGATCTGAGCATTACACAACTGGTGGACGGGACGAAGGGCGTGCATGCGATGATTCCGAAAGCGATCTTCCAGGCCGGATCAAGTCGGTAGGCTTCCACAGTCACATAGAACTTTATGTCACGATAGAGGCGAGGAGAGCCGCCCCGGTTCAAGCGGCGTTTCGCCAGGATAAGACATCAATCAATGGGTGGCTTGAGGACAAGCGCGTCTCAAATTGACTTCGCTCATTTTGTTTTGGGTTTCTTGGTCACATCCTTGGCTGAGGTTTTTTTGTCATCACTGCCCTTGCTCTTCTTACTACGGCGGACTATTTTTTGAACTTCCTCGCCCCCATTTTCCATTGAAACGTCCGTCGCTTTATTTTCACCATGAGTTTGCGCTTCTAATAACCGTTTGGCTAGAGCATAAACTTGTAACCGTTGTTCGACCCCAGCCAATCCAGCATTGATTCCTTTAGTAATGGCCATTATTTCTTGTTGATCGGCCAGGGCGTTGAAGCCTCTATGATTCCAAAAGAGACATGCGATGCGGAACGCGATCTGTGGAGATGCCGCCAGATCCGGATTGCTTACTAAATCAATTCCGAGCAATTGGCCATATTTCTGATAATTCGCGCGCCCTGCGATTAGTAACGCTCCCCGCCCCCGAAAACGTTTGCCGTCTCCGGGATGAACATTCCCAAGTTGTCTGGCGATTGCGCCGGGTGGCTCATAACCGCGTTGCCACGCAGTCGGCCCCCAAATCTCCTCCAGGAACCTCAGCTCGGCGGATTCGTAGGTGATTTGGGAAAGGAAGGCCGCCGCCCGCAACGGCGTGTTGATGTCGAATTCATCCATGGCGCTTCGCAAAAAGGGCAAGTACAACACGCGTTTTGCCTCAGAAAGGTTGGGCATTAATTGTTTAAGTATATCGTCTGTAATCAATGATCAGGCTCCTCTGGCTGTCTGCGTCATGTATTAGCAATCAGCTTATCAAGAGCTTACTACTTTTTTTTTCAGAAAGTCGCTGACATGAGCTACTTTTAGCTTCTTCATTTTTTTGTTGATCAATCTATCATGCATTGCCAGCGCTGGTTTAATAACCGCCTCTTCCAGAACTAAGAGTAGATTCGCCTGGGTGTCATACTTGATGACGGGTTTCACTACCCAAGGATACTTCTGCAAGTCGTTGAACATAGAGAAAGGATCCTCACCTTCTTGAATGATGGCGACAAACGGCACCATATAATCCGGCACAGTGGATTGTAACTCCATCGGGCTCGATTTCGGGTTCGTAATATCCGCAATGACGAATAAGGAGAGGCCCGCCAATATATTTATCGTCTCCGTGAAGTCTCGCTCTTGCGAGCGTTCGAAATCAAAAATGATAGGGAGAAACTCTTTTTGCCGCAAACTGGCCGCGACCCCCTTCAATATCCCCATTCTTTCCGGCGTAAACCTGCCTAAGAGCAAAACCGCTTTGTTCCCGATGGTATTGATGACATCACGAAGCTTGGCGTTGTTCAATAGCAGATAGATGAACTGCGCGACTTCAAGGTTATCCACCTTTATGGTCGATTCTTCAGGCTGAGTAATCACTAGATCGGATTGCTCCGCTTCTGTCAGGGTTAAATTCCACGCGGAGACGCCGTGGACTCTGCAGTTAGTTAGTTTCGCCTTCGTCAGATTGGTCTCAACCAAGATAGCATATTCAAGGTTTGCACGGCTGAGATTCGCCCCGCTAAAATTTACTCCGAATAAATTAGCCCTCGAGAGAATGGCTTCGGTGAGATTCGCATTGCTGAAATCTGCGACCGTTAAGTTGGCGTTGCCCAGATCCGCCGACCGGAATTGCGATTTCCTGCAATCAGCATATGTCAGGCTGGCAGTGGTTAAGTCAGCTCCCTGAAAATGAGCGCCGCGCAAATTAGCTTTTGAGAAATTGGCTTCGCTCAGGATGGCGTCGCGAAAATTCGCTTTCGCGCAATTTGTTTTGCTGAGATCCGCGCGGCTTAATTGAGCCTTGAGCAGGCTAGCCCCGCTCAAATTGGCCGTATAAAGATTGATTTCAGTGAGAATGGCGGAGCTGAGATCAGGTTGAATTTGAGGATTGTTCTCCCTCCACCTGTTCCAAACAGTTGCGCCTTGTTTCAATATTCGCAAATGTCCTTTATCTGCCATCTCGAATGTTTCCTTGGATGGAGGCGTTCGCGCATAGTTCACTCAGCTATATATGACCAAAGCGATTTCTCATGCCCTTGGCTCTGCTATCTGCGAGTATTGAACAGCGCGCTTTAGCCTGTCGAATTAGTGGCTACAGCTGAAAGGCCGACAAATCAGGGCGACAAACTAACCACATAGATGATAAGGCTATTGATTCAGAGAGGGCAAGGGAAACAACCTTTTCACATTGCCCGGGCATCCCGAAAGATCGCATTGAAGGATTCAAGGCGAACATCCTGGGAGCGCCGCGATCTTCATTTTTTCTTGCCGAGGCCGCGACGGCAAGGGCGTTGCGAGGCCTTTAATGGCGTTTCCGGCCTTCCTGGACAAGAGGATGAGCAAGGCGTATATCATTCCTATAATCCCGAGTACACCCGACGCAAAAGGCAAAATCTCAGAAAGGAAAATAGACATGAAAAAGCAACAGGTTGGTATTGTCGTTCTTGTTTTATTTGCCGCGGTCTCGCTCTGCCTGGCTCAAGGCGATAAAGACAAGGCGAAGAAATCTCAGGCCGCAACCGGGAAAGCCGAACAGTCTCACACAATGATCACACCGAATGACATCAAATGGGGACCGGCCCCGCCGTCCCTCCCATCGGGCGCGCAGATTGCGGTTCTATCCGGCGATCCGTCGAAAGCGGAGCCGTTCACCATCCGCCTCAAGGCGCCGGACGGCTACAAAATCATGCCGCATTGGCATCCCACAGACGAAAACGTGACGGTGTTGGAGGGAAGCTTCGTGATGGGGATCGGCGAAAAGTTCGATGAGGCGGCGGCTCACGAGTTGCCTGCGGGATCATTCGCCCGAATGCCCAAAGGGACGCGCCATTACGCCATGGCCAAAGGCCAGACCGTGGTTCAGGTGCATGCCGTCGGGCCGTTCGTAATCAACTACGTCAACCCGAATGACGATCCGCGAAAGCAGGCGAAGAAATAACAGCGCCGCGCGCGTGAGCAAGCTGAAGCGATAGCGGATCGCGACATCAACAGAAAATAGCGGACAGAAAAACAGTAAACGTCCTGCGCGCCATTTCCATTTTTCTGTCCGCTATTTTTCTGTCCCTTCTCTTATCTCATCCACGAACCCCAGCCCATCAATTCCACTTCCGGGAAATCACAATCCCATAAACGGACATCCATTCAATAAATCTCTTATTTGCGCGAGGGCGGCGAGCAAGAAAACAAAGACCTTAGCCGCGTTCCAAGTGTGGCGCGAATTTTGATTATCTAAATCAGATGGGGATAGATGTCAGATGTTAGATGTCAGATGTCAGTAGAAGCATGACACTAGAGTCCACTCACTGACATCTGACATCTAACATCTGACATCTATCCCCGGAGGAATTATGCAAACGCTCTGGCAAGACCTGCGCTACGGCG
>Ga0154003_1000167_pt1 | contig 20065 bp, 20 predicted proteins | sample TSFL087MetaG_FD_104679 | JGI IMG/M metagenome (GOLD analysis project Ga0154003, IMG submission 104679) | Attine ant fungus gardens microbial communities from Florida, USA - TSFL087 MetaG | ecosystem: Host-associated > Fungi > Mycelium > Unclassified | place: USA: Florida, Lake Talquin State...
CGCCGCGCCGCTACGACGCCATTCTGATCTGCAACGCGGCGAACAGCCTCTTCGCTTTCATCCCGCGCCTATTCGGGACGCCGACGTTGGTCAACGTCGACGGTCTGGAGCGCAAGCGTAAGAAGTGGAACTGGGTCGGGCGACAGTACTATCTGGTTTCCGAGTGGCTTTCGACCTTCCTGCCGACGGCCATTGTGACCGACGCGCGGGTCATTCAGGATTACTATGCGACGCGCTACAAGAAAGAATCGGAGATGATCGCCTACGGGGCCGAAGTGGCTCGCCGCGCCGATCCCGAAAGGCTGCTGAAATTCGGCCTGCAGCCGAACCGCTACACGCTTTACGTCAGCCGCCTGGAGCCTGAGAACAACGCGCACCTGGTAATCGAGGCGTACAGCCGGGTGAAGACCGACCTGCATCTGGTGATCGTCGGCGACGCCCCCTACGCCGAGGACTACATCGCGCGGTTGAAGAGCACAAGAGACCCTCGAGTCAAATTCCTGGGGTTTGTCTTCGGCGAAGACTACCGGGCGCTGCAGCAGAACGCCTGCTGCTACGTCCACGCCACGGAGGTCGGGGGCACGCACCCGGCGCTGATCGAAGCGATGGGCGCGGGCAATTGCGCGCTCACTCTCGCCACTCCTGAAAATGCGGAAGTCGTCGGCGACGCTGGCGTCATCTATAAATCGGCTGAGGACCTGACCGTCTGTTTGCAACGCGTCATCGATGACCCCAAGATCATCAGCGAATACCGACGTCGCGCGATGGCGCGAGTGAGCGACCGCTACAACTGGGAAAAGATCACGGATCAGTATGAAGAATTGCTCGCGCGGCTTGCAGGCGTCAAAATTCCGGAGCGAAAAACGGCTCCGGCCGATCTCGGCTCTTACCCGCTCTTTGTCGAGGAATCTCCCAAGGCGAAAAGCGCTACAGAAACTATTCCCTGAGTGCGGAATGAAGAAGTCGGCTCAAATCCGCTGCTACAGGATCATTCGCGCTTGTCGGACGGTGTTACAGGTTTGGGGGATGAAAATCGTCGGTGTGGCGCTCCGGTCGCCGTAATTCATCGCGGATTGCCGCCAGGCTAATCCCGGTCCGGCTGAGCGCCAGAAACCCGATGATCAGCAGCGGCAGCGAGAGCAGCGTGAAGGCGACCAGCGAAAAGCCGGTGGCCGACGTCTTATCCACCCCGAACAGCGTCAATCCGAGGACGGTGAAAAACTGATACGAACCGACGTTGGCCGGGGTGTTCGGAAGGGCCGTCCCCAGGCCCACGATTACATAGACCGCCACGCCGACCCAGAAGGAGAGGCGCAACCCGTAGCCGAGCATGATCAACCACAGGGTGATCGCTTGCAGCGCGAGGAAGGGCAGCGATAGAGCGAACGCCAGGTAAAACTCTTTTGTGCGGCTCGCCTCGCGCAGTCCTTCGCTCAATCGCTTGAACAACCCGGCGATCGCTCGCAACGGTTTCCATCTCGGCAGGCCGCGACCCGCGGGTCTTCGCTGCGGCCGCGGACGTGGCCGGCGAAGGACGAGGTAGATGAACAACGCGACGATCAGCGCGATGACGGCGCCGAACGTCTCCCCGGCTTCGATCAAATCTTCCGGCAACGGCGCGAAGATCGCCGCCAGGCCGACGCCCATCGCCATCCATACGCCGTCGAACAATCGCTCAAGGATGATCGAAGGAAGGATCGTGACAAAGCTCGCCCCCATCCGTCTTGAGGCGATGTAGCTGCGCACAAACTCGCCGGGGCGCATCGGCAGGACTTCATTGGTAAACAGCCCGGCGTAGATCGCTTGCATGGCTTGCAACAGATTTATCTTTCCGACCGGCCCCAGGAGCAATTGCCAGCGCGCGGCTTGAACCACATAACTCAACACGTCGCAAACCATCGCCAGCGCGACCCAGCGCCAATCGATGCCGGCCAACTCGCCTGCCAATTTGGACGGGTGAATGTCGCGCAGCACCCAGATCAATCCGGCGGCGGCCAGCAGCCAGCCGACGGCGTACCGCCAATTGCGGTATATCGACTTTCCGGAGTTTTGCGCGGAAGAGTCGGTCATTTCAGCTTCGACACCTTGCCGAGCGCGACGCCGAGTCTCGGCAGATCGAGCGCGTGGCGGTAGATTACGTATCGCGGCTCCCAGCGGCTCGCGAACTTTGCCTTGTACGACTTGAGGCCGCCGAAGTTGAAGAGGAACGTCAGTCGCTGGAAGAACTGATGTACGGCTCTTTCCGTCGCCGAGGCCTCCTCTCGCTCCTGAAACCCGGACATCGGCGCCAGGCCGAAATTGAAGCGGGTGTAGCCCTCGTCCCGGTCGCGCAACAGAAGCTTGACGAACAGGAAATCCATCACTCCGTTCGGCGCGTCGTGGCGATGCCGCATCAGGTCAATTGTCGCCTCGCCGGGATGATACGAGGGTACGATGTTGACGAAGGCCAGCGCGCGGCCTCCGGCGTCTTCCGCCGTCGCGACCGGCGTCGAACGCAGATACGCCGGATCGAACCGTCCCAACGAAAACTCGCGCTCGCGGCGGCCCGGCAGACGTAGCCATTCGTCAGAGATTTCGCGCAACTGCTTCAGCAGGGCCTCGGGAATCGGGGCGGAGTAATACTTCATCCGGACGCCCTCCTTCTCCAACTGCTTGACCCTGGAGCGAAGTCTCTTCCTCACGCGGCCGTCGAGCGTGAAGCCCGTCAAATCCACGATCGCGTCGTCGCCGATCTTCAGCCTCTTGAAACCGAGGCCTCGATAGACGGGCAGGAAGTCGGGAAGCGTCTGGTAGAACGCGACGCCCCAACCCTGGTCTTCGCAGAACCGCCTGAACTCGCCGATCGTCTCGGCGATTTCCTCAGGGGGGCCGACTGGGTCGGCCAGCGCGACGGCGAAATTCGCGCCGACGCTGTAGGCGATGAAGCAACGCCTCGACGGGCTGAAGAAATAAGTCTTGTTTGGCCAGAGCTTGAAATAATCGAGCGACGAGCGCCCATGCAGTTCGACGATCTCTTTAGCCAGCGCGCGTTCGCGCGGCAGCGTGCGGTAGCGGTAGATGACCGGTCGAAAGAAAGCGAAACCGGCGTAGGCGATCACCACGGCCGAGAGCGCGTAGAGCGAATCGAGGAACCACGCCGCGTAGGGCGTGCGCGGCATGAGGCGCGGATCGCCGGCCCACGTCAGATAGAGCAGAGTCCGATGAATCGAGTCCGGCAGGGTGAAATTGATTCCGAACTCGCGCTCGTCGAGCAGCCAGAAGCCCGCCACGCCGTAGCAGAGCGCGACCGAGGCGGCGACCCCCAGGCGGACAGCCGCCCATCGCCAATCGGGCCGGGCGCTCCTGACCGTGAAGTCGCGGCGCGCCAGCCACAACAGGCCGATCACGAAGAGCGAAAGCAGCGATTGCTCGTAATCGCGCTCTAGCAGCAGGCGCCAGATGACGGAGAGCGCCGAGAGCGCCAACACAAGATGATAGGCGCGCCGCTTGCGCTTGTAGACGTTGATCGCCGAGATGACGAGCGCGAATCCGATGAGCAGTGGGAACGAGCGCGGGAAGCGCAAGAAATCCAGCGGCAAAACTTCATGCAACAACCGCAGCCGCGCGGGCGGCGCCGGGTTCATCGCCCAGTAGATGTTCGCCACGCCGCTCGCCAGCGTGATGAGCGCAACGACCCGTATGAGCGATGATCTCCCCGCCATAGTTGTACAACCTAATCTCCGAGCGCGGGCCGGTCGGTACGGTAAGGCGCCCACTTGAGATTTGTCTGTAACTCGCGTTACAAGTTTTACAGGCGTATAAAAGGCAGGTGTATGAAGAAATTTTGGGCGAAAAGCTTGTGGCCGAAAGCGGGCGGTTACATTTTTGCGGTTTGTTGCGTCGCCGCCGTGACCGCCGCGCTGGCGCCCTTTCACGAACGTTTGAGTTCGACGACGGTGGCGCTGGCGTTATTGCTGATCGTGTTGTTTGCGGCTACGGGTTGGGGCATCCGCCCGGCGCTCCTCGCGGCGCTGCTCGGCGTTGTATGTTTCAACTTTTTCTTTCTCCCACCGGTTCATACTTTTACCATCGCCAACCCGCAGAACTGGGTCGCGCTGGCTGCGTTTCTGATCACCGCGCTGACCGCCGGCGCGCTGTGGGCGCGGGCCAAACGGCGAGCCGAAGAGGCCGAAGCGGGCAGGCGGGAGATCGAACGCTTGTACGATGAATACAGGGCCGCCGCCGAGCGCGCGCGACAGGCCGAAGTATTCGAACAGAGCGAACGGTTGAAGTCGGCTTTACTCGACGCCGTCACGCACGACCTGCGCACGCCGCTCACTTCGGTCAAGGCCGCGGTGACGACGCTTTTGGACGAGCCCGAGGTCACGCTCGACGACGAAGCGCGGCGCGAATTTCTTGAAGTCATCAACGAAGAGGCCGACCGGCTTAATCACTTCGTCGAAAATATGGTCGAGTTGGCCCGCATCGAGGCCGGGGCGATCAATCTGCGCCGCCGTTGGAGTTCGGTCGAAGAGATCGTGGCGATGGCGCGCGCGCGGGCCGAGTCGCTCACGCGCGGTCATCGGCTCGAAGTCGAGCTTGAGAGCGAACTGCCCGCCGCCAGGGTTGACGCTACTCTAATCGCCGAAGTTTTGTATTCGCTGATCGACAACGCCGCGAAATATTCTTCCCCGGGCTCACGTATTAAAATCTCCGCGCGCCGCGCCGAGGATGAGATGATAATGATCGCGGTGGAGGACGAAGGACGCGGCATACCGGCGGAATTGCGCGAGCGCGTCTTCGACAAATTCTTCCGCGCGACCGCCGAAGGCGCGGCCAGCCTGGGAAGGCCGAAGGGGTTGGGAATGGGGCTGGCCATCGCGCGCGGTATCGTCGAGGCGCACGATGGGCGCATCTGGGTGGAGAGCGGGGCGGCCCGGCTCGGCGCGCGCGTCGCTTTCACCATGCCGGTCGGAGACGAAGAGGTTGACGAAGAATTGAAACATGATGGATCAATCGCAGCGAATTTTAGTCGTCGATGACGAAGCCCAGATCGCGCGCGTCTTGCGCCGCAGCCTCGCCGCGCGCGGTTACGAAGTGCAGGTCGCCAGCGAAGGCGAAGAGGCGCTCGAAATTTTCAACTCCTGGGCGCCCGACCTGGTCATCACCGACCTTTCGATGCCGAACATGGGCGGGTTGGAATTGTGCCGTCGCATCCGCGCCACTTCGCAAGCGCCGATCATAGTGCTTTCGGTCAAAGGCGAAGAGCGGGCCAAGGTCGAGGCGCTCGACGCTGGCGCCGACGACTACGTCACCAAGCCATTCGGCATAGACGAACTGCTGGCGCGTGTGCGGGCCACGCTGCGGCGCGCGCCTGCGGCGGCCGACCAGCAAGTCAAGGTCCTACAGGTCGGCGATTTCCTGGCCGACCTGGAATCGCACAGCGTCAAGGCGCGCGGCGCCGAAGTGCATTTGACACCCAAAGAGTATGAACTGCTCGTCTACCTCATCCGCCACCCGAACAAAGTGCTCACGCACCGCGCGCTGCTGGGCGCGGTTTGGGGCGGCGACTATGTCGAACAGACCGAATATCTGCGCGTCTTCATCGGCCAGCTTCGCAAGAAAATCGAAGCCGACCCGGCCAAACCTCGCTATATCCTGACCGAGCCGTGGATCGGTTACCGCTTCAATCCAGGTGGATAACCTCCGAAAAAAAGCATCCGAATTTCCTCTTCTTCTTGTCTCCTCGGAAACGCAACGTAGTAATGACTAATGGCATTTGAAAAATAATGCGCCCAGCATTGTAGGGGCGGGTTTTCCCCGCCCGGCCTGTGATCCAGGCGTAGGGGCGGGGAAAACTCGCCCCTACGCCAAATTGTGTGGGCGCCATTAATTCTCAAAGACCATAAGTCGTTACTACGCGGCGGCGCGATATGTTGAACTCCTCTGTCGGAAGATGCGATCACGGAACCGGATTTCGCGACCGCCCGAGGTCGGCCCCGCCTGCATAACAATTGCGTAAAAGGCTGACGAATAAACCGTAAAGATGACGCGCGCAATCAAAGCTCTGCGCGCTTATGAACTTTTTATGCGCCGCTTACGCCGTCTTTACGCGAACGGGATTAGCATTCCGATATTGATAATTTGTTCAACAAGGAGTCGAACGTTTATGAAATGGTCAGAGATTAAGGAAGCGGTCGAGCGATCCGGCGTCGGCGAAGACGATGAAATTCTGGAGATCCATTGTGAATTGCGCGAAGGGGACAAGACACTGCATCCGACCAGACTGGGGAACTTCATCATGCTCAGTGAGCATTTGTCGGAAGAAACGCAGAGAAGAGATCTCGCCGGTTGCGCTGTATGAGCATTCCAGCCGGAACGACGATTGCAAAGACGTTTAACGTCTAACTTCCCTCCCCGACAAATCAACAAGAAAAGACGGGCCACAACGCCATCCCAAAGTTGTGCGCCGTGAAGATATGCATAACTGCCAATGAACTCAACGGGGCCGGGCAGCCTTTCTCGTCGCCCGGCTATTTCCGTTCCCGGCCTTCGGCTGCGGGCGCGGTCGGTTACGACGGGGGCGCGTCATCGGGATCGAACCTGGGGCCGACGAGCAAGAAGTTGATTGACCGAATCAAGGCCGACGCCGAAAAGCTGCAGGCGGAAAATCCGGGCAAGCCTGTGCCGGTCGATCTGGTTACCACTTCGGGGTCAGGACTCGATCCCCACATCTCGCCCGCGGCGGCCGAATTCCAAGTCCCGCGCGTGGCTAAGGAGCGCTGGATAAGTGAAGATGAAGTCCGCCGAGTCGTCGCCGAGTTCACCGAAGGGCGACAGTTCGGCTTGCTGGGCGAGCCTCGCGTGAATGTGCTGGCGCTTAACCTCGCGCTCGATTCGAGTCAGTACCGCGAGCGGTAGCGAGCGCGACTCCGACAACTGGCCAGCTCAGGGAGCCGCGAGCGGTAACGAGCGCGGTACTGACTCGGCGGCGCAGTCTCGATAATGATGAACGAAACGCCTCGCCGACCATCACCTGAATCACTCCTCGCCAAACTCAAGGAGGGCGAGCGGGCGAAGCTGCGCGTTTACATCGGCGCTGCGGCGGGCGTAGGTAAAACATATCAGATGCTTGAAGACGCCCATCACTTCAAGAAACAGGGCGTGGACATAGTCGTGGCGTTCGTGGAGCCGCATGGGCGCGCGGACACCGAAGCGATGATGGGCGACCTAGAACGCGTCCCGATGCGCGAGATCGAATACCGCGGCGTCACGATACAGGAGATGGACATTGACGCCGTCATCGCCCGCCGGCCCGAGATAGCCATCGTCGATGAGCTAGCGCATACGAACGTCCCCGGCTCGAAGCATCATAAGCGTTACGAGGACGTGCTCGAACTGCTCGAAACCGGCATTTCAGTCATCACGGCCGTCAACATTCAACACCTCGAGTCGCTCAATGACGTGGTGGCGCGCATCACCGGCGTAAAAGTGCGCGAAACGGTTCCTGACAGCTTCCTGCGCCGCGCCGACGAGGTGGTCAACGTCGACGTCTCCGTTGACACGCTTCGCACGCGATTGCGGCAGGGCAAAATCTACAGAGTCGAAAAGATCGAGCAGGCCCTCAACAATTTCTTCCGCAAAGGCAATCTGTCGGCGTTGCGCGAACTGGCGCTGCGCCAGGTGGCGGAAGACCAGGCCGAGAAAGCCCAGGATTACCGCGAGCGCGAGGGCTTGGAACCCGCCTTCATTCCGGAGAAGGTGATGGTCTGTATCGCCTCGCGCGGCGGGGCCAAGAAGCTGCTGCGCGTCGGATCGCGCATCGCCGGGCGGCTGGCTTCGGACTGGTACGCCGTCTATGTAGAAACGCCGCGCGAAGAGCCGGGACGCATCGACCCGAAAGATTACGTCTCGCTCGCGGAGAGCCTGCGTTTCGCCGAGGAGCTCGGGGCCAAGGTGGTCAAATTGAAGGCCGCCAACGTCGCCGACGCTTTGATCGATTTCGCCCGGCGCGAGGGAGTTACACACGTCGTCTTCGGCCAGTCGGCGCGTTCGCGCTGGGACATATTGCTGCGCGGCTCGGTCATCAACCGCTTCCTGAATGAGGCGCGAGACGCGACGGTGCAGGTCGTGCCGTTGGAAAGGCCTGACTCAGGCGGAAGTAAAGAGTATGAATCTTCGCAATAAGCTTCTGCTCAGTTTTCTCATCTTCATCGCCGCGCTCGTGGCGCTCGGCGCGTGGAGCGCCCTGAGTCTGCGCGAGCTGGGCGAAGTGTCCCGGCGCATCATCGCGCACAATTACGACTCGGTGGTCGCCGCGCAGGATATGAAAGAGAGCCTGGAGCGGATGGATTCGGCCGCTCTCTTTCTGCTGCTGGGCGACCGCGATCGCGCGATGACGCAGTTCGATCAACACCGCGCCAGGTTCGACGCGGCCTTCGGGAAGGCCGCGGGAAACATTACCGAGCCGGGTGAGTCTGAAATTATCGAAACGATCCGAAACGACCGCGACGAATATTACCGGCGCTTCCAGGCGTTCATCTCCGATGGGGGGAGGCGGCGGCCGGAGGATTATTTCAGGCGACTCGAGCCGCTCTTCAATAAAATCCGCGCCGAGTGCGATCAGCTTTTACAGCTCAATCAGCGTGCGATGGCCGCGAAGTCCGAGCGGGCGGCGGGAGTGGCGCGGCGCGAATTGCTCTTCACTCTGGCGCTGGTCGGCGCGCTGGTCGTGGCCGGACTGGCGCTGGCCGTCCTGCTGGCCAACGGCATCATGCGGCCCGTGCGCGAGTTGACCGAGACGGCGGCGAAGGTCGCCGGCGGCGACTTGACGGCGAAGGCCCGGGTCACGTCGCGCGACGAGATAGGGATTCTGGCCGCCGAGTTCAATCGCATGGCGGAGCGCATCCAGCAATTGCGGCGCTCCGACCTGGGCCGGCTCGTCGCGGCGCAGCAGGCCACGGAAGCGGCGATCGATTCGCTTTTCGAGCCGGTCCTCGTGACCGATGGCGAAGGCAGGATAACCAGGCTGAACCGCGCGGCGGAATCGCTGTTCGGCGCGCGGGCGGAAGTAATCGGCAAGCCCGTCGCCGAGGTCACTCACGACCGGCGCATTGCGATGGCCGTGTCGGAATCGCTGCGCGCCGAGCGAGCGGTGGCCGCGGAGAGCGTCGCCGCCGCCATCCCCATTTCGATTGACGGGACGGAGCAGAGTTTTCGACTGCGAACGACGCCCATGCGCGACGCGGAAGGGCGCCTGTTGGGCGCCGTCGCGCTGCTGGAGGACATCACGCGCCTGCGCGAGATAGACCAGCTCAAAACCGAATTCGTCTCGACCGCCGCTCGCTACCTGCAGGCCCCGCTGTTAAATTTGCAGACGGGACTGCACTGTCTGATCACGGACGCCGCCGGAGAGATGACCGATAAGCAGAAGGATATTCTTTACGCCTGCCGCGAAGACGGCGAGCGTCTGGAAAGGCTGATGCGCGATTTGACCGACCTGTCGCGCATCGAATCGGGCGAGGCCGCGCTGCGCCTGGCGCCGGTCAGTATAGAAGACGTCGTTCAAAGCGCCGTCGAGTCTTTTCGTCTAAGGGCTGAAGGCAAGGATCAATCGCTCAAGACGGATATTGCGCCCTCGCTGCCTATGTTGAACGCGGACGCGGAACAGATCAAACGAGTGCTCGACAACCTGCTCAGCAACGCCATCCGCAACACGCCGCGCGGCGGGGAAATACGAATCACGGCGGCTCGGCGTGAAGATTACATATCAGTCTCCGTCGCCGACACGGGACACGGCATTCCCCCGGAATACCTAACGCGCCTCTTCCACCGCTTCCTGTCCGTGCCCGGCGCCAAGCCCGGAAGCACCGGGCTTGGGCTGGCAATATCCAAGCGCCTGATCGAAGCCCACGGCGGGCAGATCAGCGCCCAGTCGCGAGTCGGCTTCGGCACGACCGTCACCTTCACGCTGCCCGTCGCCCGCGAAGGCGCTGTGTCGGCTTGATAAGGCGCTGACCTTGCGAGGTCGCGCCACACGACAATCAACATTGATACTTCCCAGGCGCGTGAATGAAGCCCTCCATCCACCGGCGAATCTCGTCGCGCACCCGTCGAAAAACCGCCAGACGGAAATCGTCATCACCGACGCCGGGCGCGGGCGGGTCCTCGAAACTCTGATGAATGCGGGCCGCCGCGCCGGGAAAGACCGGGCAACTTTCTTTGGCGTTGTCGCAGACCGTGATCACATAATCGAACCTTTGGCTGACGAACTCATCTACCGATTTCGAGCGATGGTTTGAAATATCAATGCCAATCTCGCTCATCGCCTGAATCGCTTCCGGGCGCACGAAGCCGGGTTTGACGCCCGCGCTGAAGACCTCGAACGCGCAGCCGCCGTCATGACGCAGGATGCCTTCGGCCATCTGGCTGCGCGCCGAGTTGCCGGTACACAAAATCAAGACCCTATTTTTCTCCGTCATAGCTTCATGTCCTCGTAAGTTATTCGCGGGCTTCTTATCCGGCAGAAAATGCTTTACGACTGCGCCGCACGCGCGAATTGGCGTCGGATTGAAAAGCCGTCGCCAACGCGGTTTGTAAAGCTTCGACCTCTTCGCAACAAGCGGCGTCGTTTTTAGCGATCGGAGGCTCGGCCGGGATGAGCCAGCGGAACAACAGAGTCGCGGCCAGAGCGCCGGATACTTGCGCGAGAATGAAACCCGGCGCGTCAGCCGCTCTAATGCCGGCAAAGGTGTCGCTAGCCGCTCGCGCCAGCGTGACCGCAGGATTTGCGAACGAAGTCGAAGCCGTGAACCAATAAGCCGCAGTGATGTAGGCCGCCACCGCAAAAGGCGCCGCGCTCGACCTGCGCCGTGAAACTCCCCAAATCACCGCCAGCAACCCGAACGTCGCCACGAACTCGCTGAACATCTGCGCGGCGCCCGCGCGAACTTTGTGTGAGGCGAAGAAGAGAGATTCGCCGAACATCAGGTGGGCGACGGCCACTCCCGCAAAAGCGCCGAGGATTTGGGGCCGCGATGTAAACCGCCACGTCGCGCCACGGCAATCCGCCCTGCGACGCGTCAGCCATAGTAACCGCCGGATTGAAATGCGCGCCCGAAACCGGTCCGAAGGTTAAAATCAAAGTTACAAGTATGGCTCCGGTTGCAAGCGTGTTGGCAAGCAAGGCTATTGCCACATCCCCATTCGCCAAACGTTCGCCCATTATCCCGGAGCCAACCACCGTGGCCAGCAGAATTGCCGTTCCCAGCGCTTCGGCTACCGCTCGTCGAGACAAATCAGTCATTGTTCTCCTATATTCCTGTGTCACCAGTTACGACGTACGCAGAGCCGCGATGGTGAAAAAACATATAGCGGCAATCAGGGCCGAGCACGGTATCGTCATCACCCAGGCCCAGACCACTCTCCTCGCCACTCCCCAGCGCACGGCGGAGAGACGCCGCGTCGCCCCTACGCCGATGATCGCGCCCGTGATCGTATGCGTGGTGCTGACCGGAATCCCGCCGCGAATCGCCATAAAGAGCGTCAAAGCGCCCGCCGTCTCGGCGGCGAACCCGCCCACGGGCTTGAGCTTTGTGATGCGCGATCCCATCGTGTGGACGATTCGCCAGCCGCCGACCAGCGTCCCCAGCGCCATCGCCGCGTGACAGCTCAAGACGACCCACAGCGGGATATGCTTTGTGGCTCCCGGGTTGACGCCGCCGGCGACGAGCACGGCGGCGATAATGCCCATCGTCTTTTGCGCGTCCGCCCCGCCGTGCCCCAAACTGTAGAGCGCGGCCGAAAACAACTGTCCTCTGCGAAAGAATCTGTCCACCCGGCCGGGAGAACGACGCCGGAATATCCAGGCTATTGCGACCATGAAGGCTATGCCCAGGATCATTCCGAGCAGTGGCGAGATGAAAATGAACGAGATGGTTTTTATCCACCCCTCCGGTTTCAGCACTCCAGCGATCCCTCCGTATGCCGCTATCGCCGCGCCCGCGTAACCGCCGACGAGCGCATGCGAAGAACTGGTCGGAAGGCCGAAGTACCAGGTGATGACGTCCCACACGATGGCGCCGATGAGCCCGCAGAGTAAAACCCAGAGCCGCCACGGCTCGGCGATTCGCTCGATGTCGACGAGGTCGCCGCCGATGGTCTGCGCGACGCGCGTCCCGAAGAGCAAAAATGCGACGAAGTTGAAGAATGCCGCCCAGGCGACCGCGACGCCGGGAGAGAGCACACGAGTCGAAACCACCGTGGCGATTGAGTTGGCCGCGTCGTGCCAGCCGTTCGCCACGTCGAAAATCAGCGCCACTACAATGATTAGCGTAATAAACGCCAGCGCCGTGGTCATTACTCCAAACGCCCGCCCCCGTCCGATTATTCGGCGCGCCTCACATATAGATTCACTTCTGTTTCACTTCCTGCTTGTCGTTTTGAGCTTTCTTCTTTATCTGTTCGCTCAATTCAATAATTCGCCCCAGGTCGCGTTTCGCGGCGGCTGCGGCCTGCACATCAAGCACTTCAACCTCGCCGAAGACGGGGTTATTAACGAATCGCTTGATTAAGCCGCTCAGGCCGGAGAGCAGGGTGCTAATTTGATATTCATTTTGGCTCTTCTCGCCCGGCGCAGCCGCCTCTTTCGGGAACATCAGGTTGACTTGCAGCCGCGCCGCGCATTTATTAATCTCCGCCGCCGCTTTCTCCACAAGTTTTGTATCCAGAATCTCACTTGAAGCGCGATGCTTCGCAAGGTCGTTGTCAATGACCTGGATGCGTTTGAAATCTTCCCTGATCTGCGACCATGCCAGCTTCTGTTCCTCCGGCGTCCGCGCGCTGTTCTTTTCCATGCTTTTCATGCTCCACTCGCGATAGCGCATGTCGCGCGACGCCAGCGGAGTACGGCGTGAATTAATGGTCGGGTCCTGGGCGTTGACCGCAGCCGACATTAGTGTCGCCGAGGCCAGCATAAGCAAAGTCTTTGCAACGGTTCCGCCTGCATTAAGCAGCATGGTTTTGGCCCTCCTGTATGACTTTTCGGGATGGTAAATCGGGATCTGTGCGGTAATTGAAGGCCCACAGTGATGCTATGCCTTTCTTTCCTGACGGGCAAGCAGGGAATAAGGAAAATAAGACAAAGGTCGCCGCGCACTGTACAGAACGCGACGACCTTTGTTTTTAGCGTTGACGCCGAGCCTGTTCGAACTGGTGTCAATTGTCGTCGGCGACTCAGAGGCCACGATGTTGACCGCCTCGCCGACCACGTTGCCGGCTTTCAACTCCACGTCGAGGGAACGCGTCTGCCCTACGCCGAGGACGAGGCCCTTAACCTCGACCTTGCCGAAGTTGGGCGCTTCCACGGTCATCGTGTAAGCGCTGGGGCGCAACTGAGGGATCGAGTAGAACCCTTCGCCGGAAGTCGTCGCTTTGCGTTCGATGTTGAGCGCGTCCGACCGGATGGTTACTGTCGCGCCGGGGATGACCGCGCGGGTTTGGTCTTTCACCACACCCTCGATTTTGGCGAAGTCTTGCTGCGCGAGAGCGGCCGGAGTTGGATCAAGCGCCAAGCTCACCCCGAGAACGAGCAGTAGCGCGGGCAAGAGGCTGGTCAATCGCGTGACCAGTCCGGGTAATCTTTTCAGCATAAATGCTCCTTGATGATAGTTGAGTTGGATTTGTTTATGGAACCTCTCCCTCAGCGCGCCGGGCCAGACTCATTAAGCGGTAGCCGACGTGGACCACCGCGACGATGTCCAGCCCGAATGGAGAAAGCTTTCGGCGTAAACCCGCGACATGCACGCGAAGAGTCTCTCGGTTGAATTCGGCGTCTCCCTCCCAGGCGAAGCCCCAGATCTCCTGCTTTGTGACCGGGCGCCCCATCGCGCGAACCAGCCGCGAAAGAATCAAAAATTCCTTCCGCGTCAGGTTGTATAGCGGCTTCCCGGCGCAGGCCACATAGAATTTGCCGTGCTCGACCCGTAGATAGCCGTCGTCGTATACGGCGTCTTCCTCGCGCGAGACGTTAAGCGATAAGCCTTCCGGTGTCCTTTTATCCCCCAGCATCACATTTTCTCCGGCCTGCTTCGCTTGCCCTGTCTACCGTCTGTCGGGTAAACGCAGATTGAAGCGAATCGGGCCGAGGCCTTGGCGGACGCAAAACGGCCTTGACGCGCGTTGGCATTCAAGGATTTTGCGGCATCAATGTTGCGTACGGTTCGAGTGGTTCACGCAGAGAGCGGAATGTAGCAGTCACGCGTTAAAGGCGTGTAAAGCTGAGGTCGAAGGGGTGTAAACTCTTTAGTCGAAACCAATGGCGTAGCGCCTCGCGTATATATAGGCGGCGCGTTCTAGGGTTAAATCGCTTGCTTGCGCGCACGGCGCCCCGCCGACGCCCCAAACCTTACTAGATCTTCAGATCAGCTTTAGGCGCATTTAAGTCGTCGCGCCTATATTGTCGCGCTGCCGCCGCTCCCAATCACATACTCTCCGAAGGCGCGAACTCACAGCGTCAGCCGCTCACACGCGGCGCTGATTGATAGTGTCCCCAAAAAAACTGTATTGATAGTGTCCCCAATAAGTTGGTAGGGAAGCAAAGTGAAAAGCGTTTATCAGATAGCCGCCGGATTGGGCGCGCTGGCGACCTGGGTCGCCGCCGTCGAGGCCGTAGGATTGGTTGACCTGCTCAAAGGCGATGATTACATCACTGTCTTTGCGCCGAACGACGAGGCATTTTCAAAAATGTCTCGCAATTGCGTTGAGGAGTTGGCGGGCGATTTCGAGAAGTTCGCCGCCCACGTCCGCTATCACATCGCTCCGGGCAGGGTCACGTCGAGCGAGCTATGGCAAATAGATTCTCTGCGCACGATGTTGAAAGACGATCTGCTCATCGACGCCAGGCGCGGGCTTCAGGTCAACAACGCGCGCATCGTGGAGCCTGACATCGAGTGCCGCAACGGCGTCATTCACATCATTGATTCAGTCTTGACGATCAGAAGACACAGTAAGGTGAGAGCCGGGCAGTTTGTCGTGGAGCCGGAATATCTGAACGTGGTGATTGGTGGTTAGTGGCTGGTTGTTACTGGTCGTTGACTTGACCACTAACCGCCAACCATCGCTCTTAACGACGATTTAGCGCAATCTTGACCGCGAATTATTTCCCGCCTGACCCGAACGTTACATCGTTCGATTAGTCTTTAGCCTCACACCCGAAACAAACGCGGCGAAGAGGAGGAACGCCATGTCATCCGACCTGACGCGGCTGCGCGTCTACGAACGGCGTGATAATCATCCGTCCTATGCGAAATGCTTTCGCGCGGCCGTCTCGATGCACTGCCACACCAGTCATTCCAAGGAGTCGCTGACCTTCATCCCGCATTACGTCCGGCGCATTCCCGTCATCTCGCGATTCTTCGAGAACGAGATGAAACGCTACGGCGAAACGATAGACTTCGCGCGGGCGTGGTGGACGCCGCCGGCGACAGCGCGGCAAGTCTTCGAGATGGAGACGGTGGAAGCCGAGAGCCGGCTGGGGCTGCCCGCCATCGTCTCGATCACTGATCACGACGACATCACGGCCGGGTTGTGGCTGCAGTCGCTGGATTCGCAAGGGCGCATTCCGATCTCGGTCGAATGGACCGTCCCTTACGGCAGAGGCTACTTCCATCTTGGAGTTCACAACCTGCCGCCAGACCGGGCGTCTGAGTTGATGAGGGAGATGTCCGCCTACAGCCAAATTGACGGGCAGCCCCGACAACGAATGGATCTGCGCGATCTGCTCGCGTGGATCACCGAATTTCCCGAGACTCTCGTCGTCTTGAACCACCCGCTCTGGGACATCGAATTCATCGGCGCGCAACAACACGCCGTGGCGCTGGGGAGTTTCCTCGGCGAATACAAGGACTTGATCCACGCGCTCGAAATCAACGGGTTCCGGCCATGGCGCGAGAACAAGGCGGCCATGACTACGGCGCAAGATTTCGGCCTTCGAGCGGTGTCCGGAGGCGACCGTCACGGCTTCCGCTCCAACACCATGCTCAACCTGACACGGGCCGCGAGCTTCGCCGAGTTCGTCGCCGAAGTGCGCGAGGACGGGCGCAGCGACGTTCTGCTGATGCCCGAATACCGCGAATCGCGCGTCCTGCGCACGCTCGAAGTCGTCGCCGACGTGTTGCGCCGTTACCCGAACCATCCGCAAGGCCAGTTTCTTTGGACCGACCGCGTCTTCATCGACCTCGAAAATAGAGGCGCTCGCCCGCTGTCGGATTACTGGAAGCGAGGCGGCCCCGTCTGGTTGCGCGCCGCGCTTTGGGGGCTGCGGGCGGTGAGTAGCCAGCGAGTCAAACCCGCGTTGCAAATGGCTCTTTCGCGCGAGTCGGTCTTATAGGTCCTATTCATGAGGAGATGAACTATGAGAGTCGAGCCTCGCGTCGCGTTCTTTCCCGATTCGTTCGCCGAGGTCAACGGCGTCGCCCACACAAGCCGGCAGTTAGTGGCTTTCGCGGAACGGCGCAATCTGCCCTTGCTTTGCATTCACGGCGGCGGTCGCACAGAGCGCATCGTCGAAGGCGCCGTTACTAAACTTTCGCTCCGGCGCGGAAACATCGGTTTCCGGCTGGAGGCCGATTTCCGATACGACCCCTTCTTCTGGCGCCACGCGAACCGGGTGATAGAGGCGGCGCGCGAATTCAAAGCCAACGTAGTGCACGTCACCGGGCCGAACGACACCGGGCAGCTCGGCGTCTACGTCGCGCGCAGGTTGAGGCTGCCGCTGGTCATCTCGTGGCATACGAACGTGCACGAATACGCGGCGCGTCGGTTGAATAAATTGGCGGCGAGGCTGCCGGACGCCTGGCGTGAGCGCCTGGCGAGTTTGGCCGAACGTCAGGGCCTCCGCGTGGCGCTGCGGTTCTATCGGTTGGGCCGCGCGCTCCTCGCGCCGAACGCCGAACTGCGCGAACTGCTCGCGCGCGAGACTGGCAGGCCGACCCATCTGATGCGGCGCGGCGTTGACACTTCGTTGTTTTCCCCGATCAAGCGTGTGCGCGGCGACGGCGCGTTCCTGATGGGGTACGTAGGGCGGCTGTCGCCGGAGAAGAACGTGCGCCGGCTGGTCGAGTTGGAGCAGGGCCTGATGGAGGCCGGCGTGGGCGATTTCCGTTTCCTGATAGTGGGATGCGGCAGCGAGCGGGAGTGGCTGGAGCGGCGGATGCGGCGCGCCGAATTCATGGGGGTTTTGCGCGGCGAGGCGCTTGCTCGCGCTTATGCGAGCCTCGATCTGTTCGTCTTCCCCTCGCAGACCGACACGTTCGGCAACGTCGTGCTGGAGGCGCAGGCGTCAGGCGTTCCCTGTCTGGTCAGTTCGCGAGGCGGCCCGAGGTCCATTATTCAAACGGGCGCCGATACGTGCGCCAGCGGCATGGTGGCCGACACTCCGCGCGAATTCCTGGAGGCGGCGCTCGGATTGATGTCGCAGCCCGAGCGGCTTAATCGAATGCGGGAGGCGGCCCTCGCGAGGGCGCGCGAGTTTTCTTGGGAAGGCGTCTTCGAGCGGGTCTATCAGACTTACGAAGATTGCCTGCGGGGGATGGCCGATGTTTCAACCGATTCGATCCCGACGCCGCAGCGCGTGGCGATCACAGACGTCAATGCGGCGACCAGATAAAGTCACATTACCGCCCGTGAGCGTGGCGGAGGCGCTCGCCGATCTGTTCTTCAATCCGTGGCGGCGGCTAATGCTGCGTTGGAATTGGAAGACCGCCTTGCTCAGCGCCTGCGTTCGCGGAACGATCTTTTTCATCGCTAACCTCGGCGCGGGGCTGGGCGCGGCTATTGGCGCGATGGGAGTCGAGGCGGCGTTGTTCGCGACGCTCGCCGGTTTTTATGGGGCGCTGGTTCAGGCCTTTCGTCGCGCGCAGCCCGCGTGGGCGGCGGCGATGACGGTCATGATTTTAGCGCCGGCGGTCAATCACACGCTTGAATATGTCCTGCATTACGCGAACGGCACGAAAAGAATCGTGGCGGGCGTCGCGGCATCGATTTCGGTTTCGATCCTCTCCGCCCTGTTCAACCTGTTCGCGATGCGCCGGGGCGTCCTGATCGTCGGGGATGAAAGGGCGCCTCTGATTGACGATCTGCGCCGGATGCCGCGCGTCGTTTTCGATTTCGTCATGACCGTCCCCCGCGCGCTGTGGCGAATGAGAATTAGCCGCAGAGCCACGGAGACACAGAGAAGATGAAGAGAAAAGGAGCGCCTCTCTTGATCTTTCATTATTCCCTCTCTGGTATGCGGTGTCTGCGGCGCCTAATATTGCAATGCCAATCAAGACCCTGCACATCACGAACGCCTATCACATCGCGTCCGGCGGGATCAGGGCCTTCTATCGCGCGCTGCTTGAAGCCGCGAATCGCCGCGGGCGGTTGATGCGGCTGGTCGTGCCCGGCGAGCGCAGCGATGCCGAAGACGTCGGGAGTTGTGGTCGCATCTATCACGTCGCGGCGCGGAAAGCATTTCTGTTCGACAAACGCTATCGTCTGTTGACGCCGACCACTTATCTGCAACCCTTCCGCGGAGAATTGTGGCGAATACTGCGCGACGAACGGCCTGACTTGATAGAGGTCTGCGACAAATATTCGGTGCATTGGCTGGCGGGGCTGCTCAGGCGCGGGTGGATTTCGGACTTGAGGCGTCCGCCGCTGGTTGGGATGAGTTGCGAGAGGATGGACGACAATGTCGAAGCCTTTCTCGGATGGAGTCGCGCGGGAAGGCTGTGGTCGCGGCTCTACATGGGCTACCTCTACATTCCTTTCTTCGATTATCACATCGCCAATTCGAGCTACACCGCCACTGAATTGCGAGACGCGATGCGGGCGAGCCACGAGCGCCCCGTCCATGTCCGTCCGATGGGCGTGAATGCCGACGATTTCGCCACGGCGCGCCGTTCCGAACAGGGCAGGCGAAATCTGATCGCCGGAACCGGCGGCGGCGAGGGGGCGAAGTTGCTGCTCTTCGTCGGGCGACTGTCTCCGGAGAAGAACGTCCCCTTGTTGATCGAGATGATCGGGCGATTGGAGAACGATTTCAGGCTGGTTGTCGCCGGCATTGAAATCGAGATCGGCTATACGCTCTGCGCGGCGCTCGGCGGTCTGGCGTGCGGTTTGATTGGCGCGATCTATCCGGCGCTGCGGGCGGCGAGACAAGACGCGGTCGAGGCGTTGAACTATAAATGAGACAGGAATTCGACCTGTCCAACCATTTCCTCTGCGCTCTTTTTTAGCGCCAAAAAGGCGCGAGCCGGAGCGCGCGATCACTGTCGTGAAGCGCCGCGCTCCGGCTCTTCAGTTAGTTGAGTTAAATCCCAAAGACGTCATCAGCGTTTACCGCCGCCTTGCGCCTGGCCGCCGCCTTGCCCGCCGCCTTGCCCACCGCCTGCCCTGCCGGCCTTGGAGGCGAATTGCTGCGGCTGTTGATCGAACTTCCGCTTGCACTCGTCCGAGCAGAAGTAGTAGTTCTGGCCTTGAAATTGGGACTTCGCGGTAGCTCTCTGGTCGTCTACCTGCATTCCACAAACAGGATCAGTTTGCATTGCCATGTTATTTTCTCCTTGAGATGAAAAGCCTGACGTGTCTTCGAGCGCGCCAGGCGAAGTTCTGTGATTATTTGTCCCCGGCAGTCGTGTCCGTGGCGTCACGGCCCGACTGTTATGGGATAGTGACAAGATGCCTCCAGCGGTTTGTGGTAATTGGATGCAAGCGCCATTGCTGTCTATTTCCTGTTTCTTGCCTCGCGGCTCCACAGGATCTCTCTCCAAACCAGCCTCTCGGCCGCTTCGGCCGGCTCTTCCAATTCCTTCAGGAACGCGTCTCGTAGGCTCAGGCGCCGCTGCAATTCCGGCCCGACGCTCGCGTATCCATATTGCCTGCCGTACGAAAGAAACAATTCATTGGTCTCTTGAACCACCTCTTTAACCATTCGCGCGCGCGCCGGGTCGCTCAAAATGTGAACCGCATGCGCCATCTCATGTCCGAGCACTTCGGCGTAACGTTCTTCCTTGCTGAGTCCTTGAAAGGGGATGAAACCCTCCGC
>Ga0154003_1000168_pt1 | contig 20039 bp, 20 predicted proteins | sample TSFL087MetaG_FD_104679 | JGI IMG/M metagenome (GOLD analysis project Ga0154003, IMG submission 104679) | Attine ant fungus gardens microbial communities from Florida, USA - TSFL087 MetaG | ecosystem: Host-associated > Fungi > Mycelium > Unclassified | place: USA: Florida, Lake Talquin State...
GCGAATTGACTATCGAGGCGCCGGGACAGGAGCCACAGCGCGTGGAGGTCTACCAGGACGGCTACGGCTTTCTGTACGCGCGCATCGATAAGGCGAAGTGATGACCGACGAAGCCGACAACAAAGCAGGGAAGCGCGAAGAAAGGGGCGTGAAATGACTTTCTACCAAACCGTTTTTTTGAGCCTGCTATACCAGGCGCCGCAAGAGACTGTGGTTGTGTTTGAAAAGATTCAAGAGCCGCCGGATTACTCGTTCTTCTGGTTTTTGGGGATACTAGCCGTCGTCCTCTTCCCGGCGTTCTTCTGGTGGATTCGGAGACAGAACAAGTCGTGAGCATATGACCGACGACAAACCCGACAAAAAGAAACCCAGGCCCCGTCACTCTGGCGGCAAGACAAAGCGCGGGCCGAATAAGTGGCTTCTGCGCATCTTCCGCGTATATGACGCCGGCGGAAAGAGGATTTACTTCTCGGAAATCTTCCACGGCGGGAGCCGCGACGCCGACAAGCGCCTGACTGAATTGCATAATCGCCACAGAAAAATGCAAACAATTGATATGGGGGCGTTTTGCGACGGCTACCACTGGATTGAATAACTAAAGCCAGGTTTATTCGCGAAGGCCAGCACGAACGAAAAGTTGTGCCGCCCATGCGTGTAGTTCAACGTCGGATGTACTCGCACCCCGTCATAAATGACGAGCGAGGAGAACTTCCTCGTAAAGTACACGTTCAGCCCGGCCAGCGGCAGCCAGCGGTGTTCGTACGTCCCGTAAGCCACGCCCACGTACGGCGCGATTGGCAGTCCTGTTTCACCCTTCAGGTTTTTGCTGAACGTCGCGTAAAACGACTGCCCGCTGGGGGTTCCGATCCGGTCGGAACTCGTGCCGAGAATAAGCGCAGGGCGGCGCTCTGTCTCCGGCAAGGCCAACTAGTTGAGCAGCCGGCTTACCATGCCGCCCGCGTCGTCAGCGCGCGGGTTGACCTCCACCCCCGCTGTGACTCTCGGATGAAGCCGGTAGGTGAGTGTGTTTCGCACACTCGCGCGCGGCGCGACCCCCGGGATGACACGCATCCCGAAAGTCCATTTGTCATTGCTTGCATTTTCTGCCCCGCTCACGGCGCGGCCCTCGCCCGGTCAGAGCGGTCAGCTCGGCACGCTGGAAACCTCGGGTTTCGACTACATGCGGCATGACACGAGCGGCAATTACGGCAACCATATTGGTTGCGATCTTCTCGATCGTTTTGGGGCAGGGCATAAAGCCCGCTCCCAAGTTGGAGCTAAATGACGTCGATGGGCGCGCTCTGCGTTTGGGTGATTACAAGGGCAAAGTCGTGCTCCTAAACTTCTGGGCGACATGGTGCGCGCCCTGCCGGGCCGAGATGCCTGACCTGGTTAAATGGCAGAGGGAGTATAAAAGCAAGGGCCTTCAGGTTATCGGCGTCACATATCGGCCGACAGAATTGACGGAGGCGCGTGAATTCATAAAGACCATCAAGGTCAATTACCCCGTCGCTCTGGGAGATGAACAGACGAAGGCAATGTTTGATAAAGGGGAAACTCTTCCCGTCACCGTGGTGATTGATAAAAAGGGGATGGTTCTTGAAGTTATCCAAGGAATTATTTTCCCGGAGGAGTTCGAGCAGAAGGTGAAGCCGTTGCTTCGATAGATGTCTTACCGGGCGCCATCCGCCACAATCTCAAGAAAGATCGCGGGGATGACGCGATATGCCGCGAGCAAACGCGGCATATCGCTATATTCGTCAGATTTCGCCACCTGGTATTTTCAGCCGGAGCCATGTCAGCCAGTCTAAAAACGATACTATTGATTTAGTCTGAATGGTTTGACCCAGTAATAGATGGAATCGATCATGTCTGGCCAGAGAATTGCCTCTTTTCATCGGGGATAGTCTCCCGTCATTTATCCATTCTCAAAACAATGCGGTAAGAGGTCTCAAGCGAAAGTGATCGGGTTGGATGGACCTCTAAGCGCAGGACGAATTGTAAATCTAATTGCTACGCCCACAGGAGCGACGACGGTATGAGCGGCCTCGAGCGCCCGGGCGCCTTAACGAAACGTTTTGATTTGAAACCGGAGGTTTGTCTATGAAGATGGCCTGTTTTTTATTACTCACAGTGATTTCGCCGTCACTTTTTGCGCAAAGCAATTACGCGGCGCTTGTCGGAACGGTCTCCGATCCGCAAAGCCGGCCCCTCCCGGGCGCCACTGTGCAAATCACCTCTGCGGGTACACGAGCAATCCGGAAGGTGACCAGTAATGAATTTGGGATCTATCGGGCCACGGGACTGCTTCCCGGTGAGTATGAACTTGAAGTGACGGCTTCGGGCTTTGCGTCAATAAAGCAGACCCTGCGTCTTGAGGTAGGCCAACAGTTGACGCTCGATTTCAGCCTGAGGCTGGCCTCCGTAACTACCACCGTTGAAGTCGGCGCCGTGGATGCGCTCCGCACGGCGGATTCCAGCGTCGGCGAGGTCATAGAGCCGGCCGCGATCAGTAATCTACCGCTTAATGGGCGAATGTTGATCGATCTCGTGCTTACGGTACCTGGCGCGCACCTCAGTCACGGCGCGCAGGCGGGCGATATGAATCCCCTTTATTGGCGTCCTGGACAACGTTCGTCGGTCAGTATCGGAGGGAATCGCCCGAACGCGAACTACTTCCTACTGGACGGCGCGACCAATACCGACCCGACCTTCAACACACTCAACCTGAGCCCCTCGCCGGACGCCGTGTTGGAGTTCAAGGTCCAGACCGGCAGTTATTCCGCGGAGATGGGCGGAGCCGGTGGAGGGCAGGTCAACATAGTGACGCGCTCGGGCTCGAATCAATTCCATGGAACGGTCTATGAATTCTTGCGCAACAGCGCGCTCGACGCCCGATCCTTCAATGAGATGGATTCCGGCAATCACCTTGTCCAGAATAACTTCGGCGCGTCGCTAGGCGGCCCGATCGTCCCCAACAAGACCTTCTTCTTTCTCAACTTTGAGGGCTTGAGGCGCGTCAAAGCGATGACGATGGCCCAGACCGTTCCCACAGAGATGGAGATCATGGGTGATTTCAGCATGAGCGGGACGACGATTTACAACCCCTTCAGCGCGCGGCCAAACCCGGCTTTTGATCCAACCAAACCGATCGGACCCATGAATTCACAGATCATTCGCGATCAGTTTCCAGATAACATGATTCCGGAGAACCTGATCAATCCCGTCGCCGCGCGGTTTCTGCAAAAGTATGTCGTTCGTCCGAATCTGGACATGGGGATGGGAATGGGGATGATGGGCGGCTGCGGGATGACGATGATGGGGGCTCCGACGGTCATAGGCGGCGGCGTGGACTGCAACAATTATCTAGACGTGCGCAATGAGCGCCATGTGACGGATCAGGGCACGACTCGAATCGATCACAACTTCGCCAGCGGCGACAGTCTGGCCGCGCGGTATTCATTAAGCAAAGAGCGTGGATCCATGCCGCAGAACCTTCCCGGGTTTGGCGCCTTTCACGACAATTTCTCCCAGCACGGCAGCGTCTCCTGGAACCACATCTTTAATCCCGCCGTGGTGAACACGGCCTCGATCACGGTCTCCAGACTCGCGATGCATCGATCTTCCGAAAACAGCGATGATAACGACATCATCTCCGACCTCGGTATTCAGGGGGTCGGCTTTGGGGGTAAGGGCGCCTTCGGCGCGCCATGGTTCAATGTGCAGGGCTATTCGGGCATGGGTGATACATTCGCGGCCACGCCGATGCGCGCCTGGGACACGATTCTGGAACTCCGCGACCACCTGAGCTGGCAGCGCGGGCGGCACAGTCTCAAGTTCGGCGGAAGTTACCGGCATTACATCTGGCCGATGTGGGGCTTCTTCCAGAATCGCGGTTTCTATCAATTCACCAACGGATTCACGACTCAAACCGCGACCAACGACGGGACGGGCTCAGCCCTCGCCAGTTTTCTGCTCGGGCTGCCCGCGGTGAAGCAGCGCCAGGCCGGCATCCCGCAGATGCAGCTTCGTCAGTGGTACGCCGACGGCTTTGCGCAGGACAGCGTTCAGCTTACGCGCACGACAACAGTCGTGGTCGGGCTCCGCTATGAATACATGAGCCCCTTGCGCGACCTCAAATACACGAACACCAACCTCGACTTTCAAAACGGAACGCCGGTTGTTTTCATCGGCGGCCAGCAAGGGTTTCCCGAGGGGTTGATGTATTCGAGGCGGACCAATTTCGCCCCCCGAATCGGGATCTCACAAAACATCCCGCGGTACGGACTCGTGGTCCGTACCGCCTACGGCATCTTCTATACGCCGGTGGACATGAATACTTGGTGCAACCAGCGCCACAACGTGCCTTTCGTCTTTCCCGAGACCCAGCAGAGCGACAATTTCATTCCCGCGATCAACGGCTTCGATTTTGCGCCGGCAGTGCTCGGCAGAACTACGGTGAGTTTTGCGGCTTTCGACCCGCATGCGCCATCGCAGTACATCCAGCAATGGAGCCTGTCGGTCGCAAAGAGTCTCGGAAGTGAAACCACGCTTGAGATCGGATACCTGGGATCGCGCGGTTTGCATCTGCAACGATCGCGCCTGATCAACAACGCGCCGCCGGGCCCAGGGGCGCTCGGGCCGCGGCGCCCGTTCAGGACGCTCAGTTTTCTCCCAGGTATGGAACTGCCTTCGGATATCTCGGTCATCAGTACGACATTCCCCGTCAGCGGGATCAACTTGCTGGAGAACTCGGCTCGAAGCTGGTACGACGCGGGTTATGCGAATATCAGGCGACGGTTCTCGAAGGGGTTGAGCCTTCTGGCCAATTACACCTGGTCGAAGAGTTTGACGGACGCGCCCGACTTCCGCTCGCCGATGTTCGAATCTGCCATCCCCCAGAACAACAACAACCTGCTCGCCGAGAAAGGTCTCGGCTGCGACATCCGCCACCGTTTTGCGTTGAGCGCGGTCTTCGATCTTCCCGGGGTTGGGAAGTCGGGCGTCTTGCCCGCGATCACAAAGGGGTGGCTCCTCTCGACCATATATCAGGTCCAGAGCGGATTCCCGTTCACCGTCTCGGTCTTCGGCGACACGGCGAACGCCGGAACGCTGCTCGGCGAAAATCCCATCCGGGCCAACCTCACGGGGCAACCGGTCTTCGACGAGGGATCGCGCACCGCCGACCGCTGGATCAATCCGGCGGCCTTCGCCGCGCCACCCGCTTTCGCCTTTGGAAATGTAGGACGGAACACGGTCGTCGGACCTGGAATGCAGACGCTCGATCTTGCCATGACCCGGGAGTTCAACATCACGGAAAAGACAAAGTTCCAGTTCCGGGCGGAGTTTTTCAACGCCCTCAATCATACGAACCTCGGGACGCCTGGCCGTTTCGTGAACACGCCGCAATTCGGCGTCATCACTGAAGCCGCGACTCCCGGCCGCCAGATTCAATTCGGCGCCCGTATTTCGTTTTAGTTCTGCAATAATGTGTTTCTGTAAGGTTCCAACAACTGGCGCATATCAGTTATCCTACGCTCACCCCAACCGCGCCATCAAAACGCCGACATCATTGGCGAGACGCCGGGCTTTTGCCGCCGGGAGGTTGCCCGCGATGGAAGACTCGGCCAGAGCGGTCAGGTGATCGCGCACCATATCACCCTGCACGCGCCGAAGAGCGGCGATCACCGCGTTGATCTGGTGCGCGATCTCGACACAGTCGCGCTCGTTCTCGATCATTTGTTGTAGCCCACGCACCTGGCCTTCAATGCGCTTCAGGCGCGGCAATTGCGTTGTGTGATTGGCGGATGCGTTTTTGCGGGCGCCTCCGGAATTGTTCTTCACGTTTGGTGCCTCCTTGCTGACAAAGGGGGTAAGCTAAGGCGGCCTCTTTGTAGCTCGTTTGAAAGGCCGCCGTCACCGGGTGGCGGAGTGATGTGAACACTCTGCCATCCGTTTTTTCGAGCGAGCAATAAGAGCCTGAATTGTTTGTAAACAGGCAGTCCGGTGGCTGTTTCCAGACACCGGAGGCATTATGTCGAGTTATAGACGGATATGGCAAACCTGGCGAAGTAGCTGGCGGCTGAGGGTATCAAAAGCGCTCACGCGCCATAGCGCAGATCTTGCAGCAATGTATCCATAATGTTTTGCCCTTGCTACCCCTTGAAGTCCATAGTGACGCCGCGACCGGCGTCTACTCCCCTTTCGTACACGATGGCCGCCGCCGCGACATCCTGTAACGCCGTGCCCGTAATGTCGAAGACGATCACCTCTTCCCACGCCCCGCGGCCTGGCCTCTCGCCGGTGATTACCTGGCCCAGCTCCGCATGCGCATCCGCCTTCGTCATCAACCCGGCCCGCAGCGCAAGCTTCAGGTCGCCAATGACCGCGCATTGCTCTAGATTGTCAACTACGACTTTGCTGGCGGCGATCAGGTGTGGATCGAGCTCCTGCTTTTCTTCGTTGTCCGCCCCAACTGCGGCGATGAACGCGCCAGGCGCCAATGTCTAACTGATTCAAAAAGGGCTGTCTCGATGGCGTGCAGGTCAAGCAGATGTCGCTCTTTCCGACGGCGTCGGGCAGGTCACGCACAGCTTGAACCTCAAGGCGCAGTCCCCCCGGCAAGCTCCTCGGCGAAACGCTCCGCTTGATAATGATCAATGTCGAAGGCGTAGACCTGTTCAATCTGGCGGACTTTCAACTTCCGCCATATTTTTACCTCCGTCATTTTTACGCTTCACCGGCTGAAGGCCCACCCAAGTCCGATCAAGCCGCCGCTGATGACTACCCACAGCACATCCGCCTTGAACCGGTAGAGCGCAAAGAAAGCAGCGACGCCGAGCGTCGCTGCGAACCAATTGGTTCCGCCAGCCAGGCCGCGCGGCCATATCACCGCTGAACCGAAGACCAGCGCGAGATTCAGGATCACTCCGACGATAGCCGCCGTGATGCCGCTGAGCGCGCCTTGCAAACGCCGGTTGCCGCGCAGCGACTCGATGTAAGGCGCGCCGAGAAAGATGAAGATGAAGCTGGGCAGAAAGGTCGTCCACGTAGCGATTAGCGCGCCGATGACGCCGCTCAAGGCCGGCGTCATCCCTTGTGGATGATTCCATGCCGCCATAAAGCCAATGAACTGCAGGACCATAATTAGTGGCCCGGGCGTCGTTTCGGCCAGCGCCAGTCCGTCTACAGCCTGCGCTTGCGACAGCCATCCGTATTTTGTCGCCGCCGCTTGCGTAACGTAAGCGAGCACGGCGTAAGCGCCGCCGAAAGTGACGAGCGCCGCCTGCGTGAAGAAGCGGTATGCCTGCGCGTGCAGGCTCGACCAACCGCGCCAGGCCACGATCGATACGAATGGCAAGGCCCACAGCGCCAATCCTACCGCCAGCGTCCGCAGCGCACGCCTGCTTGAAGGCTGTGTGTGTGCGAGGCGCGGAGCCTCATTGTCAATAACGCTGGCAGGCTCGCGTTTCGTCGTCTCAGCCCTGGCGGGTGGGTTGTGGCGGTGGGCCATCGCCAGTCCGACGAGGCCGGCCGCCAGGACAATCAATGGGAATGGAACGCGCAGCGCATAGATACTGATGAAAGCCGTCGCGGCGATGGCATAGTGCGCTCGGCGTGTGAGCGCCCGGCGTCCGATCTTCACCGCCGCTTCTACCACGATTGCCACAACAACCGGCTTGAACCCGGCCATGACGCCGGCGACCCACGTGACATCGCCAAAAGCCGCATAGACATATGAAAGCGCGAGCAGGATGAATATCGAAGGTATTACGAAGAACGCGCCGGCGATGACCCCTCCCGGCGTGCGATGTAACAGCCAACCGATATAGATGGCTAGTTGCTGCGCCTCCGGCCCCGGTAGCAGCATGCAGTAATTGAGCGCGTGCAGAAATCGTTCCTCACTCACCCAACGCCGCCGCTCGACCAGTTCCCGATGCATAATCGCAATCTGTCCCGCCGGCCCGCCGAAGGATATGAAGCCGAGTTTGACCCAGAAGCGAAACGCCTCGGCGAAAGCGACTTGACTCCTAAGGGAAGTCAGCTCACTTTCGCATGGCTCGTTTGCTCTGCCCGCCGGTTCCGAGTTGGATGCGTTTTTTGCCATCACTCTTCTTGCTCGCTATCGTCGCTTTTTCTCGCTTCAGCAGTTCATATAAGCCGTCAAAGACGAGACAGCATTGTTGTGTCAGTTTGCGGTCATCATTCAGCATCTCCGCCAGCCCGCGGATCACCGCGCCCAGTCCGGCGGCTTCCGAGCGGTTGAACTTGTGATCCTTGAGGTCGAGGTCGTGAACGATCTCGGCCAACGCGCGAAGACCCGCGTCATCCGTCAAGCCGAAATCCTTGAGCATCGTCTCGAATGTGCAATCCTCGCCCCGATGGGTGAACTCTCCGCCGTACATGTCGAAGCCAATCGCGCCCTCGGCGGTCTCGCCATCCCCGACAAAGATGAATCGCGCCTTCGGATCGATGAACCTCTTGATCAGCCAGATCACGGCCAGCCGGTCAATGAACAGGTTGCGCCTCGTCACCCAGCGCCGCCCATGATATTGCTCCGGGCTGATCCCGGCGCTCCTTGTATGCCCGGACCGCGTCTTTGGCTCATTCCGACTTTGCTCAGCTCGAAGCAGCTTGTGGCAACCCTCGTAAGCAGCCTGCGCCGCCGCGCGGCCAGAGGCTTCAAAAAAGTCCACGCTGGCGATCCGTTCCAACTCCTGATGCAATTTGTCGAGTTCCGCTTCGTAATGCCCGATCCGCCCGACAGAAAGGCGCCCGCCACGTTTCTGTTCGCGCAGCGCGCCGGTCACCCCGTCCAACTCAGCCGTCACCTGCGCGTATTCTTCGTCGCGCGCTTCGCGAAAGGCGGCGATGATCTCCTTGTCGGTCGCGCCTTCGACCGCGTCAGCGCGGAAGACCGTCGCTTCGCCACCCGCCGACTCGATCTCCTGTTTGAGCCACTGGAAATCCTCATGCGTCTTTTCATTGGAGGGCAGCGTGTAGACCGAGTTCTTGACCGTCACCGCGCCGAGCTTCTGCAACTTGCGCCAGATGCGGACGCGCAAGTTGGTAGGCTGCGGCGGCAACTGGTGAATCAGGAGTATCCACTCCTGATTGGATATTTTCTTCTTCATACTTTCGACGGCGCGTCATCAGTCGAGCCTGATAGGCCTGGCCGCTGAATAAGCGCGAGTCACTCCACGCTCCGGTCACCGGACCGGCGCCAATAATGTAACACTAAATATAATGTAACGAGTGTTGTCTCATTCTGCAAGCGTTGTCCGGGTTTCGATTGCCCGACCTGCTCCACACCATCAACGGCGCGCGGCTGCATTTAATTTTCCTGGCGCTGATAATTTTCAAATACCATAATAGCTGGGCTAAACTAACAGCGCCGCTACGCGGCGTATGCAGGCCAGGCCCATTGATTATTATGGACTTCGGCGCCCATACTTCAATTGATGGAGTACAAGTAATGCTTTGTAATGAACGGCAAGTCGATGATGTAACATCAAATGTGAAAGTGGTCATCGTCGGAGGCGCAGGCGGCGTTGGTTCCTCGGCGGCATTCAATCTGCTCCTTAGGAGTGAGCCATATGATGTCGTACTTGTAGATTCAAGTCCGAAAATGATCGCCTCCCATGTTATGGACCTTGAGCAAATGCTCGCGCTCGGGGCCACGCGGTCGGTGCGAGGTGGCGAAGAGGCCGAGGCGCTTGACTCAGATGTCGTCGTGATGTGCGCATCCACACCTTTGCGACTGAATAGCTCCAGGTTGGTGTTCCTGAACGATAATGCGGCCATTGTAAACAGAATCGGCGACCTTCTCGCCAAGGCGGGGCCCGATTGGGGCGGCGTGCTCCTCATGGTCACCAATCCTGTGGACCCGTTATGTACGTGGACGCAGCGGCGCACGGGCATTGACCGCCGGCGCGTCCTCGGTTACACGCTCAACGATAGTCTCCGCCTGCGGACTGGCGTCAGCCAGGCGTTGGATGCCGCGCCTCAAAGCGTTGACGCATGGGTTATCGGTGAGCACGGCGACTACTGCGTCCCCTTGTTCAGCCGTGTGAAAGTTACCGGCGCGCCGGTCGCGCTCACGGTAGAACAGAGGAGTCAGGCGGAAGAGTTCATGCGCACATGGTACGTACGCCACGTCGCGCTTGACTCCGGCCGGAGCTCAACGTGGACTTCTGGCTTGGGTGTCGCCCACATGGTCGCCGCTATCGCGCACGGAAAGGGAGAACTTTGGCCAGCGTCAGTCGTGCTAGCGGGCGAGTACGGGATCAATGGCGTAAGCCTGGGCGTTCCCGTTTCTCTCGGCCGCGGTGGAGCCGAGGTGATCCACGAATGGGAGATTGCTCCGGGAGAGCGCGAGGCGTTGCATGAGGCGGCGGCGCGCGTGCGCGAAGTGACAGATACGATCGAGATGCCAACCACAGTTTAATGGTCTTTGAGAAATAAATGCTCCTGGCGCCTTGCGAGTTGTTTACTCGCGCCGTCCTTGGCCGAGGCTGCGCGAGTAAACAACTCGCGCCACATTTTTTCAAAGACCATAAAACTGTGGGCAAGCCGCTACACCCCGAAAGTATATTCTCCGTGGAAGGTTCGGAAAGCGCATCGACCGGGAGATGGCGCCTGTCGTCGCGCCTAATGTATTATGGAGCCGATGTAACACATCGAATCAAGGAGTCGCATAATCCATGCGTATTTTTGCTGTCTCAGACCTGCATACGGACTTTGCTGAAAACCGCCGCCGGCTACAGCAGATTTCGTCAACATCTTATTCGCAGGACGTGTTGGTTGTGGCCGGTGACATCGCCGACGATTTGAGAATTATTGACTGGACATTGCGAAAGTTGCGCTCGCGATTCGGCGCAGTGTTTTATGTCCCAGGAAACCATGAATTGTGGGTCCGCGACGCAGAATGCGACTCGATCGAGAAATTCCGGCAAGTTCTACGCTTGTGCGACGAGATAGGAATTCACACCCGACCCGGCAGGGCGGGAAAGAATTGGATTGTGCCGCTCTTCTCGTGGTACGAATCCGATTACGACCAACAAGGAGAGGCGGACGTTTCATCATTGGAGGGGTGGGCCGATTTTTATTTCTGCAAATGGCCGGCCGAGATGGGATCTGTCTCGAAGTACTTTCTCGACCTCAATGAATCGCGAATCAAGGAATATGACGGCCCTGTGATTACCTTGTCGCATTTCCTGCCGCGGCGAGAGTTGCTGCCCGCAGTTGAAAAGCTCATTTTCAAAGGGCTGCCGCTGGTGGCCGGCGCGGTGGCGCTGGATCGTCAGATCAGGGCGCTCAATGCCGTGACCCATGTCTTCGGGCATAGTCACATCGACTTCGACCAAGTGATTGAAGGAGTCAGATATATTCATCATGCATTCGATTATCCGCGCGGGAAAGGATGGTCGAAAGAGCCTTTGACGCAGATTTTGGGGGCCGAGGCGCAGGCCGAGACCGACCACCGGCGGATCGAAGCGGACAGCGATGCGAGGTGAGAGTGACATGACCGGCTCAGTTAACACGCCGATCGACGAATGGGGCTTAACTTTCCACGGCGATGAACTCGGCCCCGATGAGGCGCATGTCTGGAGGGCGTCGCTCGATCAACCTGCGGACAGAATTGCGAGATTGGCGCCGCTCCTTTCGCAGGATGAATATCGAAGAGCCGAGAGATTCTATCGTCCCGCAGATCGCCGGCATTTTATCGCGGGGCGCGGGATTTTGAGGAAGATCATTTCCGCATATCTTGCGATCGCCCCGGATCAGGTGCGATTCGACTACAATAAATACGGCAAACCGTCCATCTCGGACGATCAGAACCGCGGCGCGTTGAGTTTCAATCTGTCGCATTCCAACAGCATGGCAATGTATGCGGTTGCGAGGGGGCGGCGTATCGGCGTGGATGTCGAATATATGCGCGAGGATTTCGCCACGCTGGAAATCGCCGAGCGTTTCTTCTCGAAAGAAGAGTTCGAAGCATTGAAGGCGGAGCCGATCGATCAGAGGACTAAGGCCTTCTTCAATTGCTGGTCGCGCAAGGAGTCGTACATCAAAGCGATCGGGATGGGAGTTTCGTATCCATTGGACGGGTTCACCGTGTCTCTGGCGCCCGACGCCGCGCCTAGGTTGCTGAAAGTGGATGCGGATGCGGCTGAAGTGGCCCGCTGGAAAATGTATGAGTTGGATGTGGCGGAAGGGTATGCGGCCGCGTTGATTGTCGAGAATCCGCCGGTTAACCTCAGGCGATTTCAATGGAATGAGTGAGTTTCAGCGGCAAGATCAAGTGAACGTCTCCTCAAGTCCTGAGACCGGAAGCCCTGGCCAGGCTTAAACTCCCTCTCCAACAACTGATGCTAGAATTGACAAAGTATTTCATGGATTACTGGGTTGAACTAATCAGCCACACCACCGTTTTGCGATGAGTCCAATGCTTCGTTCCCGGCTTCGAGAAAAAGTTATATGAGAAGGGCGCGAACTACTTCGAATGGGACGATCTCAAACCGCCCATCATCCGCATTTCGAACGACGGCAGTCTTGGATGGATGATCGTGTGTTTGAAGGTGCGGCGAACGAAGGAAGACGCCGCATGCGCGGAGAAAGAAGAGAAGTTCGTTTACGCTGGAATGATGACTTATGAAAAACGCGACGTCGGATGGATCAAAGCCGCATGGATGTCGCGATACACGAGCAACGGGATTACATGCTCTAAAGCAGCCATGAGGACTTCTCCTTTCAGTTCGCCTACGCCTTTCCGCAAAGGATCGTCAAAAAAGCCGGCGCGGCTCCAGCGCAAGGGCGGTTAGCCCGCCATTTCGTAAAACTCGAGATGTTTTGCCGGGCAATTATGACTAATCTCGATCAAATACAATTATATGTTCAAAAGATCGGCCTTTTCCGTCTATTCCTTTAGTCGTCGCAGTCAAGGTCTTGCCATCACTCGAAACTTCGTACGTACTTTCGCTAATGACGCTTCCATCTTTCCTGGCCAAGACTTTCAGGACGCGCGAGCTCTCCCATTTTGCTATCACTACAACTCCTGGCGCTTCCTCTACTGGGTATTCTTTCCCATCCGGATAAACCTCTTTTGTGCCAGACTCCTCTTTCCCGGCCATGTTGACGCCAGTATAGGTAACCGACACAACCTTGTCTGAAATATAAAACTTGATCTTCGCGCTCTTAATTTGACGATTCTCGTGAAGTCGGGACTTTGACAGGTTCGCATTCCAGTTTCCGGCAAAAGCGTGCCTTTCCTGAACTTGAGCCCGTGGCGTCAGATCAACAAGCGCCAATGCCATTGTTAAACCAATCAGGTTAAATCTTCGGCTTCTTCTTTTAAATTTGACATTCATCTTTGACCTCTTTCATCGGATAGATTGTCAATCGGTAGTACCCACGAGAGAACGCAACAGCGACTACTAGAGCGGATTGCAAATCAATGTACCCATACTGAGATGACAGTACGGATCAGTACCGCGAGCGGTAGCGAGCGGGCTTCAGGCTTAGCCGCGCTCGCTACCGCTCGCGGTACTGATCAAGTCAGGCTTCCCGTACATGCAATTGCAATCCGCTTTAAATATGAAGGCTGAGTTTACGTGATGAAGAACATGACCCCCAAGATATCTACAGCGATATGGAGAATAAGATGGTCGCACGAATTTTGAAGGATAACCTTGCTGGCAAAGTTATGGCTCCAATCGGGAAAGCCTCAGTCCTCTTTGAACTCACAATGTTTCCAGGGCTCGATGTATTTGGCGACGTTGCTGTACGGATGCCAGGGGGCGTCGAGATATTTTGCGGGATCGGCGACTATCTTCGACCAGGACACTTTCGGGAAAGCGAAGGCGGTAAGATGGTCACTATCCCAGGAGCCGAATGCTCCATAATCGCAGAACCAGGCGAGCAAACCTTCTGGTCCGTACGAGTCGCTTTCGCCAATTAGATCAACGACTCGCAACGCATAGTGTCCAGCTTCGCCTCGGTGTGGGTCCTTGCGCTCCAAAGGCGTGTCTTCTGTGTTCGCCAGGAAGTTGGCCGTCACGGCGTTCATCGGCGCATGGCACCTGGCGTTCATAGCAGCCGCTCCCGCGTCTTTCAGGTCTGGTGTGGGACTGCCTTGTGTAGCCGCGCTTTCCCCTTCTGCGATAGCCCATTCAACGCCCCGCTGGGACTTCTTGGTCGCCTTCGGCCAGCTTACGAGTAGCAGCGGTTGAACCCGCCGCAACGTACGCGCAGCCAACGCGACTCGAGCCCAGCGCGGGATGGCCCGCATGTCACGATCGCCAGGAACTTTCTTGGACGACTTCATCAGCAGCGTTACTTCCGCGAGGTTATGTAGTAAGAATTTGTGTGGCGCGAAGCCATAATACAAATTGGGTTGAACTGAGCCGGGGCTGCCAGAATTTGGAGTGTAACCCAGAAAATTCGGGAACCGGAAGGGACTATAGCGGGTTGCAAATGCATGTACGGGAGTGTGGCGCGAGTTGTTCGCCTCGCGGTTCTTTCCTGATTGGACAAAGCCGCTAACAGGGCGATTAAACAAATCGCCCCACACCGTCCATTCAATCGCAAACCGCTTTAATCAATCAAATTCGCGATCAGGCCTGAACTCGGCGTCTCTTACTTTAGTTTTGATAGTATGACGACGCGCGCCGATAGTTGAGCGGCGGTCCAGTTCGGGCTCTTGGATTCAAGAATGTTTCGCGCCGCCAAATAGTAATCCGCCTCCGGGTCTAGTATAACCACGTCAGCCTGATGCGCTTCGGGCGGTATCTCTCCTCGCAAAACCTCTAGCCGGTACCCGACGTTAATCTCTTCGTGTTTTATAGGGGATGCTAGAATGTGATTGACCAGAAAGCTGTGGGTCAGGCTCCAAGGTTCGGTAAGACTGTTTGTCCCAACCAGGGAGACAATTTTCTTATAAGGCAGCCGGTCCTTGTTTATATTTATCCATTTGTCCAAGGCTTCCTGCGACGGATTCGCGACCCGCAATGGAAGCCAACCTCTCGGCAGCCAACGATTGCGCCCTGCCCACCATAGAATTGATTGCGACAGAATGGTCGCGATGATCAGAGCTGACAACGCCCGTTTCATCGAAAAGCGTCTTGCAATGTCCAACCAACTCCGTCCCGCATATGGCAGCAAGTTCACGAACCAGAGCATCATGTAGCGTAGTTGTGGGCGCCAACTGAAGAGCAACGTCATTGTGGCGTATAAGACGGTTTGAGAAAAAAACATCCAGGCAAAGAGGTCTGTAGTGAAGGCTTTGGAACGAAGACGCCAAAGTCCGTAAAATCCCGGTATCACCACAAATACCGAGGGCACGGCGGCGGGCATCATCACCCACTGTTTGACGGCGTCAAGCCGTGTTATTCCGAGCGCCGCGTTCTCACCCGCCTTCATATTCGTTACCGTTAAGCAATAGTCGAAGTAGGATTTCCCGTTCATCCACGGCTCGATGAAGTTCCATGCCGCCACGCACAAAGGGATCAATGCGAAACCGAGGATCAGCTTCGGTTCCCTCAGCCGTATTAGGCTCCAAAGAAGGAAAAGGCCCAATATCAACATCGCCTCATGGCGAAGTAGGATTGCAAGGCATAGAAAAACGCCCGACAACAACGCGTCTACGACGCTTTTCGATTCATGCGCCTTGAACGAGAATAAGGTTGCCAGAAAGATGAGCAGTAAATACGGTGGTTCAACCCAGTACGAAGAAGTTAGCCAGATGTGTGTCCAATTGATAGCCAGCAGAAGGGCGGATAGGTTGGCGATTGATTCGCCGAAGCATCTGCGAACCGCGGCGCGAAACACCCAGACCGAGGCCACGCCACAAATGAAGTTAACTATCTTCGCCAAAACAATCGGTTGATTCCACAATAATGTCAACGAGCCGAGAAAATACCAGTGCAACGGCGGCCAAACGCCGGTTAGCCCTTGCCAGCGCGGGCGCTCAGCCCACCACACGGCGTAAGCCATACGCCACATTCCGTCACCGCCGGGGTCAATGTCTCCCAGGACGGCCGAAATCAGTCTCAGTCCGACGCCCGACATCAGGGCCAGAACGAATACCTTGTCTCCCGGCTTCAAGGAGATTATTTTCTCAACCAGAGATCGCGAAGTGGTAATGACCGGCCCATAACGGCGCGCCCATCCGAACGTCCGACCTGGCGCGACTCCGCTACCGTCATAGGGCATATATCGTCTCCTTATCGAAGAAACGCCGCTGCCAGATTTCAAAATTGACGAGCATCCACAGTCGCTCCGTGTGGTTCTCGCCCGCCGCGTGGCGCGCCGCGATCTCGCGCGCGTATGAGGGGTCAAAGACGCCGCGGGACAGCGCGCGTTCGCTCAAGACGTATTCGTCTATCACCCGGCGAAACTGGCCGCGAAACCAGGCCCCGACCGGGGTGGGGAAGCCCATCTTCTTGCGCGTCAGGATCTGGGGTGGCAACACGCCGCGCATCGCCCGCCTCAGAATATATTTCGTCGTCCAACCGCGCAGCTTCATCGCGTCGGGCATGCGCGCGGCAAACTCCACCAGTTTGTGATCGAGAAACGGCACGCGGCTTTCGAGTGAAGCGGCCATGCTCATTTGATCCTGCTTCATGAGAAGTTCGTGTAAATATGTCTTCATGTCCGCCGCGAGCAATTTGTCGAGCAGCGTCTCGGCTTCGGATTCCTCGACGTAGGAGAGGGACGTGCGGTAAGGGTCGCGCTCCCGCATCCGCTCGTATGCCTCGGGGGTGAACAACCGCCGCTGCCGCGACGGCGAATAGACGGCGAAGTTGTCGAAGTAAACGTCTCTGATGTCCGCCGGCATGAACAGGAAAGTCCTCTCCAGCGCACGGCGCGCGCGCGACGCGCCGTTCAATCTTCCGATCTGTCTCTTGATCAGGCCTCGGAGCGGCGCAGGCGTCAGGCGCTCGTAGCCGCGGCCCAGCAGCAGGTTGTAGATCGCCACGCGGTACTTGTTGTAACCGGCGAGCAGTTCGTCCGAGCCTTCCCCAGTAAGCGCGACCTTGACGCTGCCGGCGGCCAGGTCAGAGACGAAATAGAGCGGCACACTGGACGGATACGCAATCGGCTCGTCCTCCTGATAAATGAGCGCGGGCAGGTGGTCGAAAAATTGTTCGGGGCTGACGACCATCTCGTGATGCTCGGTCTTGAACGCCCGCGCCACCGCGCGAGCGTATTCCAGTTCGTTCGAGTCGCGCTCGGCGAAGGCGACGGAGAAGGTCTTGATCGGCTCTCGCGCGAGACGGCTCATGACCGAAGCGATCGCGCTCGAATCAATGCCGCCGGAGAGGAACATCCCAAGCGGCGCGTCCGCCATGAGGTGTGACTGGACGCATTCGCGGAAAAGCTCGCCGAATCGCTCGACGTATTGCGCCTCGCTCAGCCGCTCCTCCGACTTCTTGAAGCTCAAATTCCAGTAGCGGTCGACCTCGATCTCGCCCTCGCGCCAGGTCAGCGTGTGGCCGGGCAATAGCCGCTTTACGCCGCGAAAAAGCGTCTCCTCGCCCGAGGTGTAGCGGTTCGCCGCGTAATCGGCGAGCGCGTCGTAATTCAGCTCCGGACGGATCGCGCGCGCCTCGACGAGCGCTTTGATCTCCGAAGCGAAGTAGAGCGCGCCGTCTTCCTTCAAGACGTAATACAGCGGCTTGATGCCGAGCCGGTCGCGCGCGATCACGATCCGCCGGCGGCGGCTGTCCCAGATCGCGTAGGCGAACATCCCTCGCAACTTCTTGACGCCGCGCGGGCCGAATTCCTCGTAGAGGTGGATGATCGTCTCGGTATCTGACGAACTCCAATAGCGGTGGCCGCGCTCTATCAGCGCCGGGCGCAATTCGCTGTGGTTATAAATTTCGCCGTTGAAGGTGATCCAGATCGTGTCGTCTTCGTTGGCCATCGGCTGGCCGCCGCCGTCCGGGTCGACTATGGACAATCGGCGGTGGCCTAGACCGACCGAACCGTCGATCAGGGCGCCGGCGCCGTCAGGCCCCCGGTGAATGAGCGAATCCCTCATCGCCGCCAACTGCGATTCGTCCACGCGGCGGTTCAGGCGGCTGGGAATGGCGACGCCGCAGATTCCACACATGACTCACCTTTCATTCCTTCAGGCGTCGCAATGCGATATGAACTACTCTTCAGAAAATAGTAGGGCAAACTGCCTGGGAGCGCCGCCCATCCTTACCTGCTTGCTTCGGGCAGTCGGCCATTGCCGGAAACCCCGCAGGCAAGGATGGGCGGCGCTCCCAGGCAGTTCGCCCTACGCTCGCGCTTCGATTTTCGTCCTTTCAGGGCGTCTTAACGCGATATGAACGACTCCTCAGGAAAATGTGGGATAGTTATACGCTCGCGTGGAATCACACGCATCGGCTAGTTGGACTATTTGAATTGTCGCGGGTATGGAATAAGAGGGCTAAATGGAATTGCATCGTACAGCTGTGCTGCGCCTGGAATGTCATTGACACTCCCACCACTGTATGCAGCGGGCTTTCTTTGGCTTATTTTTATCCATACGCCACATGCCATATGGAAATACGAAATGTGGCGTATGCAAAATTTCTCCCCGACCGCTTAAACAAAGCCGAGGGCGGGGGGTTAATTCTTCTTCGGGGGTGCTGGCGTCGGAGCAGCCTTCTCCATCGGGCCGCCGGAAGCTTCCCAGGCGCTAATGCCGCCGAGCAACGCGCCCGCGTCTTTGAACCCCTTCTGCTGTAGCAAGAACGCCGCACGGGCGCTCGTGTGTTCGGCCGGTCATCCACAATAGGCGATGACGATCTTATCTGTCGGCAAATTCTTGAAATCGCCGGCCTCAAGTTTGTTCAGCGGGACATCGAGCGCGCCTTTGATGTGCGACATTTTGTATGCTTCGGCGCCTCTCACGTCGATGATGATCGCCTTGCCTTCCGCGACCAACTTCTTGGCTTCTTCCACTTTGACGCGAGGCATTTTGTCTTCGGCGTTTTGATGGGCATGAGGAGAAGGAATCGCCGTCGCCGAATGCGCTGACGGCTCGCCGGCCGTGGTCGCGCTGGCCGTAGGGGGAGACGCGCCCGATTTTACGCAGCCCGCCGCTGTAATCGCCAGGCTGACGGTCAGCGCGCTCGCGCCCAGTTTCAAGATTATTTTCATAGAGTTTCTCACTTTGGTTTCTGACTTTCTTTTCTGGCCGGGAGAAGGCCGGCCAGTCTCGACGCAGGCCAAAGTTTACACGATGATTTCGCCGAATCTCAATCATGATATCTGGAGAAAATTCCTTGGAGCGTTGCCCAGGATATCTGCGGGGTTTCGGCGATGGCCGACTGATCGAAGATAGCCGCCCAAGGATGGGCGGCGCTCCAAGGGTTCAGGGTGTCGCAACGCCATATAAAGGCTCCGTGGAAAATCACGCTTGATCTTTCAACGATGCTCGGCGAATATTCGGGCTTGGAAAATACTCCTCTGTCATCCCCCCACTCAAATACATCTAGGGCGCCCTGGGTCATTTGTTGAACGCATGGATGAATCTGACCACATGTAAAATTCTCTCAGCTTGCTTTCTGGCGCTCTCGGCCTGGTCGTGCTCGTCGTGGCCGCACATCGCGCGGAGCGCAGCCCCGTCAGCATCGCCACAGGCCAGCCCAACGCCGAAACCGAAGCCTTCCATCGCCTATCTGCGCGAAGGCGATTTGTGGGTGATTCAAAGCGACGGAGAGAATCAGCGGTTGGTGGCCGCCGCCCCCGAAGGCGAGGCTATTCAAGATTTCGTCTGGGACCCGGACGGCGACCGACTCTACTTTTCAGCTGGGGGGCGGCTCATTGCTGTCGCTCTTCAGAACGGCAACCTGGCGAGCGCGGGAGAGTTGGGTGGGGCTCAGGCCGGCGCAATCGACAACATGGAGATGGCGCGCGACGGGAGAACGATCATCGTTCGGACCCTCGACGCCAATGCTGCGACGCGGTTGTTCGCCCTGAAGATCGGGGAAAGAGAGGCGCGCGAGTTGACAGTTGATGAATACAACTCGATGATCGAACCC
>Ga0154003_1000169_pt1 | contig 20025 bp, 15 predicted proteins | sample TSFL087MetaG_FD_104679 | JGI IMG/M metagenome (GOLD analysis project Ga0154003, IMG submission 104679) | Attine ant fungus gardens microbial communities from Florida, USA - TSFL087 MetaG | ecosystem: Host-associated > Fungi > Mycelium > Unclassified | place: USA: Florida, Lake Talquin State...
ACATTATTAATGGCTGAATTATATTAGGGAAGAGCCATTTTAAGGTAAAGAAGGAGTGTTTGCTATGATTGAACATATTGTCTTTTTAAAATTCAAACCAGAAACGACTAGAGCACAAAAAGAAGAGGCAATCAAACGGCTTCATGAATTGAAACACAAAGTATCAGGGATTGTGGATCTACAAGCAAATTTTAATTTTACGGATCGTAGCAAAGGCTATGAAATAGGCTTAACCGTGCGCTTCGAATCGATGGATGTCTTTGAGCAATACGGTCCATCACCTGAGCATCAAGAACTTCTCGCCTTTTTAGATAAAATTGGTGTAGAAGATAAGATCGTCGTTGATTTTAAAATATAAGCGAGATCAATGGTATGGTATCTTGGCCTCGAATAGCCCTAAACATAATTGCTTTCAAACAGGTGATTTATACTATGCATAGAGAGGCATTAGGAAATAAAAATAGCTAGTTTTTCTAATAATGGACGCGATAGGACGTTTGGATGGAAAGAAGGGGGAACGCTATGGCTGAACGGCAAGGACGACAGCTGGCACAAAATAGGCGGGCACAACATGACTATTTTATTGAAGATACCTATGAAGCGGGCATTGTTCTTAAAGGTACTGAAATAAAATCTCTTCGAAAAGGATCGGCGAACTTTAAAGATGCTTTTGCACGTGTGGAGAACGGCGAAATCTTCCTTCATAATATGCATATTGCACCATATGAGCAAGGCAATCGTTACAATCATGATCCCTTGCGTACACGGAAACTTCTTCTACACAAAAATGAAATTAACAAGCTGATTGGTCATTCCAAAGAATCCGGCTATACGATTATTCCTTTAAAGATGTATTTAAAAAATGGCTATGCTAAAGTATTGCTTGGCGTCGGTAAAGGTAAGAAAAATTATGATAAGCGTGATACGTTACGTAAAAAAACAGCGGAGCGACAAATGCAAAAAGCTATACGTCGTGCGGAAAAAGGGGAATAAGCAGAGCGTGAGATGGTCTCTTTTTTAGCGTGCGGGTATCTAGGTGCAAAACCGATCAATAGGGGAAGTGGTAATGCGCGGATCCATTGATGTGGTGCCTTATTTGTGCTATACTTTTAGAGATGTATCCTTCCGGGATAACATTTTTCCTTTATGTTTGAGGCTTTTGTATGGAAACTTGCAGAACCTCTCTTATGGGGACGTTCCGGATTCGACAGGGGTAGGTCGGATATAAGCTGCGAGTCGAGGGGGTCGGCCTCGTTAAAACGCCAAAGCCAATAACTGGCAAAACTAATAATAACTACGCTTTAGCTGCCTAAGTAGCTTAGCGGTTCCCCCTCCATTGCCCACGTGGTAGGGTAAGGAACTCACTTTAGTGGGATACGCTTTGCACCCGCAGTCTGAGGGTGGAAGAAGAGAATAATCAGACTAGCGACACGATCGTCCGTCGACAGATCGTCGTGCTCGTGAAATTCATCTGTCGACTATGCTTGTAGATGCTTATATTACGATGCCTTTGGACGTGGGTTCGATTAAATGAGTAGTCGCCTTATGTGGTAACATATAAGTGAAAATCTGGCTTGATCGGTGAAACCTAATTTACTTTTTCTATTGAAAAGGTGATACGGCAATACCGAGCAGTATGTGGAGTAATCCAACAGCTGTGTATCGACTTATAGACTGCCCTAGACGGGGTAGTACTAGGATGCGAAATTCTGCCTTATGAAATAGGTAAATTTAAGTTTCGCATAAGACGCTGGAGGACCTTTTTGTAGGAAGGTTCAAGATATAGTCAGTGCCATGATCGAAAGCATGGAAATGCACGTCCCACCGTCTCCACCATATATAAAATGGTGGTTTTTTGTTTTGCGTAAAAATGTTTTTTTGTGTTCATTGAAATTTTTTATCATATTAAAAATTGACAATGGCATAGATACAGTACTTATGAAGGAACATATCACACAAGTCATAAGTATAAGTGGGTAAAGAGCATAACTATTAAAAAAAGATATTTAAAATAAAAAATACATATTCAAAAATAAACAAAAGTATTATATAATATAAACGGACATAGACAGACTATGTGAATGTGATGAGATTTTATTATTGGAGGCGCTTTAATATGGTTAAACACTTATGGAAAGAGGCGGATACTAAGCAAATCCATGGGGTTGACGAATTGGTATATCGTTCAAATTTAATCGGTAGTGATCGCTCGGTGTGTAACTGGGGTGGTGGTAATACCTCGATGAAAACAATAGAAAAGGATTTTCGAGGTCGGGATATCGAAGTGATGTGGGTGAAAGGTAGTGGTTCTGATTTAGCAACGATGACTCATGATAATTTTACGGGTCTAAGCTTGGAGGATATTCGTCCATTGATAGAACGGCAGACTATGTCTGACGAAGAAATGGTTGATTACTTATCGCATTGCATGATGGATACGAAGCATCCGAGAGCATCTATTGAGACATTATTGCATGCTTTTTTACCTTTCCGTCACATTGATCATACTCATCCTGATGCGATCATTAGTATCTGCTGTGCAGACAATGGCAAGGAGGTTGCGAAAGAGCTTTATGGAGATCGTTTTGTGTGGATTCCGTATATTCGCCCTGGATTTGCCCTTTCTAAAATGATTGCTGAAGGTGTGAAAAATAATCCCAATGCGGAGCTCGTTTTAATGGAGAAGCATGGCTTGGTGACATGGGGAGAAACATCGAAAGAAAGCTATGATAAGACGATGGCTATCATCAATGAGGCTGAAGCTTATATTCATAATAAACAAGACGAACATAATGCCTTTGGTGGAGCAAAATACAAGACGCTGTCTGATGATGAAGCGGAGACGCTTCTTGCACAGGTGTTGCCAACAATACGCGGTGCAGTGAGTGATGAGAAAAAAATGCTTTTAACCAACGATCGTGGTGAGGATGTCTTACAGTTTGTAAATAGCCATCAGGCATCATCATTGTCTCAGGTTGGTGCTGCGTGTCCCGATCATCTTGTGCATACCAAGCGTGTCCCTCTGTATATTGATTGGGATCCTCAAAGGGAAGATGTGGAAAGTTTACTCCGTAAGCTAACAGCGGGTATTACAGAATTTAAAGCAAGTTATCGAGAATACTTTGATAGAAATATAAATGAAGGAGACATTATGTTTGAGTCGGCGCCTAGGGTGATACTCATTCCAGGAGTTGGCATGGTGAATACGGGGAAAGATGTCAAAAATGCCCGAATTAGTGGAGCGCTTTATCACCGTGCTATTGCCGTCATGAAAGGAGCAACCACACTTGGTGAGTTTGTCTCTTTAAGTGAAAATGAATCATATAATGTGGAATACTGGCCATTAGAGCTTTATAAGCTCTCTCTGGCACCGGCTGAAGTAGAGTTTTCTCGAAAAGTAGCTTTTGTAACAGGTGGGGCAGGAGGGATTGGTAGTGCAACCTGTCGTCGTTTTGTTTTCGAAGGTGCACATGTGGCGATTGCTGATCTCAATATTGAAGGTGCTGAAAGATTAGCTTATGAGATTAATAGTGAATTTGGTGAAGGTCGTGCCATCGCAATTAAAATGGATGTGACAAAGGAGGAAGAGGTGCAGTCGGCCTTTGCACATACGGCTCGCGCCTTTGGAGGCGTGGACATCATTGTCAATAATGCTGGTCTGGCGACATCTAGTCCGATTGAAGATACCACCTTGCAAGAGTGGAATCTGAATATCAATGTTTTAGGCACGGGTTATTTCTTGGTGGCTCGAGAGGCCTTTAAGCAAATGAAAGAACAGGCTCTTGGTGGTAGCATGATCTTTATAGGTTCCAAAAATTCCATCTATGCAGGTAAAAATGTTGTAGCTTACAGTTCGGTTAAGGCGCTTGAAACGCATCTTGCCAGATGTATGGCATCAGAAGGTGGGCAATATGGCATTCGCGTCAATTCAGTTCTCCCAGATGCAGTTTTACAAGGCTCAGCGATTTGGAATTCGGAGTGGCGCAATGAAAGAGCAGCGGCGTATGGTATTGAACCTGACCAGCTTGAAGAGCATTATCGTAAACGGACGACGTTACTCGTGAATATTTACCCTAAGGATATTGCTGACGCCATTGCCTTTTTTGCTTCTTCACAAGCTGAAAAAACAACGGGTTGCATGTTGACCGTCGATGGTGGTGTGCCTGCGGCCTTTACAAGATAGTTTAAGCAGTCGACTTAGTTGGAGACAGAGAAAATTTTTGTAAAAATAATGAGTAAATATCCTAATTAGCATTGACAGCAAGGGGTGATGATAGCATCCATTGCTGTTTTTGAACGCACTGAAAAACGGCAAGTGGTTAGCTAATTGTTTCTTGTGATTGTAGGCATATAAAAGAAAGCGTTTTCTAAAGAGGTGAGCATGTGGTGACAACATATAGTTTAGCCGTAGACATTGGTGCTTCTAGTGGGAGGTGCATATTGGGACACATCGAGGCAGGAAGGCTTGTGTTGCAGGAGATACATCGTTTTGAGAATAGGATGGTAACAAAGGATGGCCATGTGTGCTGGGAGATTGATCGTCTCTTTGAAGATATGTATGAGGGGATTCAAAAATGCCATGAAATAGGTATACATCCAGTTAGTATAGGCATTGATACATGGGCAGTAGATTTTGTCCTTCTGGATGAAACAGACGAGCGTCTTATTGACGCTGTTGCGTATCGTGATGCTAGAACGGATGGAGTGATGGAAGAGGTCTTTCAGCAGGTCATGAAAGAGAGATTATACTTAGAAACCGGCATCCAATTCCAAAAATTTAATACGCTCTATCAGCTGTATTCTTTGAAAAAGCAGTCCCCTGATATTCTTAAAAAGGCAAGAAGCTTTCTCATGATTCCTGACTATTTTAACTTTCTTTTGACAGGACGAAAAGCAAATGAGTATACGAATGCGACGTCTACTCAATTGGTGAATGCTTTTACAAAGCATTGGGATCATGAATTGTTGAAAACCTTAGGCATTAATGATGAGATGTTTCAGGATATTTATATGCCGAAAACTGTATTGGGACAGTTAAAGCAGGAATGGGTTGATCGCCTTGGATGGGATATGCAGGTCATTCTTCCAGCAACGCATGATACGGGCTCGGCAGTCCTTTCCATGCCCGATCAAGCCGATGCTATCTACATTAGCTCTGGGACGTGGTCGTTGATTGGGGTTGAAAATCCTTTCCCAATCTGCGTGACGAAAGCCCTTGATTATAATTTTACCAATGAAGGAGGTTTTGACTACCGCTTTCGTTTTTTAAAAAACATCATGGGGCTGTGGATGATCCAAGAAGTCAGGCGGCTTTATAATAATGCGTATTCATTTAGTGAACTTGTGGAGCTTGCCAAGGAAGCGACGCATTTTCATTCTTTCATCGATGTCAATGATGACCGTTTTCTCAATCCTAGTCATATGATAGATGAAATTCAGGCAGCTTGTCGTGATACGTCACAGCCGATTCCACAAACGCCTGGTGAATTGGCAAAATGCATTTATGAAGGCTTGGTGACGAGCTATAAAAGAGCAATTCAGGAAATTGAAGATATTTTTGAAAAATCTTTTCAGACGATCAACGTGATTGGTGGTGGTTGTCAAAATGATTATTTGAATCAGCTGCTTGCGGATGCTACTCAAAAGCGAGTGAGCGCTGGTCCCGTTGAAGCCACGGCAATTGGCAATTTGAGTGCACAGCTTATGGCACTTGGAGATATCACTGATTTACAAGAGGCACGTAGGTTAATCAGACAGTCTTTTGACGTGACGACCTACTTACCACGCCCCAATGCTTTATTCCATACATAATAAGGAGAGTGATGAGCATGACTGTTGAAGAAAGCTATGGATATGCTAAAGCTATTTATGGGAAATGGGGCATTTCTGTTGATGATGCACTGAAGAAGCTTAAGAGGATCCCTATTTCCATTCATTGCTGGCAGGGTGATGATATTGCTGGTTTTGAAGTGAATCGTAATGAATTGTCTGGAGGTATTGATGTAACTGGGAATTATCCTGGCAAGGCGACAACCCCTGAAGAATTGCGCAGTGATTTAGGAAAGGCTTTATCCTTAATCCCAGGACAGCATCGTGTGAGTCTTCATAGCATTTATGCAGAAACCGCTGGGGAGGTAGTAGAGAGAGATCAACTTAAGCCACAATATTTTGAGAAATGGGTGAGCTGGGCGAAAAAGAATGGCCTTGGTCTGGATTTTAATCCAACATTATTTTCGCACGCCAAAGCGGATGATGGATTGACACTATCTCATCCTAATTCAGAAATAAGAGATTTTTGGATTCGTCATTGTATAGCGAGTAGGCAAATTGCTGAATACTTTGGGAAGGAGCTTGGAACACCTGCTCTCACAAATATTTGGGTTCCAGACGGTTATAAGGATACGCCAAGTGATCGCTTAACGCCAAGACGTCGTTTAAAGGACTCTTTAGATAAAATTTTTGCGTTGGCTATTGATGAAGCCTACAGTTTAGATGCGGTTGAGAGTAAGCTATTCGGGATTGGTTCGGAATCCTATGTCGTCGGTTCTCATGAATTCTATTTTGGCTATGCCTTAAAAAACAATAAGCTATGCCTGTTAGATACGGGTCATTTTCATCCCACAGAAGCCGTTTCTGATAAGATAGCTTCCATGCTGTTGTACAGTGATAAATTGGCTTTACATGTTTCACGACCTGTACGTTGGGACAGCGACCATGTTGTCACTTTGGACGATGAGCTTCGAGAAATTGCTCATGAGATTGTTCGAAATGATGCATTAGATAAAGTGATGATTGGTCTAGATTTTTTTGATGCGAGTATCAATCGGGTGGCTGCTTGGGTGATTGGCACACGAAACATGCTCAAGGCATTGCTCTATGCGTTGCTCATGCCTATCGAACAGCTTAAAGCATCGCAGGAGGAAGGTAATTTTACCAGGAGGCTGGCATTGCTGGAGGAATTTAAAACCTATCCTTTTGGTGCGGTGTGGGATTATTATTGTGAAACAATGGGGGTTCCTGTGAGGGAGGGGTGGTTAGACGACATCAATGTTTATGAAAAGGAGGTTCTTTCTCACCGTTCCTCTTCATCATTGAGGTTATGAACGCAGAGCATTGGATATCCATCCTTTCAGTGTATGTTATAGTGGTATGAGGACAAACAAGACTAAAAACATAGAAAAACAACATAGAATAAAAATAAAGAGATGGGATGGATAACGGTGCTTGTTGCTGAGAGACAGAAAAAAATTGTTGAACTTGTGAATGAACGGTTGAGCATCCGTGTAACAGAGTTAAGTAAAATTTTCTCTGTAACAGAGGAGACGATTCGTAGAGATTTGGAAAAGCTGGAAAAAGAGAAGTTATTATTAAGAAGTCATGGTGGCGCGCTCACCGTTGCTGATGAACAATCAGAGGTTTCTTATACAGAAAGAGAAATTACGAATGCGACCGAAAAACGTGCCATTGCTGTTGAAGCGGTTAAGCATATACAGCCGTCCGATGAACATATTGTTTTAGATGCAAGCACTACGGCATGGTATATGGCGAAAGAGTTGCCAAATAGGCCGCTTACAGTGATTACCAACTCTATCCAGGTATGTCTAGAGCTTAGTAAAAAAGAGCAGATTAAGGTCATTTCAACAGGTGGTATGCTGTCAGCCAAATCGCTCTCCTACGTGGGACCACTGGCAGAGCGTTCACTGACGATGTATCATGTGCACAAAGCCTTTTTATCCTGTAAGGGTGTTGATTTACAAGGTGGATTGACAGATTCTAATGAATGGCAAGCTTTGTTAAAGAGAAAGATCATGACCATCGCAGATGAGACGATTTTGATGGTCGATTCAACGAAGTTCGATAGTCGGACATTTGTCCACATTGCTGATTTGACGGATGTAGATTGTGTCATAACAGATCATTTAGATGAAAATTACCGCACAACCTTGCTTGAGCATGATGTGGAGTGTGAGGTTATCTCTGTTTTGAAGTAGGGTAGAGATGGGAAGGGAGAGCACCGATGTTGAGAAAAGCGTCGATCATGTATGTTAATCCATCTGATTTTGATGAGTATCAACGCCGTCATGATGAGCTGTGGCCAGAAATGGTAGCAGAATTGAAAAAACACGGCGCCCATCATTACTCCATTTTTCTTCATCGTCCAACCGGACAATTATTTTCCTATTTAGAAATAGAAAGTGAAGAAAAGTGGTCAGAGATGGCTAATACCGAGATTTGTCAAAGATGGTGGAAATATATGGAACCATTGATGGTGACTCATCTTGATGCAAGCCCAATCAGTGAGGATTTAGATCAAGTTTTTTATTTAGACTAGCTTGAAGCTGGCGATTTAAAAGGTTAGATTGATTGGACTGTTCCATATGCTTAGGAAAGCGTATGGAACAGTCCTTTTTCTGCTAAATATAGAGATGGGGTTAACAAATGATTTTTATTTAAAAACAATTAAGGGAGGGTTTGAGTCTATTTTTCTGTCTAATCCAAATAAAAATACATAAACAAAATTAAACAATCTAAAAAATAGTTGTTTTTTGTTGACTTAATTATTTAAAAGCGCTATCATTTTATTGGTAAGTCTGAAATATTTTTATTCAAAAATAAATACCAAGATGATTATTGAAGTGATTGATGTTTAGCTGAAGGGGGAATCATCACTTTCTGTCATGTTATTTATGAATGCGCTTAACTTTTAGAAGGACATGTTAATTTCACCTAGAGAAACAGATGTTTTATAGCGTAGATAATGTATATAAGGGGGAAGTATCTGTGGTGAAAATTGGAAGTCGATCAACAACGGGCTGGAAAGCGACGATTTCAGTGGCAATGGCCAATTATATTGAGGCGGGTTCTATTATTGCTGCTGCGAGTAGTTTAACATTGTGGCAGGCCTATCTCCATCTTCATAGCATAGCCATTGGCTTGTTAAGTGCCTTAAGTGCTAATGCATTTGGAGCAGCGGTTGGTGCACTATTAGGTGGTTATTTATGTGATAAATATGGACGTAAATTCATCTATACCTATGATTTGTTGCTGTATATGTTAGGGGTTTTATTCATTGCTTTTTCATTCAATCTGCCAATGTTGCTTATCGGCACTATTATTACAGGGATTGCAGTCGGTGCAGGAGTCCCAGCTTCGTGGACGTATATTGCTGAAGAAGCGCCTCATGAAAAAAGGGCAGCTCATGTTGGTATGGCGCAGTTAGCTTGGTCAACAGGTCCGGCACTTACCTTTTTATTAGCGGTAGTGTTGGCACCACTAGGGCTTTTAGGAAGTCGCATTATTTTTATTCATTTATTGATTATTGCATTTATAACATGGTATATTCGTCAGGGATTGTCAGAGTCTAAGCTCTGGACAGAAGAACGGGAAAAAGTTGAAAATAATAAAGGAAAATCAATCGCACCACAGCGTTCCTTTAAGGAGCTATTTAGTTTGAAGGTCAATCGCCAAGCTTTGATCCTGTTATTGGGCATTTATTTATTTTGGAATTTGACTTCGGGTGCTTCGGGATATTTTATGCCATACATTTATCAGCATGTCGGCGGGCTGTCGAATGTCCAAGCTAATTTACTTCAAGTGTTTTTATGGGGACTTACGGTTGCCACGACGTTTTTCGTCTTCATGAAGTTTGCGGATAGGTACAGTCGGCGGTTTCTCTTTGGATTAGGGGCGGTGTTAGGCATCGTTGCTTGGTTATTGCTCACTTTTGCCTCAACAAACTGGTTTACACTTTTTGCGTTTGTTATTTTATGGGGAGGCGCTGCTGGATTTGGTGCACAAGCTTTTTATGGTTTGTGGGCAAGTGAATTGTTCCCAACAAGATATCGTGCACGAGCGCAGGGCTTTATGTATTTTGTTGTGCGAACAGGGATTGCAATCTGGTCATTTTTATTGCCAACGATTATGAACACGTTAGGATTTAAAGTTGCTGGTATTGTGATGAGTATCTTCTTGATCATTCACTTTATCATCGGTGTGATCTTGGCACCAGATACGCGAGGGAAAACATTGAGAGATATTGAAAGAGAACGCCTCGGAGGAGAAATCTCTGAGCTTTCCAAAAGGCAAGCCTAGGATTGATAAAAAAGCAACAATATAACTAAAACGGTAGTATCACAGAAGTGGGCTTGTCACACCGGGCAAGCTCTCTTTGTTATATAACGCTTAAGAGCATAATAGTGAGTGGCTATGGGTTTGCCTACCTGTTAAGTAGAGTGTGAATAAAGAAATCCTATTCTCTTTACTTAAAAAAGTTTAAAGACAGAAGTGTGGCTAGTGAATTTTGTTGTGACATTGTTGTTTTTCTGTAGCCTATTTTTTATAATTTTTTGTACTGATCTGTGGTGAAAATTAATGATAAGCTTCACTTTTTTTTATATGAAAATAGTCTGCTATTATTTTTTTATTAGTTTGGAATGCTGGCTCTTCTGTAATATTGGCGAGCATGCTTTGGATAACGATAGGCCGAGGAGATTCTTCGGTCATTTCACTTTCTAGAACGGCGAGTGAGCTGAGCATGTCTTCATTATTATCAAGTATCTCCAACTTTTGCTTTAGTTCATTTATCGCTTTGGTCACCTGTTTGAAAGTTATGGGGGTTTTAGTGTGGGGAAGGTAACCGAGTTTAGACATTGTTATGTTAGCATGTAAAAAGGGTTGTTCTCCTGATGTAAGGAGTCCCTGAACAACATCGTCGAAACGGCGAATAATAAAATGGGCGAGTTGTTCAAAGTCAAGTGTGACTTGGTCAAAAATCAGCTTAAAGTAAGTTTGAATGAGTCCTTTCACAATAAAAGATAAATCGTAGGTGTAGGGTTGGACTTTCGATCCATAAATATCGAGAATGCCCTTTTCAATCCATTGGTGTGTTTCATTGTGTATCTTTTTGAACAATGCATGTAGATCGTCATGGAAGGTCAGGGTTTGTTCACGCATGAACATCGAAAAAAAGCTGTAGTTATCATGTATTTCTTCAAATTGAATGGTGATTTGTTTGATGAATTTCTCTTTTGGAGTCAGTTGTAGCATGTCTATTTGTCGGATTTTATCCCTCGTAGAATCGTTGTAATAATAGAAGATTTTTAGGAGTAAATCTTCCTTTGAGTCAAAATATAAATAGACAGTGCCTTTAGAAATTTGAGCATGATTAGCAATTTCTTGGACGCTGGTATTATGGAAGCCGTTTTCGGCAAAAAGTTTTATGGCAGATTCAATGATGAGCTTCTTCTTTTCCTTCATTTTTTTTCACATTCCTTTATACATTTATCATGACCATTCAGTTATTATTATACACAAAAACGTCATGAATTGATTAAAATATAAAAATTAAAGTCTAGTATAATGAAATATAAGTTGTGTGCCGATTAAAAGCTAACGTGAAAATACTTTGGTTCTAATCATTAAGTCATTTAAATGGATTTTATGACTGATGGGTCAGTTGCTGAGTGGTTAACTATTAGAAAGGTGGAAGTTGATGAGACGTATTATCCAATTCTCGCTCAACAATAAATTTGCTCTATGGCTCATGACCATTATTGTTATAGTAGCCGGTTTATATTCTAGTGTACATATGAAAATGGAGACGCTTCCTAGTATTACAGCCCCCGTGATGACCATATCAACAGCAGATCCAGGGGCAACTCCTGAAGAAGTGGCGGATAACGTGACTAAACCGATTGAACAAGCAATTCAGAATCAGTCGGAAGTGAAAACCGTTACTTCTAACTCTTCTGAGGGTACTTCTTCTATCCAAGTAGAATACGAGTTTCAAACAGATCTGAATCAGGCGGAGGACAAGCTTAAGGATGCCGTCAGTCACATTGATTTACCAGATGATGTTGCTACACCGACCATCAATCGGCTGTCTTTAGATGCTTTTCCTATTTTGACCTTTAGCGTATCTCAGTCGAATCATCAATCATTGGAAACCCTCACTCAAACAGTTGATAAACAAATTGTTCCTAAGTTGGAAGGAGTAGAGGGTGTTTCATCCGTCGATGTGTCTGGTAAAGAGGTTAAAGAGATTGACTTAGCTTTTGAAAAACAAAACTTGAACAAATATGGTTTAGATGAAGAGACAGTTATTAATGCGATTAAAGCTAGTAATACGTCGGTGCCACTAGGTTTATATACCTTTGGTGATGAACAGCAATCTGTTGTCATTAATGGTCAGGCAAAAACCTTGGATGATTTGAAGAATCTTGACATACCGATTCAAGTGGGCGCTGGTCAACAAGTGAATCAACAAGGAGGAGCAACTGGACAGGGAGTAGTATCTTCCAATCAGCAGGTGGCTCAACAACTTCCAACTGTAAAGTTATCCAATCTTGCCGATATCAAAATGGTTGGTAAAGCGGATTCGATCAGCCGTACGAATGGTAACCCATCCATCGCCATCCAAATTGTGAAGGCTTCTGATGCCAATACGGTAGATGTTGCAAAGGGCATCAATGATCAAATGGACAAAATTAAAAAGAATGTGCCTAGTTTGAAGGTGATTGACACCTTAGATCAGGCTCAACCGATTAAAGATTCGGTGAAGGCCATGCTTGAAAAAGCGGTGCTTGGAGCACTCTTTGCTATGCTGATCATCTTGCTGTCTTTGAGAAACGTAAGATCAACGATTATCTCGGTTGTATCTATTCCTCTTTCACTGCTCGTTGCGCTGATTATTTTGAAACAGATGAATATTACCTTGAATATTATGACCATTGGAGCCATGACAGTTGCCATTGGGCGTGTTGTTGATGATTCGATCGTTGTGATTGAAAATGTATACAGGCGCTTATCTTTAAGTGAAGAAAAATTACATGGAAAAGAATTAATCATTGCGGCAACGCGGGAAATGTTTATTCCCATTATGAGCTCTACGATTGTTACTATAGCCGTCTTTCTACCACTAGGCTTTGTCACAGGAGTGATTGGACAGCTCTTTTTACCTTTTGCTTTGACAATTGTCTTTGCCTTATTAGCCTCTTTGCTTGTGGCTATTACGATTGTGCCGATGCTGGCTCATAGTATGTTTAGGAATGGGCTTAAGGATAAGGAAAAACGTGATGAAACAAAGCCTCATCGCTTTGCTTTGGGGTATAAAGGCTTTTTGAATTGGACATTGAATCATAAGTGGATCACGTCGCTCATCGCCGTGCTTTTACTCGTCGGTTCGTTTACACTGGTTCCTTTTATTGGAACAAGCTTCGTACCATCAGATGAACAAAAAATGATGGCTATTACGTATAACCCTGATCCTGGGCAAACTGAAACGGATGTTGAGAAAATTGGCACGCAAGCAGAATCCTATTTTGATAATCGTAAGCATGTCAAAATGACTCAATATTCTATCGGCGGTGGCAATTCGTTAAGCCAAAATAATAATCAGGCTTTATTTTATGTTCAATATGATGATGACACGCCTCATTTTGATAAAGAACAAGATGTTGTATTAAAGCATTTGCAAAAGTCTGTCAATAAAGGGGAGTGGGGAACGGTAAATCTCTCTTCAAGTGGCTCTAATAATCAGGTCACAGTATATGCTTACGGAGATAGCATAGGTCAAATAAAACCTACCCTTCAAAAGATTCAAGGAGCTATGAATGGTAATAAACATCTTAAAAATGTTGCATCCAGTTTGTCAAAAAATTATGTGGAGTACACATTTGGTGTTGATCAAGATAAATTAAGCGCATTGGGATTATCAACGGCTCAAGTCGCAGCTGCATTTACGCAAAACAGCCAACGTGATGCGATTACGACAGTTAAAAAGGGCAATGAGGATATTAATGTTTATTTAGCTGGCAACGATGCGCACTATCAAACGATTGATGATCTTGCTAAGACAAAGATTAAGACACCGTTAGGCAACTCTGTTGCGCTGTCAGATGTTGCTCATCGACATACAGGTCAAACCTCTGATACGATCACTCGTAGGAACGGTCAGATGTATGCCAGTGTTTCAGGGGACATCACGAGCAAGGATGTTGGCAAGGTGACTTCTGCTGTTAAATCGAGGATAGACAAGATTAATTTACCTTCAGGTGTTAATGTGTCTATGGGTGGAGTTTCTGATGATATTAGTACTACTTTCACTCAGCTTGGATTAGCGATGCTTGCAGCGATAGCGATTGTGTATTTGATATTGGTCATCACTTTTGGTAGCGCTGGTACACCGTTCGTCATTTTACTTTCACTACCATTTGTGCTGATCGGTGCTTTCTTAGCTCTCTTTATCTCTGGTGAAACCATCAGCGTCTCGGTAATGATTGGCGCATTGATGCTAATAGGTATTGTCATTACCAATGCCATCGTATTAATCGACCGTGTCGTTCGTAAAGAGAAAGAGGGTATGTCTACCCGTGAGGCATTATTGGAAGCAGGTGTGACGCGCTTGCGACCAATACTTATGACAGCGATAGCCACCATCTGTGCTTTGCTTCCATTGGCATTTGGCTTAGAGGGAAGCGGAGCGTTGATTTCCAAAGGTTTAGGTATTACGGTCATTGGTGGATTGACTAGTGCGACTCTCTTAACCCTTGTTGTTGTTCCGGTGGTTTATGAGCTCTTTGCCTGGCGTAGAATTCGTAAATGGAAAAGGGAGCATGGAATAAAATAGGCAATAATAAATGAAAGAGGCTGGGATACGAGATAAAATCTAATCATGGAAAAAGTGGTGCTTGTCAGCGCATGTTGGCAGGTATCACTTTTTAAAATGAAGTATAGAGTATAGTATCTGAGCGTGAATCAACATTCTTAGTGCGATAGAGTGCATTAAAAAAGCAGGGTCACTATTCAATGAAGATTCTTGTCTTGTATCTTTTTAGATTAGCTTTGTCCTTGCCTCTTTTTTATAATAAGATCAGGGGGAAATCTCGATTGTCAAATGATCTAAATAGTGGAGTCTTGCTTACAGACGCAACGCACCATGCACCATGAGTCTTTAATTTAGCTTCAAGGTTATATAAATATCATGATGGGTATTAAAAAAAGCTCTGGGCGTTGATAGCCGAGAGCTTTTATGATGTTGATTTTTAGTAAGCAAGCGTAAAGAGACCGCTAATGTGAGCAAGGTAACGCAAATTGCTAGCTTCTTTCATGAGTGAGGCAGGCATGCCCTTAAGAGGCGTTTGATTGCCACCGATAGTTGCAATCGCATCTTTGCGTCCTAAGCTTCCTAAAGTCCCTGAGAAGATAGGATCAAATTCATCCATTGCGGCATCTTTTAAGTAAGCAAATAGGTTGTAACCAATGAGTTCGCCCATTTGCCATGAGAGTTGTGCTGTCGGTGGGTATGGGCGTTCAGCACCAGGTCCGAAGACCACTGCACTATCACCGGCAACAAAAATATTTTTATGTGATGTAGATTGAAGATATGCGTTAACCGTTGCACGACCACGATCGACCTCGATACCAGAATTAGCGACAATGCTATTGCCTTGAACGCCACCTGTCCAAATCATCGTTTTTGTTTCGATGGTCTGACCATTTTTTAATTCCACAACGTTATCTTCGTATTTTGTAGCAGGAACACCAGAGACAAAGGTAACACCACGTTTTTCAAGACTTTCAGTTGCACGTTTGATAAGATCTTCTGGAAATCCAGGAAGAATGGTCGGAGCGGCTTCTACACAATAGAGTGAGATATCCTTTGGATTAACACCGTATTTTTTAGTGAGAGCAGGCATCCAGTCGGCTAATTCACCAACTAATTCGACACCTGTTAACCCGCCACCACCTACGACAAAGTTGGCATCGACTTTGTTTTTACTTTGAGCATATTCATGTACACGTGCTTCTATAAATTGACGAATATGATTGGCGTTTTCAATAGATTTAAGAATCAAGCCGTTTTCTTGCAATCCAGGAATGCCAAAGTATGCCGTTTCACTGCCAAGTGCCATAACAAGAACATCGTATCCGATTTTACTGCCATCTGAAAGAGCGACTTCATTGTTATCTGGTGAAAATTCTTTGATTTCAGCAATTTTCAAATCAACATTTTTGCCACGAAGTAATTTTTCAAGTGGTAAGGCGATTGCCTGTTCTGAAACATTGCCTACCGAGAGACGATGAAGTTCTGTAATAATTTGATGAGAAGCGTTGCGATTTATGACGGTTACATGAGCATCATCAATATCTAAATGTTGGCGTACTGTCAATGCAGTGAGTAAGCCACCATAGCCAGCGCCTGCTATAACAATATGTTTTTGCATAATCATCCTCCGTTCGTGTAATCCATGAGAAAACTCAAGTTGTTGTTAGGTATCATTGATTTTTACGGGATATCTACGCATTAAGATGCGTGTTATTTATTTGCTTGTTTTTTCAGCAGAAATTTTTGAAAAAGCCTGAGCGAAATGGAATAGCTTTTGCATTTGTGGATCTTTTAATAGTCGTAACAGACCAAATAGACCGATGGTTTCGTGACTTTGATCGGCGATATCTTTTGCTTCAATAGCTGTGGATGCAAGATCTTTAACCTTGTGCTCAATGGGTTTAAGGAACTCTTGAAATCCACCCTTAAAGTCATTGATGAGCACTTCATCAGTAGCAATTGATTGAAAGAAATCATAGAATTTTGTGAGCGAGGTGACCATTTCAGTTAATTTGGGTAAATTGTTTACAAGAATTGTTAGAGATTCTTGATTTTCTGGCTTAAGAAGCTGGTCAAGAACATTGATTTGTTCGCCTGTTGATTCTGAAGTACCATTTTGGTTTTCAGAAGCGTTTTGTTGTGTTTCTGACATTCCGATATCTTCCTTTCTTAGACGATTCCGCTTTTCACGGGTAAAAGTATTAAAATTGACCTGATATATGTAGGCCGAGACATTTTAGGATATGATGGCGATTTTATGAGATAGTTATGTCCTAAATTATAATAAACACACTTTTTTGAAACTAAAAGACAAGGATTATTATAGTGTCATTATTTTTCCGCTGCGCTGTCTATTTTATGTCTTGACATCACTAAAAATTAAAGAAAATAGGGACGTAAAATAACAGCTGGGTTGGGGAAAGAATAAGTGAACTGAATGATCATGTCTATTAATACATCAAGAAATGCATCATAAGATCTCCTATATCTCCCATCATATCTTCTTTGTTTTCCTATCTATATACAATACCACTTTTTTATTAGAATTACAGTAAATAAATCACAAATAAAAATTCATGAGCTTTATAGATGATAGGCGTCATGAATGCGTGAGTTGCGTGTCGTGGTGATCATAGCTTGGTCATCTAGAAATCACTTGCAAGTCAGTATGTTTACTAGAACAATTATCAATGCAAAATGCGTGTTTTTTATATTGACGTCTATTTAGACTAAGTCTAAAATGAAAGCATAAGGGAGGGGAATGCCCTTGAACGTCAAAGTTAACCTAACACCCCAAAGAAAGGCCATCTATGATGTGATTCATGAGTCGAAGGATCATCCAACGGCTGCTGAGATCATTGAGAGACTTAAGGATAAGGATGTCAGCTTTGCCTATGGAACGATCTACAATTCCTTGCATTATCTCACTGAAGCTGGTCTTGTGCATGAGCTTAAATTAAGCGATGCCGCGAGTCGCTATGATGCGAACATGGATGAACATCAGCATATTCAATGCCAGGTTTGTGGTAGGGTTGATGAGGTGTTCACCGACGTGACGAAGAATTGGCTCAGTGAAATTGCAAAAGAGACGCATTATATCGTGAAGTCGCATCAAGTGATTTTAAAAGGGATTTGTCCTCAATGTTGTGAGGAATGAGAATCCTTAATCGATGGTGTACCTCATCGGAGCGTACAAGATGATGTGCTGTATTAAACGATGCTTGAGGATGATATTATTTTTAGGAGGCAGATCTGATGGTAGAGAATAAGAAATTAACAACTGCTACTGGTACGCCAGTGCATGACAACCAAAATTCGATCACAGGCGGTTCTCGTGGACCGACGCTATTACAAGATATTCATTTAGTTGAGAAGCTCGCTCATTTTAATCGTGAACGCATTCCTGAGCGCATTGTGCATGCTAAAGGCTCTGGTGCTCATGGTTATTTTGAAGTGACTCATGATATGACAAAATATACGAAAGCAAAATTTTTATCAGATCGTGGTTTGCAAACACCGCTATTTATTCGTTTTTCAACTGTAGCCGGCGAAAAAGGTTCCGCTGACACAGATCGTGATCCTCGAGGATTTGCTGTGAAGTTTTATACGGAAGAGGGCAATTATGATCTTGTGGGAAACAATACGCCGATTTTCTTTATCAGAGATGCGATTAAATTTCCGGATTTTATTCACACTCAAAAGCGCAATCCTGCCACAAATTTGAAAGATCCCACAGCGGTTTGGGATTTCTGGTCTCTTTCACCTGAATCCTTGCATCAGGTGACATATCTAATGGGAGACCGTGGTCTTCCAGCAACATGGAGAAATATGAATGGTTATGGTAGCCATACTTTTAAATGGGTCAATGCTGAAGGTGAAGTGTTCTTTGTTAAGTATCACTTTAAGACGGATCAAGGTGTTAAAAACATGACACCAGAAGAAGGAGCTAAGATTGCTGGAATTGATCCAGATTTTCATACGCGTGATCTGTATGCGTCTATTCAAGATGGCAAATTCCCTTCATGGACGCTTCATGTACAAATCATGCCCGAGGCAGAAGCGTATGCGTATAACATTGATCCGTTCGATGTTACTAAAATTTGGCCACACAGTGATTATCCGCTTATCGAGGTAGGCAAAATGGTTCTTAACAAAAATCCAGAAAACTACTTTGCTGAGGTTGAACAAGCTGCTTTTTCACCAGGAAATTTTGTGCCTGGGATTGAAGCATCACCAGATAAAATGTTACAGGGACGTCTATTTGCGTACTCCGATGCACATCGTTACCGCTTGACGGGAAATTATGAGCAGCTTCCTATCAATCGTGCCAAAAATGAAGTAAATAATTATCAACGTGATGGTGTCATGCGTTTCGACGGAAATGGTGGTGGCTCTATAAACTATGAACCTAATAGTTTTGGCGGACCAAAAGAATCTCCGGAAGATGGTCCAACACCATTTGAAGTATCAGGTGTCGCAGCTAGCGTTTCTTATGCGGCTGACGATCATTATTCTCAAGCGGGTGAATTATATCGTCTCTTTTCAGAAGATGAAAAAGAACGTACAGTTCAAAATATTGTTGGTGGACTAAAACAAGTTCCAGAAGAGATTCAGCAACGTCAAGTGGGTCATTTCTTAAAGGCTGACCGTGATTATGGCGAACGTGTTGCCAAAGCTCTAGGCTTGACTATAAAAGCTTAGTAGGTTGAATGCTGGAAAGCGAGAGTGTCGTAAAAGGTTGAATTGTCTTTTTGCGGCACTCTTTTTTGATTAGGAATAGTAGCTTTAGTTGTTCGGTACCATCTCACCATGGGGTTAAATAGTGAAAATAGTCCTCCGTCAATAGAATTATTGACGGATTGGCCACTCTTCTTTACCATAGTTGTATAAAAATTATGAAATGAGGGATGACAATGTCATTTCTTGACGAATATCTAAGCTATAATAAGAAATTTGTTGAAAACAAGGAATACGAGCCTTATGTTGTCAAGGATTTACCGCATAATAAACCAGCCATTGTTGCATGCATGGATTCACGAATGGTCGATCTTCTTCCTAGGGCGTTAAATATAAAAGCTGGTGAGGCAAAAATGATTAAAAATGCCGGAGCTGAAGTTAAAGGCTTTTATGATAGCACGATCAGAAGCCTTCTGGTTGCGATCTACTTGATGGAGGTAGATGAGGTATTCATCATTGGTCATGATCGCTGTGGAATGGACGGTTTTGATGGGGAGATATTAGTGGACGTTATTAAAAAAAGAGGTGTCGACGTTTCTAATCTTGATAAATCTCCAGAAGAACTGGGAGAATGGTTCTCAGGATCTTCTTCAGCTGAAGAGGGCATTAGAGAGAGCGTTGAATTTGTAAAGAATCATCCATTGGTTCCAAAAGATGTTTTGGTTCATGGATTTATGATTTCT
>Ga0154003_1000170_pt1 | contig 19996 bp, 20 predicted proteins | sample TSFL087MetaG_FD_104679 | JGI IMG/M metagenome (GOLD analysis project Ga0154003, IMG submission 104679) | Attine ant fungus gardens microbial communities from Florida, USA - TSFL087 MetaG | ecosystem: Host-associated > Fungi > Mycelium > Unclassified | place: USA: Florida, Lake Talquin State...
ACAAGGATTACTTAGTAAAAATTGAGGAGGAAAATACATTATGACGAAAGTTTTAGAAGGAAAAGTTGCCATTGTTACAGGTTCTTCAAGAGGAATTGGACGTACAATAGCTGAACATTTAGTGATTTCAGGTGCAAAGGTAGTTATTAACTACGTAAGCAGCTCTGATCAAGCAGACGATGCTGTTAAAACGATTAAAAACAAAGGCGGAGAGGCCATTGCTATACAGGCGGATCTGACGAATATGAGTGAACTAGAAGGACTTTTTTCCAAGACTATTAGCACTTTTGGAAAATTGGATATCCTTGTTAATAATGCAGGACTTATGAACAATAAGCCGCTTTCACAGGTTACTGAAGAAGACTTTGATAGAGCATTCGATGTTAACATAAAAGCAACGTATTTTGCTTGTCAACAAGCCATGAAGCATATGGAAGAGGGAGGACATATCATCAACATGTCAACCTCAGTTACTGGTCAAATGTTCCCCACATATAGTGTTTATGCCGGTGCAAAAGGGGCTGTGGAACAAATAACACGTCAGCTTGCTAAAGAATTTGCCGCTAAGCAAATATCGATCAATGCTATTGCACCTGGACCTACCGACACGAAGCTTTTCAGAGTTGGAAAATCGGAGGAACAAATACAAGGATTGAAAAATATGGTAGGCTATGGGCGCCTTGGTACACCAGAAGATACCGCTAAAGTCATCTCACTGTTAGTAAATGATGATGCACGATGGATTACCGGTCAAACCATACGTTCAAACGGAGGATTTATTTAAGCCTCTGCTTATTATTCATAGTAGTACTCTAAGGAGAAGAGCGGACCTTGCTCTTCTCTTTTTTATGGGATTACTTTTATAAAAGGGGTCCTACTGTATCATTACGAAGCCTATATCTCTTATATCTCTAAATTTTATAATCTAGTTCCTTCGAGATTATCAGCCCTTCATCTTTTACTTTATCTTTAAGCTGGTAAATGAGGGTGGGTGTAAATCTTGTACTAGGCCCTGATACAGCCAAACAAGCAATGACACTATTACTCATATCAAAAATGGGATAAGCTACTGCTGATACTCCAACACCTCTTTCATCTAAGCTTATAGCACATCGCTCCTTTTTTATTACAGGTATTTCTTCTTCAAGTTTTTTGATTAGACTAGAATCCAAATTTTGAAGAATAGAGTTAATAAATTCTGTTGATTGATAGGCTAAAAGTATTTTACCAGCTGCTCCTGCCCACAAAGGCAATTTTTCTCCAATCTTGACAATATGACCAACAGATTGTGTCGTTCCATATCTTTGAATACATACTCGATAATCGTTTTCTAAAATATAAAGACTAACCGTTTCTTGTGTTTGATCGCGCAATTGCTGCATTGATTTTTTGGCGATTTCCTTTATATCAAAGGAATTACCAGCAATTTGTCCGATCAAATAAAGTTTTTTGCCTAGGTTATATTTATTGGTTAAAGGATTTCTTTGAATGTAATCATTGTGTTCTAAGGTTGCTAATAACCTTGTTGTTGTTGATTTTGCCAAGTTTATTTTTTTAGATATCTCCGTTAAGGATAATTCTTGTTCGTGAAAAGAAAAGCAGTTGATAATATCGATTGCTCTCTGAACAGTTCTTAATACTGTCGAGTCTGAATGAATACTCATGAAAGACACTCCTCAAATATAATTAAGCCTATATCGGTTCCTTAAAATGGAACTGTTCGATTATTTTACAATACAACACAACCCCCAAAATAACTAGACTTAAAATTTCAAATGTGAAAATGTTTTTTTATAACGGGTGCTCTTTGTGGCAATGTAAGCCTATTACCATATTAATTACTCATTCAAATACTTAAATAATCTCCCAATCTCCACAATAATGTTATTTATGAAATGATCTTAAGTTAAAATTCATTTTCTCTTTACAATTCTAAAAAATGTGTTAAGCTCACATTATTAGTTCCATTTAATAAAAAACAATTCCGTATAACGGAACTTAAAAGGAGGATTATATTGAGTGATACAAATTATGGTCCATTAACAGGAATACGTATTCTAGATATTTCAACTATGATTGCAGGTCCATACGGTGCATCATTATTAGGAGATCTAGGTGCTGAGATCATCAAGATTGAATTACCTGGAAAAGGGGATACTTCTAGAAATATAGGTCCTTGGAAAGGAGGAGAACCTCTGAGATGGCCAGGACTTTCTCGAAATAAAAAATCACTTACTCTTGATTTGCATCAGGAAGAAGGAAAAGAGATTTTTAAAAAATTAGTTCAAAAATCTGATGTGGTATTGGAAGGATTTCGTCCTGGAACATTGGAAAAATGGGGACTTGGTTATGAAGTGTTGAAGGAAATTAATCCCAGCATAATCTTGACGCGTCAATCAGCATATGGTCAAACTGGACCATATGCGAATAGACCAGGATTCGGTACACCCAGTACAGCATTTTCAGGATATACCTATTTACATGGTTTTCAGGATCGAGCTCCTGTTAGTCCTTCGTTTTCGCTTCTTGACTATATATCCGGTGTTTACATGGCTTTTGGAACTGTAAGCGCTCTCTATTATCGTGATAATTCTCATTTTAAAAAAGGTCAAATTGTTGAGATGGGTCTTTATGAATCAATGTTCCGAATGATGGAGTTTTTAATTGCAGAATTTGATCAGCTTGGAAAAGTGCGTGAAAGATCGCCAATGCTTTCCGGTCATTCCAGTCCATCAGGAACCTATAAAACAAAGGATGGGGAATGGGTAGTGTTGGTGTGTAGTACGCAAAGAACTTGGGAAAGACTGGCTCACTCCATGAATCGCGACGATTTAATTGACCATCCTCAGTTTTTAACTAACAAGGAAAGGTTGATGAATGATGATGAACTTCAAGTCATTGTTAAAGCATTTATGGAGTCATTTAGCCGGAAGGAACTTTTGAACAAAATGGAGGAATATGAAGTGTCAATATCACCAGTGCTAAGTATAAAAGATATATTTGAAAATCCACAGTATGAAGCAAGAAATAATATTGTGGAAGTTGATCATCCTCGTTTGGGGAAAATTAAAATTCCAGGTGTAGTACCCAACTTTTCTGAAACGCCAGGATCAATTCGTCATCGAGCCCCAGATTTAGGCGAAAATAATGAAGAAATTTTAGGTGAGTTTTTAGGCTTATCAAAGGATAAGATAGATAGTTTGAAAAAACGTGGGGTTATTTAAAATGTTAAAAACAATAGCATTACCCGAAAACGTGTCAATATGTGAAGTTGCACCACGAGATGGGTTTCAAGCGGAATCTAAATGGATACCTACTGACAAAAAAATTGAAATTATTCAAAGACTGGCTACTACTGGTGTTAAAACAATTGAGATTACCTCCTTTGTACATCCAAAAGCCATTCCACAATTAAAAGATGCAGAGGAAGTAGTGGAACAAACGAGACATCTCCCTAACATCATGTTTCGTGCACTAGTACCTAATTTAAAAGGTGCTGAGAGAGCGATAAATTCAGGGATTAAAAAATTAAAACTGATGCTTTCAGCTACAGATTCCCATAGTTTATCCAATGCGAATTGTACGGTTCAGGAAGCACAAAATAAGCTGTCTCCCATTATAGATTTTTCAAGAAGTAGAAATGTAGAAGTTGGCGGGTCAATTTCGGTTGCCTTTGGTTGTCCGTACGAAGGAAAGGTTTCGCAAAAAAATATTGAAATGATTATTCGTCGATACGATGAAATGGGAATTAAAGAAATTTCACTTGCAGATACGACAGGAATGGCCAACCCAGTACAAGTGTTTGAAATGATTGGTCAATTGCAAGAGCAGTTTTCCAATACGACTTTTTCTATGCATTTTCACAATACTCGTGGGATGGCAATGGCTAATGTCTATGCCGCATTAATGCAAGGCATTACTCATTTTGATAGTTCCATAGCAGGTCTTGGCGGTTGTCCTTATGCCCCTGGAGCATCTGGTAACATACCTACAGAGGATTTGGTTCATGGACTCATCGAAATGGGAATTGAAACGGGGATAGACCTTAGCAAGACCATTAATGTAGCAAAAGAAGTCAAGAAAATGATCGGGCATGATGGAGGCAGTTTCATCTTAAAAGCGGGACCGAACTCTGAGCTTCATATTAAGCCCAGTGGTCAGAGTAAAATTCATGACTGAATGTAGGTTTTAAAATTTTTAAATAAAGGAGTTGAGGATAAATGGCCCGATGTATTTTAAAGGGAGGCTGTCGATTTTATCAAGATGGCTCCTTGATTAAAAATGATTGCGTTACCATCGAACTGAATGAAGGTCATGACTTTGAAGTTTACTTAACGGATGATTCTATAATTTTACCAGGATTGGTTGATTTTCATGCGCATTTTGATGTAACTGGTTCAGGTATAGGTATTTCAGAGCAGTCTTTTATTGAATCAGGTGTCATGGTTGTTGGAGATCCTGGAACATATGGTTGGGAGAATTGGGCTCCTGTTGAATTGTCAACAGGAGTGGTCCGGAAAAGCTGGATTTCTCTCATTGCAGATGGACTAAGCCAGCATCCCTTCATCCCACATTTTGAGCCTTTCGAAAATCTAATAGATCCTTTACGTAAACTATTTAATAAAAATAGAACATCATTGGTAGGATTAAAAATCAGATTAGGTCAACACGATATCGAAGAAGATAGAGCGCTACTTCATAAAGGAATGGACTTATCTCGTGAATTACAAGTTCCAATTATGGTTCATCCAACGAAGACATATCTACCAATTGAAGAAGTTCTTGAACAACTACAAATGGGAGATGTTTTGACTCATGTCTATCATGGGTACAATGGAGGGATTTTAAAAGACGGGAAAGTGGTTTCAGAATTATTTAAGGCAATGGATAGAGGTGTCATTCTAGATCTAGGACATGGTGGCAATCACTTTGCTTGGAATGTCTACACTGAAGCGCTTAAACAGGGAGTTAAGCCTGATATGATCAGTACAGATCTAACCCAAAAAACATTGGGAAGTTCTCCAGTATACAATTTGCCTTATGTCATGTCGAAATTGTTAATGAGTGGTCTGACTTGGAAAGAAATATTTAAGGGTGTTTATAAAAATCCACTTGATTTTTTAAAGGTATCCATACCCGAAAATTCTATTATTGTTTTAGAGCCCACGCACCAATCGGAGAGGTTTTATGATGCGATGGGAAACTATATAATCGGTGACTATGTATACAAAACAAAAATGGTTGTTTTAGCTGGAAAATTAATGAGCAGAAAAAACAACTCGAAGAAGATACTATGATATATTTTTAGAATTTTCACTATAAAATTATGAGGTGATAAGGTTGACAATGAATAGTCAAAAACAGGTTCAAGTCTATTCCGTTAGTGAGAGAATCAACAGACTTCCTGCTTCAAACTACTTTCTTCGGCTTGTCGCAAGAATTTGTACAGGAGGACTATTCGAGTTTTATGAATTATTTATGGTGGGCTCTGTAGGTGCTGCAATGGTCAGTGCCAAAATTTTTACCACACAAAGTTTAGCTTATTTTGTGGGGGCGGGGTTTCTGGGAATGTTTGTTGGAACAACATTATTCGGTAAAATTAGTGATAAAGTAGGAAGACGGGATGCGTACGTCTACTCCTTGCTAATCTACTCACTATTTACCATTCTTATGGCCTTCTCATCCTCAGCATCCATTATTATAGTATTTCGGCTTCTAGCAGGAGTCGGAGTTGGGGCACAATTAGTCATTATTGATACCTATATTACAGAATTGACACCTTCAAAACATCGTGGTTTTTATCTGGCATTTAGTCAATTTCTAATGTATTTGGCAGTTCCAATCGTTTCATTCTTGTCATATTTACTTGTCCCTACGCATTTTATGATGGCTGGTTGGAGATGGGTCGTTCTGATTGGCGGATTGGGATCCATAGTTGTCTGGTGGGTAAGGCAGGGTATTCCTGAATCACCGCGTTGGCAGGAGTATGTGGGGAGGACAAAACAAGCAGATGAAACTATGTCAAAATTAGAAGACATTATTGAAAAAGAGAAAGGATCATTACCAGAGCCTCAAGAGACTGAAGTAAGTAAAACAGATCGTGCTCGTTTTTTGGAAATATTACGACCACCTTATCGTGGAAGAACAGTTATGTTAAGTGTATTCAACCTTTTTCAGTCAGTTGGATTTTATGGTTTTGCTTCATGGGTTCCAAGCTTATTGGTTAGTGAGGGAGTCACTTTAGTGGATTCATTACTTTATACATTTATCATCGCGTTGGTCAATCCTGTGGGACCTATAGTTGGGATGTTCACTTCAGATAAGCTGCAAAGAAAGACACAGATTGTGATTGTGGCTATAGTCATGGCAATTGTCGGAACAATATTTTCGTTTATGAGATTACCATTTTTTATCATCTTGTTTGGGATTATCATTACTCTATTAAACAGTTGGTTCAGTTCACTTTTTCACCTTTACCAAGCGGAAGTTTTTCCAACAAGAATTAGGGCAACTGGTGTAGGATTTACCTATGGTTGGAGTCGTTTAAGTGCTGCTTTTTCTGGTATCGTTATTGCACATCTCCTAATAGCTTTTGGCGTTATAGGTGTATTTGTTTTTATTTCAATAAGTATGTTAATCTGTGCTGTCACCATTGGTGCATTTGGACCTCGAACAAATAAGAAAAATCTTGAAGAGGTGTAGTTAAACAAAAAAGCGGCATATGCTAAATTGATATAGTGAGAAAGTCGATAGAAAATCAATGAACAGAGTTTCAATTTATAGTAGTTACAAAAAGCAAGAAAAGGAGTTTCTCTCTAGCGCCGTTTGGTGTCTTTTGAGTCAGCTTCTTTTTTTATAACAAAACATGTGATCGATTCTCCCCGATAGCGGTCAAAGCATTTTCTATGGCATTGTCTTCAGTCTCCACATACCCTTTATTTGTTCCCAGCCCTAATTAAGCAGGAATGTTAGTTAGCCATTAAGCTATCGTTTTGTTACATATAGCTTTCCTTTAAAAACTCTCTTTAAATTGTCTTTACATTTTTTAATCGAATCTCTATAAAAAGAATATATTTATTTAATAAATAACTTATAAATTATAGTTGCATGCAATTTGAGTTTAAGGAGGATCAAGGTTGAATTTTTGTTTTAATTATGAGCAAAAAGAGATTAATAGAGTGGTTAGTATATGAATGTCCTAACACAGTCTAAGCCAATCATTCAATATTTATTAATTGATGTCTAAAAAGGGGCTAACAAAATCATGAAAAAATTATTAATGTTCTTTCTAGTAGTAGGACTTATAACCATTTTGGGGGCGTGTGGGAGTGGGGCGAGTTCATCCTCTTCTAATTCCCAAGGATCAGATCATAAAGGATGGCCGAAACAAATGACCTTGGTTCAAATGCCAAACGAAAATAATCCCAGTGCTGGCACTGCTATGTATCCAGCATTACAAAAATATCTCTCTAAAAAGTTAGGAATTAAAGTAAATGAGTATCAAAGTAGTGGCGGTTACGCTCCTGGAATTGAGGCCTTAGCAAGTGGGAAATTAGATGTTATGGTGGCTTCGCCAATGAGCTATTTTCAAGCCAATAAATTAGCAGGGGCAGATCTGTTAGTGACACCTCAAGTAAAAGGGCAAGAATATTACACGGTGTTTATTACAAAAAAGGATAATAAAGACATTAACACTATAAGTGATTTAAGAGGAAAGAGCTTTGCCTTTGTTGATGCGGCTTCTTCTTCTGGCTATCTTTATCCAAAGGCAACTCTCGTTCAAAAGCTTAAGCTTAATCCAGATCTAGTTGAAAAATCAGGCTACTTTTTTAAAAATGTTACTTTTTCCCAATCTCATCCTAATAGTGTCGAGGGTGTTGTGATGGGTGACTATGATGCAGCGGCGGTTGCAAAGGGTGAGATAGATAGTATGATTCAGTCAGGAACAATTAAAAAAGATGACATTAAAATTATTGGGCGTACAGACAATATTCCTGATGCAACGTATATTATTCGCAAAAATTTACCAAATAGTTTTAAAAAAGCTGTAAGGAATGCCTTTGTGTCATTTCACAATAAGGCGTATTTTAAAGCCGTTCATAATGATCCAAATGCTCGTTTTGTAGCGACTAACCAGAATTTTTATGATCCAGCACTTAAAATGCTTGGTTCTATACATGCATTAAAGGGAGCAACAAAATGAACCCACTATTATCAATAAAAAACTTAGTGAAGGTCTATGGTAAAAAAACACGCGCTTTAAATAGTATTTCTATAGATTTTTACCCAGGTGAATTTATTGTCGTTATTGGTCCGTCAGGTGCAGGGAAGTCCACTTTCATCCGCTGTATCAATCGCCTTGTCAATCCTTCCGAAGGGGAAATTATATTCGATCAAAATCATATAGAAAAACTGAGTGGACGGAAATTGCGTAAAGAATGTTCTAAAATAGGAATGATCTTTCAGCATTATAATTTGATTGGGAGAACAAATGTAATCAAAAATGTTCTCCATGGTCAATTAAGTAACACGCCGTTATTCAAGAGTTTGTTCGGGCTTTATCGTCATGAAGATAAACAAGAAGCTGTGGAACTTTTAAAAAAAGTGGGTTTGCAAGATGAAATTTATAAACGAGCTGATGAGCTTTCTGGAGGGCAAATGCAACGTGTCGGCATTTGTCGAGCCCTCCTGCAAAGACCAAAATTATTGCTTGCAGATGAGCCGATCGCATCGCTGGATCCACTTTCTGCCACCATTGTCATGCAACAGCTTCATACGATTTCTCAAGAAAAGAATTTAACCTGTGTGGTGAATCTTCATCAAGTGGATTATGCTAAAAAATATGCTACACGTGTTGTTGGTATTAAAAAGGGATCGGTTGTTTTTGACGGTCCACCATCACAGTTAACAGATGCAATCATTCGAGATATTTATGAAGGCAAAGAATCGCAAATGGAGCTCAAAAATACAAATGGAATGCAGTCGGAAATTGAAGGGGAGTGCTCGATACAATGGGCAGGGGGTTCAAATGATGAGTGACCAAGCCATTCATAAGATCCCCATCGATAAAAGAGATCCTAAAAAAATTTTTGCTGTTGTGGCAATCATCTTTGCCATGTTGATTTTTGCCGTTATTTATTTAAAAATTTCTTTTATCGAGATGTTTATGGGGTTGCCAAGCTTTGTGCTGTTCTTCTTTGAAAAATTCTTTCCACCAAGTACGGCTAATTTAAAGCAATATATTCCAGAGGTTATCAATACACTCGGTTATGCGGTTATTTCAACTTATATTTCTACAATTATTGCGTTTATTTTCGGAATTTTAATCTCAAAAAATACAAATAAATTTATAACATTGCGTGTGATCACCCGTGGTTTTGTCAACGTATTACGGAATATCCCTTTTATTATTTGGGGAGCGTTATTGGTTTATATTTTTGGTGTGGGTGGAATCGTTGGCATTTTGGCTTTAATTCTTGTAACCATTGGATTTTTAAGTAAGAGTTATGCAGAAGCTATTGACGAAATTTCTGAGGAGAGTTTGGAGGCGTTACGGGCAAATGGTGCTTCGTATTTGCAAATCCTGTTTCATGGAATCATTCCTCAGTTTGTTCCCGCTTGGATTCATTGGACGTTATTTGCCTTTGAAATTAATGTGCGATCATCAGTTGTTTTAGGTCTTGTTGGAGCTGGTGGAATTGGCGTCTTAATTGATACAAATATTAATTTGTTTAAATATGGAGAAGCTATTACGATTGTTGCAGTAGTCGTAGCGATTGTTTTGTTAACAGAATTGATCACCAATTTGATTCGTAAACGCTTCGTTAACTAAAACAAGGAGAGATTAAAAGCATAATGGAGCATATTCGAGTTACTTCAAAAGGAAGTATAAGCAAAGCGATTTTTCTTATTCTTATACTGGCTGCGATATTTATTGCTGCTGTCAAACTTATTGATTTAGATATATCTAAATTTTTTGAAAGATTAAAAAATGTTTCCGAGGTCTTAAAACGAATGATGGCTGTGGATTTTTCGGTTGTTCCTGACACTCTTTTAAACATTGTGACCAGCTTAGCATTGGCGTTGTTAGCATTGGGTGTGGCCATTATTTTAGCGCTCATTTTAAGTTTTTTAATAGCATCAAATATTACACCGAATCGATCTTTAGCGATTTTTATAAAAGGTTTTTTTGCTATCATTCGTTCCGTGCCTTCATTGGTATGGGGACTCATGGTGATTGCTAGTTTAGGTTTTGGTAATGTCTCAGGTTTTGTGACCATTTTAATCTTTGCCGTCAGTTACCTCGTCAAAACTTTTACAGGAAGTATTGAGGAGACAGGTGGAGACGTGATTGAAGCGATGAGATCAACAGGAGCTTCTTGGGCTAAAATTGTGTATCACGGTTTGCTTCCGCTTTGCATCACTGCTTTTGTCTCTTGGATAACCATCTGTTTTGAATCCAATGTCGCTGAATCTATTGGCTTAGGAATCATTGGTGTCGGGGGGATTGGTCTTTTATTGACACAAGCGATCAGTTCTTATGACTATGCACAAACAACGACGATTGTTATTATGATTTGTTTACTCATGATTGTACTTGAATTGGTTATGACGAGGATAAAAAATAGAATTAAGTTTGGGAAACAGTAAGGGGGAAAAAAGATGAAGAAAAATGCTAAATTAAATTGGGTGCGGTTGCCCATTGATAATCTTGAAAACTGTCGAGAGTTAGGTGGGTATAACACTCAATTTGGACAGCAAACACAGTGGCATGCCTTTTTAAGGTCCAGTGAAATGAGTAAGCTTGTTCAAGAAGATGTTGCTTTTTTAAAAGAGTACGGGGTAAGAACTGTTATTGATCTACGCGGAGAAGATGAAGTCGAGAAGGATAAAAATCCATTGGCAGAAGAAGATTTCTGCAAATATCATAATATTCCCTTTATAACACATCAGGTTTCAGATATTACGCTATCTTCATACGAGACTTCAGTGGGTGACTTTTATGTTAATCTATTAGAGGAAAATAGGACATTGAAAAGGATTTTTGATGCGATGGATCAAGCTGGAGAAGGATGTATCGTCTTTCATTGCCAAGCAGGGAAGGATAGAACAGGTATTATTGCTATGCTACTGTTAGGTATAGCAGGTGTAGAAAAGAAAGATATTGTCTCAAATTATGAAGTTACTTACACTAACTTAGTAGACTCTATAGATCCAGTCATTTTACAGGGGGACATCCCAGATGGTATTCCAAAGGAGTTCTTGTATTCCAGTCGTGACTATATCTTAAGGGCCTATGACTATATCCTTGAAACCTATAAAAGTGTCGATCACTATCTGATGACAAAAGGTATAGAACAGGATGTCATCGAACGAGTGAAGAATCGGCTTGTTGAATATAAATGAAACGATAGCATTATAAGGGTATCTGAAGAATCATAGCTTAAACAAAGATGTGTTTCAATAAGAAACATTGGCGCATGATAACGTCAATGTTTTTCAGATTAATATATTATAAGTAAAATATTGTATAATAGACAAGATGGTGCTACTTAATCTTAATAGGATTAGGATATACGACGAACAAAATTTAAGTTGTATACCCCAATGAAAGGATTTGTAAAAATGACCCAACACTCTCTTGTTGATATAGCTTATACAAAAATTCACAAAAATTTAATTTCTGCAAATTATATGCCAGGCATGGTTTTATCGGTCAATGCATTAGCAAAAGAATTAGGTATGAGTCGCACACCTATTAGGGGAGCCATCTCTCTTTTGGAGTCAGAGGGCTTTGTCTCAATAATTAAAAATCGTGGAATTATTGTAAAAGAGCTTTCTATGAAAGAGCTTTTAGATATTAATCAAATTGTTTTTTTAATGCAGGATTTTACTGTGGATGAAGTCGAGAAGAGAGGCTTTCGCTTTGATCTTGAAAAATTAAAGATGTGTTTAGGCATCCAACTTGAAGCAGAAAAGAATGATGACTATTTTAAATATGCTCAACATGCTATTCTTTTTACTCGTTGTATGATTGAATCTGCAAATAATCAGGTCATGCTGGAATTAATGGATTCGTTGAAAGATAGATGGGTGAGAATAGCCACGGTTAATTGGAAACTGACTCCTAAACAAAAGCATTATTCCGGCAATCAAATAAATACATTAATTTATGATGCTATTTATGCCCAAAATTATCCTGCTATTAAGCAGATTTGTAGAGAGACATTTTTAACAACTAGAGAAAAAACTATATCATCTACAGCCTTCTAGTATTTTTTATGCATAGGTAATTTAGAGAGCTGTTAATCATCAATGAGTGATTTCTAAACTGATCATTCACCACAAAGAAAAGTGTTATTCTCATTCAGGAGCGACACTTTTTTACTATTTTTATTTTTAGAAGCTATAGTGATTTGTTGTGTAGAATGAGAAGGTTGACACCGTATTTTAAAGTCGAGATAATAGGATGATACCTACTGAAGTGTTAAAGGAGTACGACTAGATGATCCATATTTTTAAAGAAGGCGAAATAAACCATCCTGTTTTGTTGCTTCTTCATGGTACAGGTGGAGATGAACAGGATTTATTACCATTAGCTTCTTATATTGATTCGCAGGCATCTGTGTTAAGCGTACGCGGAAATGTTAATGAACAAGGGATGCCACGGTTCTTTCGTCGCTTATCTGAAGGCGTATTTGATGAAGAAGACCTGGTTTTTCGAACAGAAGAGCTTAATCGCTTTTTAGATGAAGCTGCTGAGCAATATGCGTTTAACCGTAAGAATATGGTTGCCTTAGGCTTTTCTAACGGGGCCAATATTGCTGGGAGTCTATTGTTTCATTATAAACAGGCATTAAAAGGAGCTATCCTTTGTCATCCTATGGTTCCACGGCGAGGTGTGAAACTTGCACAACTAACAGGAACACCGATATTTATTGGCGCTGGACAGCAAGATCCGTTGATTCCTCAAGGTGAAACCGTTGAATTAAAGGAAATGTTAGAGCAGGCTGGTGCCAATGTCTGGCTTCATTGGGAAGCGGGAGGTCACCAATTAACTCAAGCAGAGCTTGAAGCAGTTCAGAAGTGGTATAAAAAAACGTTCTAATAGCCGCCTAATAATTGATAAGGAAAAATTTTCAGGATTTATAAATTCATTAAATCAAAAACCCGAATGAGGTTGTTTAGAAAGATGCCAACCTTGATTCGGGTCGTTTTTATATTGGTGATTGGTTGTTATTGACATACGTCACATAATCCGTAAATTTCAAATTTATGGTCTATAATACTAAATCCATCGACTTCAGGTAGTTCAATCATTGGACAGTTTTCAACGGGCTGCGTTTTTCCACATTCTATGCAAATTAAATGGTGATGATGATGTTCGCCGCCACATCTTAATTGAAATTTTTTTTCACCATCTAATTCTGTTTTTTCAAGGATACCAAGCTCGGTAAAAAGGGCTAAATTTCGATAGATAGTCTCATAACTAAGTCCGGGGTAATCTTTTTTTAGATGACTAATCACTTCTCTAACCGATGTGTACTTATGCTGTTGTTGTAAAAATTGTAAAATTTCTTCTCGCTTATGCGTTGTCTTATAGCCCTTATCCTTCAAAAGTTGCAACGCTGTTGTGACGTTCATTGCTATCCCCCCTTAAAGGATTTTGTTCGTTAACTATTAATTATTATAACAAAAAAACGATTATAAGATGAACCGCTTTTTAGAGATCATAAGGGGAAAACTAGATATTATTTGAATTATAAAGTTGTTCTAGCTGGTTTTTTGTTCTTTATTTCGCCATTTTACAGAAATAAAATGATGATAAATAAAAATGCACACAGAGATAACAATAAGTACCACGGAGATCACTTGAGCAACTCTCAACGTGGATGTGAGCATTAAGCTATCTGTTCGTAGACCTTCAACGTAGAAGCGACCAACTGAATACCAGACAAGGTACATTAAGAAAATGTCCCCAAATTTAAAGGGAAGAGACGTTCTTCTTAAGATGAATAACAAAACAAATCCTGCAATATCCCAAACGGATTCATATAAAAATGTCGGGATATAGTATGTGCCGTCTATATACATTTGGTTAATAATGAATGAAGGCAGATGTAAGTGCTCTAAAGCTAAGCGAGTGGTTGGTCCACCATGTGCTTCCTGATTCATAAAATTACCCCAACGTCCGATGCCTTGACCAAGAATTAAGCTTGGAGCAGCGATATCTGTCCATTGCCAAAAAGACAGGTTTTTTCTTTTTACAAAAAGTAGAGTGATGAGCATAGCACCTAGGATAGCTCCGTGAATGGCAATGCCGCCATGCCAAATCGCAATCATTTCTGATAGATTCCCTTTATAATCATTCCACTGAAAGGCAACATAGTAAATGCGTGCCCCAATAATGGCAGCGGGAAGGGCGTAAAAGATGAACTGTGTCAAAAGATCCGGATCCATGCGCCGTCTCTTTAATTCGTTGTATGCAATAAAATAGCCTAAGAGTAACCCACATACAATGATAATGCCATACCAGTGAATTTCTAAGGCTCCAAATTTAAGAGCGATAGGGTTAAGTGGATAATTCAATACTTCGCCTCCAAAAATGACAAGAGTAAAAATTACGCTTCAAATTATAGGGTAAAATGCCTTAGAGGTCAAGAAACATGTCATGAAAAAAGTCTTTAATTGATGATGATTAAGAGGAATACGAATGACTCATTTAGGTATATCTTGTCCCTCTGCAACATAGGGTATGACAAACGGTAGTATTGTACTTTATGACCAAGAGGGGAATGGCGTGTCTTAATGATGTTAAAATTCTTCCGCATGGAATCACTAGGTCTTTTGCTTTTTATCTTGTGTTTAGGTGGACTTTTAGTCAATGAAGGTATCCACGGAATATTTCATATCCAGTTGTCCAGTCCAATTCGAGAAACCATTAGGATATATTTTGGCATTTTACTCGAAGCCATGCCGTTTATATTAATTGGCACTTTATTTTCTGGCATCATCCAAGTGTATTTAACGGCAGACCGATTGCAACGGTGGCTGTCTTGGAATGGTTTTCTTGCCATTTTTCCAGCAATGGTGACAGCCATGCTTTTTCCTGTTTGTGATTGTGCGATTATTCCTGTCGCTTATCGTCTCATTAAAAAAGGCGTTCCCACTCATATTGGTGCTATTTTTTTGATCATACCGCCGATTGTCAATCCAATTGTCGCCTTATCGACCTACTACGCGTTTCATGCTTCTAGTGACCTAGTCATCTATCGTCTTGGTTTGACTTTACTTCTTACTCTACTAATCAGTGCAACACTGTTATATGTTTTTCCGAATGATCAGCCGGTCATACATCAACGGCAACAAGGGCATCACCACGATCATGAACATCATAGGTGGAAGGAGACACTATCGCATGTCATAGAGGATTTTATTCCAGCAAGTAAACTATTAATGTTGGGCGCTTTTATCGCAGCTGGATTTCAAAGCTTTGTCGATCAACAGCATATTTTGACCTTTCAATCCAATGTACTTACTTCCAATCTCTTTATGATGGGATTGGCCTTTGTCCTATCTGTTTGTTCTCAAGCAGATGCTTTTCTTGCGGCATCCTTTTATCCACAATTTCCTTTGAGTGCTGTCTTAGCTTTTCTATTGCTCGGACCGGTTTTAGATATCAAAAATACAATCATGCTCTTCTCTTATTTTAAATGGCGTTTTGTCGTTGTATTCATGATGATTGTCAGTATCTATGTCCTTATCCTTGTCAGCCTAGTTGACATCGTGGGAAGCCATTTGTAGAAGAGGAATCCTAAAATGAGTAGGGAGGAAAATAGCTCGTGACCACACTAACACACTTCGCTCAAAAGCAGTCTGATTCACGATCATTTATACGACATTTGCTCCGCATTTTTTTTGTTGCCATCATTGCAAGCTATTGTGTTGTCCTACTGATTACTCATTGGGGAGTACGAAGTGATTTTATTCACAATCGTCTTGAAACAATACGTTGGAAGCCGACAATATTCATGTATGAAATCTTCGGGAATGAAAATAGTTATTTTGCTCATGATGTTGCCAAACCAAAACGTCCGCCTTCTATTTTTGCATCGCTTTTTCATATCATTACGTTCATAGATTTAGGTGATCTGACTTCTTTATTCAAATCACAATTTACGGAACTCTCTCTCATTCATTTTTCGCAAATGCGTGATGGACAGCTACAGTATGAATCATCGGTTCCGTTGAACACCATTTTGGATCAATTTTTTCAACAGCTCTCCAATGTCAAGGCAGTCACAACTATTTCTTACAAAGGAGTAGAAAACTATCAACCTCGGCTGGAACATGAATTACAAAAATATGACTTGGAAGACTATACACCGATTTTGATGGCGCTTATGGAGCAAGAGAGTAAAGGAAGGGGAGGAGATCCCATGCAGTCTTCAGAATCTGCTGGATTGAAACCCAATAGTATTCAAGATCCTCAAAAAAGCATTGAACAAGGTGTCAAGCATTTTCAACATGTCTTGTCGTATGGTGAAGCGCAAGATGTTGATTTTCAAACCATTTTGCAGTCTTACAATATGGGAATCGGTTATATAAATTATATAGCGAAGCATGGAAGGCATCACACCGAAGCGCTTGCTAAACAGTTTTCAATTGAAGAAGTACATAAGAATCCAAAACTCTATAATTGTGGAGGGGATAAGTCTAATTTTCGCTATCCGTATTGCTATGGAGATTTCACCTACACACAAAAGGTGATGAGTTATCTATTGGGTATCATCGATACTGTACCCGTTTACGCTGATGTATTGACTAAAAAACAAGCTTATTGATAATAAGCTTGTTTTTTGTTTGACACATACAACAATGTCACACTTGGTCAAAGTTCCTTTAATGAATCATTTTCCCAAGGGATCTGCGGACACATACTATTTTCGCAAACTCCTGTGGGAAAGGAAAGAGCTGGAAATTCTTAGTGTGAGCAGAAACTAACAAAGGAACTTCGGTTAAACCCGACACATTCGTGTGTCCTTGCGTTGAAGAATATCCAGCAACATTATTAATCCGTGTACTTTTTCCAGACTAATACACTATTTTGACCACCAAAGCCGAATGAATTGTTTAAGGCATAAGTCATATCGTATGTTCGCGTATGATTAGGTACAATATCCTTAGGCATATTATCATCTCGATCATCACAATTAATGGTTGGTGGCAATTGACTTGTTTCCATGGCTTTGATACATGTTACACTTTCAATAGCTCCAGCAGTCCCTAGCATGTGACCGACAGCGCCTTTTATAGAGCTGACAGGGATGTGATCTAGATGATCACCAAATAGTGTGCGCAGAGCAATAGCTTCAGCTAGGTCACCGACTGGTGTGGCTGTGGCATGTGCATTGATGTAATCAATATTTTCCGGTTGTAGTGAAGCGCTTTTTAGGGCAAGATTCATCGCTAATTGTGCACTATGACCTTCAGGCTGAGGTGTTGTTTCGTGAAAGGCATCATTAGAAGTACCGTAACCTACGAGTTCAGCATAGATAGGGGCATTTCTTGCCTTTGCTTTGTCTAATCTTTCTAAAACGACAATCGCTGCACCTTCTCCCATGACCATGCCTGATCGCTGTCTATCAAACGGGCGAGACCAAGCGCTTAAATCTTCTGGACCATGACTGGCCAGAGCTGTGGAGGTACGTAACCCTGAGAGAATAGCTGGACTAAAGATCCTTTCAGCACCACCAGCGATAACCATATCGGCTTTACCCAGCTGTAGCCAGTAACTTGCTTCGCCTATAGAATTAGAGGAAGACGCACAAGCTGTAGAATAGGTCATTGTTGGTCCGTGTATATCGTAATTAATAGCAATGGCTGCGGCACAGGAATTTGGAATTGACTTAGGAACAAGCCTTGCGCTCACTCGCTTAGAAATTCCTTTAGCAATACGCCGTGAGCCTTCTTCTAAAGTTTGTACACCTCCATAAGCTGAACCGATGGAAATACCTATATTGTTTGGATCATATGTTTGTTTCAAGGATTTATTATCATCTAGTAGATCAGCATCTTGTAGAGCCTCTATAGTGGCGATTAAGCCCATTTGTGCAAAGGCATCAAGCGCTCTTACTTGCTTCTTCGGCAGGTGGGCACTTGGATCAAATCCCTCATAGCTTGCCATAACAGGTGCCCACTGTCTGAATTCTTCGTCCACTGTTTGGTGTACAGCAGATTTACCAGCTACAATATTGTCCCAAAATGATGAAAGACCTATTCCAAAAGGGGTCACCGTCCCCATTCCAGTTACTACAATACGATCATTATGCAAATTTTACACCTCTCCAATATCATCATTGATAATTAAATGAATAAAAATAGTTGATTATTAGCTATTAGGAGCTTATCATAAAAAGTATAGATTTTCATCTTTAAAAGCTGATTATGAATAAATTTTTAAATGGGAATCATGACATTTGTGTGCTAAATGGCTTTGTAAATGTTAAAATGAAGCGAAAGAAAGAAGGTATTAAAAATTTGAGTGTTGTTGAAACAAAAAGCTATGCAGGGAAGGTCGTTTGTGTCACTGGCGGTTCAAGAGGCATTGGTCGCACGCTTGCCATTGAATTTGCACGTGAGGGGGCTGACGTTGTTATCAATTATTTCCGCAACAGCGATGAAGCAAAAAAAACAGTGGCTGAAATTGAGGCGCTTGGTCAAAAGGCATTAGCTGTTCGAGCAAATGTTGCTCAAGAGGAAAAAATTCTTTCAATGTTTGAGAAAATAAAAGAAACCTTCGGTCGCCTTGATGTCTTTATACATAATGCTGCTTCGGGGCGCAATCGAAAAGCAATGGAAGTGGACGTGAAGGGATGGGATTGGACACTTGATGTCAATGCCCGGGCATTTTTAGTTGGTGCGCAGCAGGCTGCTAACCTAATGCCTGAAAGCGGTGGTGCTATATTAGCTTTGTCCTCTTTTGGGTCTGATAACGTCTTTCCTTATTATACAACGGTAGGCGCTAGTAAAGCAGCACTTGAGGCATTGGTCCGTTACTTCGCTATTGAATTAGCAGAGCGTCAAATTAATGTCAATGCTATTTCTGCTGGGCTTGTTAAAACGGATGCGCTAAACCACTTTCCTGAAATGGACGAAACGCTTAGAAAGGTCACAGCAAGGATGCCTTACCATCGAATGGTAGATCATCAAGATATTGCTAATTTAGCTTTATTTTTGTGCTCTACTCGAGCCGAAATGGTTCGTGGACAGACTGTGCGATTAGACGGTGGCATTTCATTGGTTCTTCCATAAAACTAAAGGATAGCATTATGCATTGGGTTATGCCAGTCAATGAAGTCAATAAAAATTAAAGGAGATTGAATACATATGGCAAATAAATTATCAAAGCAAGAGATTGAAGACAAGGTTCGTGAAGTTATTGTGAATCAATTGGATGTTCAAGCAGCTGATGTCAAACCAGAAAGTCTTATCGTAGATGATTTGGGTGCGGATTCCCTTGATTTGACAGAGATAGCTGTTGGATTTGAAGATGCATTTGATCTTGAGATTCCTGATTCTGATTTCAGTCATATTTCGACTGTAGAGGGCGTTGTTCAGTACATTAGCCAACGCTTACAATAACACTGACAAAAAGGAGATTACCAATGTTTGAGTTTAATGGACGCGTGTTAACGGAAGAGCGTGCGAACGATTATTTAGAAAAAGGAATTTGGAGTCAAGACTCTTTTATAGATGTTCTTGAGCGTAACGTTCAAAACCATCCTGATCTTGTTCATAAAGACGAGCATCGTAGCTTAACCTATAAGGAGCTATGGAACGAGGTTGAGGCTGTTGCTGATGGTCTTTACGGGCTAGGTATTCGCAAAGGGGACAAAGTGGCTATTCAATTGACTAACTCCCTTGACTATGTGGTGGCGCTATTTGGTTCTGCACGCATCGGTGCTGCGGTGATTAGCCTGCAAGTTGATTTAGG
>Ga0154003_1000171_pt1 | contig 19939 bp, 16 predicted proteins | sample TSFL087MetaG_FD_104679 | JGI IMG/M metagenome (GOLD analysis project Ga0154003, IMG submission 104679) | Attine ant fungus gardens microbial communities from Florida, USA - TSFL087 MetaG | ecosystem: Host-associated > Fungi > Mycelium > Unclassified | place: USA: Florida, Lake Talquin State...
TTCAGCCGGATTCGCGCTCGCCATCCGCAGCGCGTCGTCGAGCGTCGCGTCGGAATACAGGACGGTCTTCGCTATAGCCTCATGCATCTCTAAAACCGAACCTGCTAGATAAGGCGTACCAGGCAGATTTACGCGACGCTCGGGCGTGACTTCGACTTCGATATTGCCCAGACGGCATCGGCCCGCCGGCTTGCCAGCCGCCGAAATTGCGTCGGTAACGAGAATGCTGCGCGCGACGCCTTTCGAGCGCAGAAAACACTTCACGACCGAAGGGGGCAGGTGATGGCCGTCGACGATGAAGCTGGCCCACAGATCGTCATTGGCCAACTGTTCCCAGATGTAATTCGGATGGCGGTCAATCTTCGCGTGCGATCCGTTGCCGAGATGTGTAGAGAGCTTCGCCCCGGCGCGCGCCGCGTCGGCGATCCGCCTTGGATCCGCCGCAGTATGGCCGATGGCGACGATGACGCCAGTCGCAGCCACATGTTCAATGAACTCGATCGCGCCGGGCCATTCGGGAGAGAGCGTGACAATGCGAATCCGGCCGCGCGCGGCGTCCTGCCATCTTTGAAATTCATCCCAATCGGGCGCGCGAGTGTGTCGCTTCGGATGCGCGCCGCGCGGCCCGTCTTCTGGTGAAATGAAAGGGCCTTCGACGTGAATTCCGATCATCGCGCGCGCGAACTCCGGCGATTCGTCAGCCGCCCGGATCAGATTGGAAACGCATTTTGAGATGTGATCGAAGGATTCGGTGATGATCGTGGGGCAGAACGCGGTTACGCCCGTGCGCCAGAGTTTTCGCGCGGCGGCGGCGATCTGTTCGGCGCCCGTGTCCGGGTCGTTGAAGTCAACGCCGTCGTAGCCGTTGATTTGAATGTCGATAAGTCCCGGCGCGACGCGCAAGTCTTCGCCGCCGAGTTCGCCATCCCGCGACGGAACGGCGCTGGGACGTGGCGCCAGCCGCCCGTCGGCGATGTACAACTCCGCCTGCGCGGCGTCCCCGCCGATCTTTCCTGTTAATCTCATTGCGTAATCACGCCGCGATTGTCCTCAACATGTACGATCGTGAGCTCCGCCGCATCCGGGTCGCGCTTTGAGTTGATGACGGAAAGATCGCCGGCGGGCGACCCGGCATGAACAGGGCCGTAGGTTTTCGTCAATTCTACAGCCTGTCGCCTCAAGTCGGCTTCCGGTCGCATCAAGATCACGCAAGCGCCGTTGCTGAAGAGCGCCCACGATTTGTGTTCGCCGATGATTATTCGCCGCCACGTTTCAATCAATGAGTCAGGCATAAGCTTAAAATCGAAGCGCCGCGCCGCTTGCGCGCGGGGGCGCTGTTAAGCGCCAATACGCGTAATCCAATAGCCCAATGCCAGCAATAACGCAACCCACAGCCAGGCCAGTAAAAATCCAATCACATCCAGCCGATAGCGCCGGTAACTGAAAGTTTTCGCCAGTCGCAGCAGATCAACGATCAGCAGTGAATGGCCTTCCTCTTCCAGCTTCGAGCGCGGTATTGGAGGCGCGATGTCTGAAATCTTACGCGTCTCGGTCTTCTTTTCTTCGATCATATCGCCTCTCAATCGGCCGCGACTTTCAATTCCGCGTGTTCCAGATTTCCCTCTTCCCCGACGGGCGTGTGCAAGAGGGTGAAAAACCGCTGTAGACGATCCGCCGGCTCGGGCCGCGTCATCAGACTGACGATAATCACCAACGCAAAACTAACCAGCAGAGAAGCCAGCATTTGCCAGGCTTCCGTCCAACGCAAAAGCCAAGCCGTCAGGAAAACCGCGGCGCCGCCGATGAGGCTGGCCCATGCGCCGCTGGAGTTCGCGCGCGCCCAAACGATCCCAGCCCACATTGGCACGCCAACCAGGGCGACAGTCTTGACGAAAATCAGCGTCGCCTGAATCACCGAAGGCATGTAAAGAGCAAAGAGCAAACTGCCGATGGTCAGCGCCGCCGACACGATGCGCCCGACCAGAAGATAATGGGCGTCTTCCCCCGCAGGCTTCAGATATTTTTTGTATAAATTGCGCGTGAAGAGCGCCGAGCCCGAAACCATAAACGCCGCGCAGGAGGCGATCACGGTTCCGATAATCGCCGCGATCATCAACCCGATCAGGCCCGGCGGCAGCAATTGTTTGATCATCGCGCCGAAAACCAGCTCACGGCTCTTGTGATCGTACGCGCCAACGAACAGCACGGCGGCGATAAGGCCGGTCAACGCCCAGCCGATGGTGCAGAGCCGCTTAATGAAGTTGCCATAGCACCAGCCGATGCGGCAGTTCATCTCCGTTTTGCCGCTGCCTGCGACCGCCATGTGGTGCGGCTGCGCGACGATGCCAACAAGGCCGCTAATCACCAACATCGTCACGTGAAACAATGACAGCTCTTCTGTTCCCGCGGTGAGCGAAAACATCTGCGAATCGAGTCTGGCATGCAATCCCGAAAATCCGCCGATGGCGTTCAGCCCGAATGGAATCAGCATGAATGACAGGATGATGATGAAGATGCCCTGAATGAAATCGGTGTTGACCGTCGCGACAAGCCCGCCGGCCACGCCGAAGAGCACGAACAACGCCGTAACGCCCCAGACGATCCCGGTTTCGGAGACGCCGGTAATGCCGGCTATAGTCAGCGCCGCGCCTTTGATTATCGTCCCTTGCCACAACATGAACAGGTAGAGCGCAAAGAAAGAATAGCCGATGCCCAAAGATTTGCTGAAGCGCTCTTCAAAAAAATCAGCGGTCGTCGTGTAGCGCATCCGGCGGAAGATCGGCGAGAGCAGCCAGAAGAACGGAGTCGAGAAAATGTACATCCACTGGTACCAGATGCCCGCCATCCCGATTTCGTAAGACGCGCCGGCCACGCCGATGGCGTAATCGGCGCGCGTGCCTGTCGTCAGCGCCTGCGCGACCATCAGCGATTTGCCGAACCGGCGATTGCCCATGAAAAAACCCTCAGTGTCTTTGACGCGGCGCGACACGTACAGCCCGAAGGCTGTAATTCCGGCGAGATACGCGATGATGACCACTAGATCGAGTGTTGATAGTCCGCCCATTGTTCTCCTTGAATCGGCGCCGCTCGCGGCGCTCTGATGATTGGCTTGCTTGGGAGTCGCGCTCGCTACCGCCCGCGTCACTGATTAAATGAAGATTGAATATTCAACCGCGAATGAAGGCTATATAACATAACTGTGGCGCCGCTGAGTAGCCTGTGCGGTTATAATGACGCCCGCCTCTATCAAGTCGGTTTTCAATTCAGCGTTGTATGAACCCCTACACTGACCTGAAAGCCGTTCTAATTCCCGAGATAATTATGCGTAATCCGACCTCCAAAAGAATACGACTGGCCTTTGCCGTTTTTTCGGCGATCCTCTGTTTGTTTCTCGAAGCGCAGACTGTCTTCAGCCAACAGATCAGTGGCTTCGAACGATTGAATGAACTCCGCAGGCTGCGCGACCAACTCCAGCTCGCCGACCCACTGCGCGATTCGGACGTCGTAGTGATATTGGGCGAGCGCGCGATCTCCGAAGCGGCGCAGCGGCTCGTTGGGCTTGAATTCCTGTTGTCCAAAGGCGGGATGTTGAAGCTGACCTCAGTCCAGAGCGAGTTGAAAACGGCCGCGGCGATCTTAAAAATCGGAATCCAGGCGAAATCGTCCGTGACGATGAACCTGCAACTGACCGCGCGGATCAACAGCGGCGAGTTTGCTAGAGGCGCGCTGAGATTGCCGCTCCGGGTCACCGACGTGAAATTGATGAACGGGGGTTTTTCGTCGCTTATTCTGAAGACGCTCTTCGGCGAATGGCTCGACCCGAGGACGTGGGACAAAAAACTGCCCGACATCGAAATCCCGATGGAAATCGCGGAGACGATGCGTGTTCCGGCGGGGCGGTTCGACGTCGCGGGCGATTTGCCGATGGAGATTTCTACGCCCGAATACCAGGCTCCGTTGAAATTCACCGTCACATCTTTGCTTGCGCTCGATAAACGCGCCGTGGTCTCGCTGCGCCTCGGCCAGGACGCTCCGGCGAAGCCGATCCCGGTGTCCTATGTGGGCGATAGCGCGGACGCGAGCAACATCGACCCGATGGCCCTCGAAGATGAGATCATGCGAATGAGCCAGAGGTTGAACTTGGCCGGCGACTTTCGCGCGGTGTTGAGTCGCCGCCTGATCAACGCGCTGCTCGCGCGGATGACCTCGGCGCATAAAGCCGATTTTGACATCCGCCTCAAGCGCGGGCGCATTCGCTCGGAAAATGTCAGCATTATTGTCAATGTCACTAATTACACCGACGTCGAGGGCGGCGAGGGGCGCGCGGACGTGACGCGGTTCGACGTCGAGAGCATCGCGGACGGGAAGATTACTGTGAGGTTGAGCGGTCAGGGTGAAGTAGACGCGCGGGTGCGCGGGCGCGAGTACGGCGTGCCTTACGCTGTCTCGCCGCACGTGAGCTTCTCGATCAAGGATCAATCTCTGCCGCTGGAATTCGCCGGCGAAGGGAAGAGGATTTTTCTACGCGCGGCGCCGGGGGCCACCTTGCCGATCGACGCTCAGTTCAATTTGAAGATCGCCGGGCATGACGTGCGGTTCGACCGCCGGTCGGTCGCGCAAGCCGACAAGTGGCTGAACCGGATCGAACTGCCGTCATTTTTCGACCGCGAGATTTCGCTGCCGCGCAAAATAAAGATCGACCCCGGCGGGCGCCCGCGCATAATCGAAAGTCGAAACCTCGGCTACACGCTATCTAATATGCGCGTCGGCGCGAAAGATGACGCGATCGAAATCACTGCCGACGTCGGCTTCGATCGTCATTTCGAACACTGAGACATCGGGAATGGGGAATGGAGAATGGGGAATGAGAAAAGAGTCTATTCCAATTCTCCATTCCCCGCTTTGATATGAGAAGCAAGCCGCCAAACCGGCTGATTATACGTATCGGCCAAGCCATGAATTATTATCGAGGGTATTGAGCCTAGAACTGCTGGCGTCCAATTTTGAAACCCGTCTATATGCCCGGCGCGCCAAGCTCTGGATTTCGCAAGGCGCCGACTGGATCAGTACCGCGAGCGGCGCCTTCGCCGACGGCCGCTCGCTACCACTCGCTACCTGACTCTTACCATCCAATCGCGCAGCCGTCTTTTCGCGGGTCTGATCCTCCGAAGAGCGCGCCAGTCTTCGGATCGATCATAATCGCCTGATAGCCGCCGAACATTCCCGGCGAGATCGTCAACTGATGGCCCTTGGCTTCGAGCGCCTTTCGGATGTCGGCCCCGATCGCCGATTCGAGCGCGAGTCCACTGTCGAAATGTCTGAAGCGCGGTTGCTCGCCCGCCCGCTGAACGTCCATCCCGAAATCGATGATGTTGAGCAGTACCTGGGCGTGACCTTGCGCCTGCATGTCGCCGCCCATCACCCCGAACGATAGCCAGGGCTTGCCGTCTTTGAGGACCATCGCGGGAATGATCGTGTGGAAGGGGCGCTTGCCGCCTTCGAGCCGGTTGGGTGATTGCGGGTCGAACGAAAATCCCGCGCCGCGGTTGTGCAGGATGACGCCAGTGTCGCCCGCGACCAGACCCGATCCGAAGGCGCTGAAGATACTCTGAATGTATGAGACGACGTTGCGGTCTTTATCGACCACCGTCAGATATACGGTGTCTTCGCCGCCGCGCGGCTCGGTCGCAGGCTGGTTGGCTACACGCTCTGCGACGATGCGCTTGCGCATCTCCGCCGCATAATCTTTCGAGAGCAGTTTGTCTAGCGGCGCCTGATAGAACGCCGGATCTGCGACGTGGCGCGCGCGGTCGCTGAAGGCCTGCTTCTTGGCTTCGACCAGCAGGTGCAGATATTCGGCCGTGTTGTGGCCGAGCTTGCTGAGGTCGAAACCCTCCAGGATGTTGAGCATTTCGAGCGCGGCCAGTCCCTGCGTGTTCGGCGGCATCTCGTAGACGGCGTAGCCGCGATAATTCACGCTGATCGGGTCGACCCAGTTCGACGTCTGATTGGCGAAATCGCGCGGCGTGTGCAGCCCGCCTTTCTCCTGCGCAAACTTGACGATCTTGGCCGCGATCTCGCCGCGATAGAAGACGTCAGGCCCTTCGGCGGCGATCTTCTTCAGCGTGCCGGCCAGATTTTTGTTGACGAAGATTTCGCCCGGCTCCGGCGGCCTGCCTTGCGGCAGATAGGTCGCGGCGAAATCGGCCTGATCTTTGTGGCTCAAGCCGGTCTGCCAGTCGGCGGCGATGACGTCGGTTACGGGGAAGCCGCGCTCGGCGTATTCGATGGCGGGCTGCAAGACCTGCGCCAGCTTCATCGTCCCGTAGCGCTCTAGTATCTTCGCCCACCCGTCGACCGCGCCAGGAACCGTGACGGTGTGTATTCCGTCCGAGGGCATTCGATCAATGCCGCGCCGCTTCAGTTCATCAATACTGATGGCCGACGGCGAACGCCCGCTGGCGTTGAGACCCTTCAATTCTTTGCGCTTCGCGTCCCAGACGATTGCGAACATGTCGCCGCCGGGGCCGACCATCATCGGCTCGACCACACAGAGCACAGCCGCAGCCGCGACCGCCGCGTCAACCGCGTTGCCGCCTTGTTGCAAAATCCGAAGTCCGGCGGCCGAAGCCAGAGGCTGGCTGGTCGCGACCATTCCATTCATTGCGCGAACGGCCGAACGCGTCTTGCCGCCTGTAGAAGCGGGTTTGTCTCCAACCTGATTCTCCGAATTAACTGGTGTCATAGAGGAAGTAAAAAGAATTGTGGCCACTATCAAGGCTAATGTTTTCGTGCGGAGCATAGTCTTTCTCCACTGTCTCAGGGGGCAGGTTTCAGGGGTCAGGGGTTAGGGGCTAGGGGTTAAGTGTCAGGTGTCACGTGTCAGTACAAGATCGAACCTAACTGAAACCTGAAACCTGAAACCTGGAACCTGACCCCTGACCCCTCATTACGGCGACTTCGTCGCATTGATCTTCGCGAATGACGGCTTTGCGCCCGAGGACTGCGCTTTCCCGGCAGCCTTTTCGACTTCGGCCATCACTCGCAGCAGGTTCTCGCCCAGAACCTTCTTCACGTCGGCGTCGGAATAGCCGCGTTTAAGCAACTCGTAAGTGATCGTAGGCAATTTCGAGACGTCCTCCATCCCGCCGGGCAGCATTCCGTCGACGCCGTCGAAATCGGATCCAATGCCCACATGATCAATGCCGGCCACTTTGATCGCATGTTCGAAGTGCTGGATCAACATCTCCATTGTCGCGGCGGTTGCGGCTTTCTCCGGCGCCGCCGTTCCCGGCTTGGCGTATTCGGTGTTGATGAAGCCGTTGTAGAAGTTGATCATCACGACGCCGCGATTTTTGGCCAGGGCTTTGAGCATGTCGTCGGTCAGATTGCGGGAGACGTTGGTCAGCGCGCGGCAGGATGAGTGCGAAGCGATGACCGGCGCTTGTGTGGTCTCAATCACGTCCTGGAAGGTTTCGTCCGCCACGTGCGAGACGTCCACCATCATTCCTAAACGGTTCATCTCGCGCACGACCTCGCGCCCGAAATCGCTCAGCCCGCCGTGCCGCTTTTCGCCGGGGTTGTTAATGCCCCCGGCGGAATCGGCCCAGTTGTTGGTGTTGGTGTGAGTCAAGGTCATGTACCGCACGCCGAGTCGGTAGAACTGTCTCAGCGCCGAGAGACTGTCTTCGATCGCGTGCCCGCCCTCGATGCCCATCAGCGCGGCTAAGCGGCCGGCTTTGTGAATGCGGCGGATGTCATCGGAGGTGAAGGCCATTTCGAGCGATTCGGGATGGCGGCGGGCCTGTTCGTAAACGCCGTCGATCATATCCATGGCCCGTCGCGCGGCCCCGCCTTCTTTGGCGTATTTTGCCGCAACATAGATTGCGAAGAATTCGGCGTCCAATCCGCCTGCTTTCATTCGCGGGATGTCGGTCTGAATCTTGCCGCTCGTGTCGCGCGCGCCGAGATCGAAGCCTTCGTCGGTCATCGGCGAAGTGACGTCGTTGTGCGTGTCTATGACAATCGCCTCGCGGTGCAGTTTCATCGCGCGCTCGCGCAGCTTCGCGTCGTCAGTCTGAGAATCTTCCGTTGTAAACAATGAACACCCAATAAAAAGAAGTAATAGGAATGATGCGATCCAATGATTCATGTTTTTCACAATCGTGGGATATGTCCCTTGGGAAACAAATTCATCGACCATAACGAGGCTCAGTTTTTTGCCATTGCGCCGATCTTCGCCGTAGAAGGTTTTGCTCCTGAAGCCTGCAAGCTCTTTGCCACGCGCTCGACTTCGGCCATCGTGCGCAGGAAATTTTCGCCCAGGACCTTCTTCACGTCGGCGTCCGAAAAGCCACGTTTAAGCAGTTCGTAAGTGATCGCGGGCAATTTCGAGACGTCTTCCATGCCTTCGGGCAACTGGCCGCCGACGCCGTCGAAATCGGAGCCGATGCCGACATGGTCGACGCCGGCCACTTTGGCGATGTGAACGAAGTGGTCGATCAGCATTTCGAGCGGGACGCGAGGCGGCGGGCCTTGCAATTCGCGCATCTTGGCGCGCATCGTCGCCTGGTCGCCGCTGTATTGATTGCGAATCTCGTCGATCTTCGCCTGCGTTTCGGGGCTGGGCTTGACGGCTTTCGTATTGACGAAGCCCTTGCCGAAATTGACCATCACGACGCCGCCTTTTTTCGCCACAGCCCTGAGCATGTCATCGGTCATGTTACGCGGCGCGTCCGTCAACGCGCGAGCCGACGAATGCGAGGCGATGACAGGGGCCTGACTCGTTTCGACCGCGTCCCAAAATGTTTTGTCCGAGACGTGCGAGATGTCCACCATCATTCCCAAACGGTTCATCTCGCGCACGACCTCGCGCCCGAAATCCGTCAATCCATTGTGATGTTTGATGTTCGGATTGTTGATGTCGCCCGAGGAATCGGCCCAGTTGTTGGTGTTGCTGTGAGTCAAGGTCATGTACCGCACGCCGAGTCGGTAGAACTGTCTCAGCGCCGAGAGACTGTCTTCGATCGCGTGCCCGCCCTCGATGCCCATCAGCGCGGCTAAGCGGCCGGTTTTGTGAACGCGGCGGATGTCGCCGGATGTGAAGGCCATTTCGAGCGATTCGGGGTGGCGGCGGGCCTGCTCGTAAACGCCGTCGATCATATCCATCGCGCGACGCGCCGATCCGCCGTTGCGCGCGTAACTGGCCGCAACATAGATCGCGAAGAATTCGGCGTCTAATCCGCCCTCCTTAATTCGCGGGATGTCGGTCTGAATCTTGCCGCTCGTGTCGCGCGCGCCGAGATCGAAGCCTTCATCGGTCATCGGCGAAGTGACGTCGTTGTGCGTGTCTATGACAATCGCCTCGCGGTGCAGTTTCATCGCGCGCTCGCGCAGCTTCGCGTCGTCAGCGGGGGAAGATTGGGATTGCGAGAAGGCCGCTGGACGCGAGACAAACGCGCAAGCGAGCACGACGGCAAACGCAAGAATCCTTTTAGGCATATCCTGTCCTTTTCCAGTTTTTTTGGGCGCCCCGACCATTAGGGAGCGATTGTGAATAAGCTCCTTAAAAGTCGTGGCGCTGATTGAATACCGTCGATTTGATTTGGACTCCTTGATGCGGCGAGGTATTTTGTTCCCCCATCCTGATTTATGCAAGGCGGTATGTTAAGATGCGCGCTCATTTAGGTCATCGTCATAAATCTTATTTTTTCGATGCGCGTTTGCATACTCGCCAGCGGTAGTTCGGGCAATGCGACTCTGATAGTCGCGGGCGCCGCGCGTGTATTGGTCGATTGCGGACTGAGCGCGCGAGAGACGATCAAGCGCATTCAGGCTGTCGGCGAAGATCCTTCGCGGCTCGACGCCATCGTCGTCACGCACGAACACAGCGATCACATGCGGGGACTCGTGGCGCTCTCGAAGGCGCTGAACACACGGGTCTACATTTCGGACGCGGCGCTCGAAGCCTGCAAGCTGGGCGAGAAGCAAAAATCCATTCGCCGGGGCGAGGCCATATCTTCTTCGCAAGATTTCGAGATCGGGGCGTTCCGCTTCAGCCCGTTCGCGATTCCGCACGACGCCGCCGACCCGATGGCCTTCACTGTCGGAGCGAATGGCGTCAAAATAGGCATCGCGGTCGACCTGGGACACATCAACGCGCTGGCTGCCGAGGCGCTGCGCGGTTCGGACGTTCTGATCATCGAAGCGAATCACGAGGTAGAGATGCTGCGCGCCTGCTCGTTCTATCCCTGGACGCTGAAGCAGCGGATAATGGGCCGTCACGGGCACACCTCGAACGACGAGATGGCGCGCTTCCTGCGAGATGATTTTGACGACAAGGCCGAGCACATCGTGCTTGCGCACCTGTCGCGCAATACAAACCACCCGGCTATTGCCAGGCTCGCGGCGATTCAGGCCCTCGAAGCCCGCTCGCCGCTCTTTTCGGCCAACGCCGAGAAACGCGTCAGGGTCGCCTGTTACGACGGCCCCAGCGATTGGATTGAACTGTGATGACCGAAATTATGCGAACAGAGAGGCGGGGCGACCGGGCGACTGGGCGGCTGGGCGACCGGGCGAAAAATTTTCCCCGTCGCCTCGTCGCCCCGTCGCTCAGTCGCCCCGTCGCCATGTGCCTCTTTCTCCTTGTCTCACTCTCTCTGTCCCTAACTGCCTTCGCTCAATCAGGTCGTAAACCTCAGGGCGCGCAACAGCCAGGTGAAAACCCACTGGCCAGAATCGAGACGCGCGAGATCGCCGTGCCGATCATCGCCTATGATGTCGAGGGGAATTACGTCAACGACCTGAAGCCGAAGGACGTGCTGGTGCTGGAAGAGGGGGAGGCGCGGCAGGTGACGAACCTGAAACGCGACCCTGCCAACATCGTCCTGATTCTGGATCTGGCCAACGAAATCGGCACGTTCAAAAACGGCCCGACCGAACGTTACGGCAAACCCGACGCTCCGATCTGGGAAAAAGGCGCGAATTACAAGGTCGTCCAACACCCGACGCAGTGGGAGTTCGCCAATCAATTCATCTCCGGCCTTTCGCCGAACGACAATATCGCGATCATTCAATACGCCGAGAAGACGCAGTTGATTCAGGACTGGACGAACGACCAGGATCAGGCGGCGCGCGCGATCAACTCGAAATACCGCGTCGGCATGAAGTCCAGTTATTACGACGCGCTGAAACTGGCCGCCGACAAATTGCAATCGCGTCCGGAAGGGCGGCGAGTCGTGGTTCTGATCAGCGACGGGCTGGATTCGAACAGCAAGATCACCAGGTCGAAGGCGATTCAGGCGCTTGAGAAGGCGCGCGCCACGGTCTTCGTCGTCGGCTGGGCCGACGCGCTTCGCCATGAGATTGAAGTGTACCTCCGTTGGATGGGCGCCAACGAAGTCGCCGGCACGCGCGTTTATAAGCGGGCGGCGGAATTGCGCCATCACCTTGCGGAGTTGGAAGGCGCGGCCACCGAACTGAGACAATTGGCCGAAAACAGCGGCGGCGAGATGCTGCTGCCGCCGACCCACGAAGATTTGATCAAGGCCAACAAAAACATCAGCGCCGAAATCGGCGCGCAATACACACTCTCGTTCCTCACCGAAAACGCGCCGAGCCTGGAAGACAGGCGGTCGATCGAGGTGCTGCCCGCGCGCGCCGGGCTGACCGTGCGTTCGCGCCGCAGTTTTCTATTCGGCGCCGAAGACGAAAAAGTGAAAAGTGAGAGGTAATGACGACTGAGGACCTGGAAAGAGTGACCAAGGCTTACAAGCGCGCCGGCGTATGGTTGGCTCTCGGCGCGCTGCTCTGGACGATTGGGCTGCTCTTCAGGTGGCGTCCCGAAGAGGGAAAGGCCGCCTGGTTAATCCCGATTGGTGTGGCGGCCCTGAGCGTGCTCTGCTTCTCGCGTTATAATCAGTATCGCAACCGCTGAATCAATAGTTGTAATGATCAAACGTTACACCTTGCCCGAAATGGGCGCGATCTGGACTGAAGAAAATAAGTTCCGCAAGTGGCTCGATGTCGAAATCGCCGCCTGCCAGGCAAACGCCGAAGCCGGCAATATCCCGCTCGACGTCGTCGACGTCATCAGGCGGAAGGCGGCCTTCTCGGTCGAGCGCATCCACGAGCTTGAAAAGACGCTCGATCACGACGTGATCGCCTTCACCACCAACCTGGCCGAAAACATCGGCCCCGAAGCCCGCTGGGTACATTACGGCCTGACATCGTCCGACGTTGTAGACACCGCCAACGCGCTGCTGCTCGTCGAGGCGGGCGACCTGATCATCGCCAGGCTCCAGACCCTGAGCGACACGCTCAAACGACGCGCCTACGAATTCAAAGACACTCCGATGATCGGGCGCACTCACGGCGTCCACGCCGAACCGACGACGCTCGGCCTGACCTTCGCGCTCTGGTTCGAAGAGAACCGGCGCAACATCGACCGGATGACGCGGGCGCGCGCCGGAGTGAGCTACGGCAAACTCTCAGGCGCGGTAGGCGCGTTCGGGAACCTCGACCCTGAGATCGAGGAGCGAGTCTGTTTCCTGCTGGGTCTGCGACCGGCGAGCGTTTCGACTCAAGTCATTCAACGCGACCGCTACGCCGAATTCATCTGCGCGCTGGCGATCATCGCCTCGTCGCTCGAAAAAATGGCCCTCCAGGTCCGCCACTGGCAGCGCACCGAAGTGCGTGAGGCTCACGAGTATTTCAAGCCCGGTCAGAAAGGCTCCTCCGCGATGCCTCACAAACGCAACCCGATCCTCTCCGAACGGATTTGCGGGATGGCGCGCGTCGTTCGCGGTTACTCCGTCGCGGCGCTGGAGAACAACGCGCTCTGGCACGAACGCGACATCTCGCACTCGTCCGCCGAGCGGATCATCCTGCCCGACGCCTGCCTCGCTGTCGATTACATGCTGGCCAAGACCGACTCGTTGCTCTCGACGCTCGTGGTCAAGCCTGAGCGAATGCTGGAAAATTTGAACGCCACGCGCGGGCTGGTCTTTTCGGGACAACTGCTGCTGGAACTGGCGGCGGCTGGAGTTCAGCGGGAAGAGGCTTATTACTGGGTGCAGCGTAACGCGCTGAAATCCTGGGATGAGGGGCTGGATTTCCGCGAACTGGTAAAACAAGACCCGGACATCGCCTCGAAGCTGTCGCCTGAGCAAATAGAAATGGTCTTCGACGTGCGCGCTCGGTTGAAGAACGTCGATCGCGTTTTTAACCGCGTCTTCGGCGGTATGGACAAATACAGCGGCGCGCTGCCGGCGCGGAAATCGCAATAACCACTTTTGTTGAGACAAACAATTTCGACCTGTTCGAATAGTTTGAGAGATCGGTAATGGTAGCGCAACCTGGACAGTTTGCGCCGCTTCCCACTCAGACTCATTCGGAGGAACCGAGTCGGATGAAATAGTTCGCAGGGCTGGCGATCAAGGGGTGAGTGAAGAAAGAGCGCAAACTGTCCAGTTTGCGTTACCCTTGCCGAGCGGCTTTGTATCTCCGGAAGGAACAGATAAAGATGCTGGCTAAAGTTTATGTGACGTTGAAAAACGGAGTGCTCGATCCGCAGGGCAAAGCGATCCATCACGCCGCCGAAACCATTGGCTATCGCGCCATCGCCGACGTGCGGCAGGGGAAATATTTCGAGATCAAACTGGATAAAGCGATTGATGAGGCGAGCGCCCGCGCGGAGATCGAAAAATTCGCGCACGATGTCTTGTCGAATCCGGTGATTGAAGATTATAGGGTGGAGATCATTGCAAACTGAATTTATTTTGTCTGGATGCTCTCTCTTTTAACGCGACTTCGATCAATAAGCCAGATTGTAAGAGCGGTAATGGCCGAGAGGGTGGCGAAGAGGAGTATTAGATTGGATTTCAAATGAGTGTACGGTAAAGACTGACTTACCACGGGGACCGCGGGGAACACGGGGATGAAGAAGGGACGCAATAATCCTCCATCTTTTTCACCCCGTGATCCCAGTGTTCCCCGTGGTTGATCCCGTACATGCAATCGCAATTATCTCTAAGATATCCTGCGACTACCCACTCAGTTCCGATCCAATCGAAGTCGCTCATTCGAGCGCGTATTTCATGGGGAATTTTGTCGATCTCGCGTTGAATCCCGAAATGGCAATTGGCCAGCGACACGATGCTGAGTAATAAGGAAAGTGTGATTAAACTTTCCGTCACACTTTTTACTTGTGATTTCTCCGGAAAGCGCTACATCTTCCGCGGCGGGTGCCAGCCTTTATATCGCAACTGGACGGTTGGGTCGGAGGACGAGAGCAGCAGCAACCGTTTGTTTATCGGGTTGATGCCTTCGGGATAATAGGTGAGTTGATAGCGGTTGTTGCGCAGTTCGTCGCAAATCTCTTTGACAGAGGTTTTAGTGTCGTCGTCAATCGAATAGATTTTGCCGCCGGTGCCTTCGGCCAATTGTTTCAGGGCTTCAGCGGGTTTAGGCGCGTCTTTCCTGAGCGCGCCGCGCGTGCGGTCGCGCACCTGGATAGCGTAGACCGTGACGTTCTCGTCCTGGAGCTTCGACAGCAGTTCGTCGAATTTGATCTTGCTGTCGCGGTCAAGCCCGTCGCCCACGACGACGATCACGCGCTTTGAAAATCCGACTTCTGGCCTCAGCACGTCTTCCATCACGACGTTGAGCGCGTCGAACAGCCGAGGCGTGTCGTTTTTGCGGAGCAGCGACAGGGTGTCCTGCAACTGCTTCGGGTCGTCGGTGAACTCGGTGATGATTTCGGGTTTGGTGTCGTAGCCGATGACCATCACCTTGTCGCCTTCGTAAATTTCGGGCGCGAAGGCGGCGGGCACCGCTGCCAGCTTCTTCGTATCCGATTGCAAAGTCAGCGAATTGTCCATCAGCACGACGATGCGGGCGGGCGTTGGGTCGGGCGAGAACGCCTGGACCTCCTGTCGCACGCCGCCGTCGTAAAACTCGATCGCCTGCTTAGGAATGATCTTTTCGTCTTCCTCTTTTTTGAGGGCGTCGCCGCTGAGAAGCGACCTGGGTTTGTTCGGATCTTCGACGCGCTGCGCAAAGACGTTGACGACGGTGACGCGTCTACCCGACACCGGGTTGCGGCCCGATTGCGCGAGCGCCGCGAGAGATAGAGAGACCGAGAGACAGAGAACGAGAGCGCGGCAGATCGGGAGAGCGGGAGACAGAGAAAATAAGCGTCTCTCCGGTTCCCTCTCGCTCTCTCGCCCTCGCTTTCTCGCTCTCTCGCTCTCTCGCTCTCTCGCTCTCTCTCGCTCTGTCCGCATAATTTCTTTATTGATCACCTAATTGTCACACATCCCAGTGGCGCATCCGCCACCGGTCGCCGCGCAGGTTCCTGCGGCGGCTTCTTTCTTTTCGCCTTTATCGGCTTTATCGGCTTTCTCCGATTTTTCAGCCTTGCCACCTTTGGCGTAATCGCTCACGTACCAGCCGGAGCCTTTCAGTTGAAAGCTGGTCTGCGAAAAGATTTTTTCCAGTTTGCCCTTGCATTCAGGGCAACGACTCAGCGGCTTGTCGCTCATCTTCTGCATCACTTCCAGATGGCCCCCGCATTTTTGACAAGTGTATTCGTAAATCGGCATATCTATTTTCCCACCTCCTGTTTCGCTGAATCAGCGCCGTGAGCGGTAGCAAACTAGCCTCCCACGCAGGCCGATTATTAGAGCGCCGCCGCTACCGCTCGCAGTACCGATTTTCGGGCAAAAATTTATCACAATTTCACTGGCGCAAACAACGCGACCCGAATTAGCCTCGATTGAGCTTGGCGCCGCGCGCCGATTTGTTGGAAAATCGGCGTATGACCTTCTATACAGTACCGCGCGTAAGCAAGCGGAAGCCTCATCGGCCAGCCGCTTGCTTACGCGCTATACTGTACCTAACAGGCGCTTGAAAACCAGGAGAATCCAAATGACGCCTCAAAGTCTTCGCCCGTCAGTGTCGCTGGCGCTGATAGCTTCGCTCGTAATTTTAGCTGTCGCTCAAAACCGTTCGGACACCTACCGCCCCACCGTGCGTGGCGTGCGCGGCGTCGTAGCGGGCGGTCATCCGCTCGTGGCCGAAGCCGGCCTGAGGATGCTGCATCGCGGTGGCAACGCGGTTGACGCCGGCGTGGCGTCGGTGCTGGCCGCTTCGGTTATCGAGTTTTCGCATTTCGGCTTCGGCGGTGAAGTCCCCGTAATCATTAAACCGGCGAACAAACCCGTCATCACAATTAATGGGCAGGGGCAGGCGCCCGAGCTTGCGACGCGCGAGTTCTTCGAGAAGCGGACGCCCCAGAGCGGCGACGACGCGGGGCGCAGCGGATCGAAGCCTCCGCCGATTCCCTCGACCGGGCCGCTGGCCGCGACCGTCCCCGGCGTGCTCGACGCGATGATCGTCGCGCTGGAAAACTACGGTACGATGAAGCTGGCCGATGTGATGCAGCCGGCCATCGAATTGGCCGACGCGTTTCCGCTTGACGAAATGCGCGTGAACTACATCCGCAACACGCGACGGGTCTACGAACAATGGCCCGCCTCGCGCGCCGTCTTTTTGCCGAACGGCCAGGAGCCGAAGGTCGGCGACATCTTCGTTCAGAAAGACCTGGCGCGGACGCTGCGCGAACTGGTCGGCATTGAAAAGAAGAACTCGCGGCGCGGCCGTCACGCGGCCCTCGAAGCCGTGCGCGATTATTTCTATCGCGGCCCACTGGCCAAACGCTACTGCGACGCGATCGAAGAGGCCGGCGGCCTGATGCGCGCGAGCGACATGGCCAAATTCCGCGCCGAGATCGACCAGCCGGCGAAAGTCGTTTATCGCGGCTACGAAGTTTACAAGGTCGGCTTCTGGGCGCAGGGGCCGGCGATGCTCGAAACGCTCAATCTGCTGGAAGGCTACGATCTGAAGGCGATGGGCCACAACTCGCTCGATTACATTCACACCGTGACCGAGGCGGTCAAACTGGCCTTCGCCGACCGCGACCGGTGGTACGGCGACCCGCGCTTTGTAAAAGTCCCCGGCGCCGAACTGCTGTCGAAAGATTACGCCGAGTTGCGGCGCGCGTTGATTGACCCGAAATCGGCATCGACGGAGCAGCGCCCCGGCGACCCGGTCAATAAAAAATCCCTGGCGCAAATGATCAGCGTCAATTCGCATGACATCCCCGAAGCAGAGCGCGCGAACGACACCACCTGCGTCAACGTGATTGACGCCGCCGGCAACGTCTTTTCGGCCACGCCGAGCGGCGCGTGGCTGCCGAGTTTCATCGCGGGCTCGACCGGCATCCCAATCTCGTCGCGCATGCAGAGCTTCCTGCTCACACCCGGCCATCCTAACGAATTGAAGCCTGGCAAACGCCCGCGCGTCACGCTCTCGCCGACGCTGGTCTTGAAAGACGGCCAACCCTTCGCCGCGCTCTCAACCCCCGGCGGCGACAATCAGGATCAGGCCCTCACGCAGGTTTTGCTCAACGTCATCGAATTCGGAATGAATCCGCAGGAGGCGGTCGAGGCCGCGCGTTTCGAGACCGCGCACTTCGTCAGCTCGTTCGCCGATCATAAATTCAGCCCCGGCAGTTTGAGCCTCGAAAAACGCTTCGGCGAACAAACGATCGAGGAGATGAAAAAACGCGGCCACAAGGTAGACGTGAACGAAAACTTCGCCCCGACCTCCGCGCCGACAATTGTCATTTACGACCCGAAGAGCAAACTAATCCAGGCGGGCGCGGATGTGCGGCGCGGGCGTTATGCGATAGGATGGTAGCCATGCGAGAATCGCCACGATACGGACGCTCGGATATGAATAACGATTTTCCAAGCGGATATGCGATACAATATCATCATCCCTGAATGGCCCTGAAGGGCTGAAGCAGGGAAATTGGCGGAAGCGAATATGACTGAACCCCAGTCTTGGGTTGAGTAAAAGAACCACGGGAACACGGGAATGCAAGAGAAAAAAGCTTTATGGAAGAAAGATTCAACATATCTTCCGACCATGTTCATCCTCGTGTTCCCAGAAGTTGGGCTTCATTCTGAGTTCAACTCAAGACTGGGATTAACTTATGATGTCTCTCGATGAAATGAGCGGCGATTTCGCCGAGTTCATTCGTGGTATGAAAAAAGGGGAGTTGGTTATTCAAGACGGCGATAAAACTTCACGAGGCGATTTGCGATGAACGTTAGTCCTGATCTTCTGGAAATACTGCGGTGTCCGGCTTGCAAATCGAAAGTCGAATTGAAGCCCGACGGCGGCGGGTTGAAATGCGTGAACTGCCGTCGCGTCTATCCGATCCGCGACGAGATCCCGGTCATGCTGGTTGATGAGGCTGTGATCGATGAGGAAGAGGTTAAGGCCGGTTGAAGACATCATTTTCCATTTTCCATTTTACGGTTGTCACTTGCCATTGCGGCGAGGCGCAACTCCGGCGATGGCAAATGGAAAATGTCAACTGTCATATGGAAAATGATGTCTGTACCTCTCTTTCAACAGCTCCCTGAAAATTCGCGCGCGCTCTTCGTTCGCATTCGCAACCTGGGCGAGGCGGTCTTGGATACGGCGAACCTGCGCGCGTTGAAACATTTCAGACCCGATCTGCGAATCGCCACTCTGGTCGAAGCGATTTATGCGGATCTTTACGCCGTCGACCCTCAGATCGAAGTCATCCCATTGCCCAGAGGCGAAAAAGACCATCGCAGTTCATTGGCCTCGCGTTTAAGCGTGATCGGCGAGATTCGCCGCCGCAATTTCGCCGCGGTGATCAATCTGCATGGCGGTCCGACCAGCGCGCAATTGACCTTCCTGAGCGGGGCGAGACATCGTGTGGGGGCGGGCCATTTCCGCAGCGGCTACGCGTACAACCTGCGAATCCCGCCCGCCGAAGAGATTCTGGGCAGGAAGGACATGCACACAGTCGAGTATCAGTTCGGGCAATTCAAATGGCTAGGATTGCCCGGCGGCGAGCCAGAACCGACGCGCTTATACGTCGCGCCGCAATTTCGCCGATCAGCGTTCGCCGCGATGCGCGAGGCCGGCGTCGATCCGGAAAAACCTTATGTCGCGCTCGCGCCGACCAACGAGTTTTATACCAAACGCTGGCCGCCGGAGCGCTATGCGGCGGTCGCCGACGCTCTCGTCGCGCGAGGTTTTCAAATCGTGATGACCGGAGCGCCGACCGCGGAGCAGCGGACGCAGTTAGCCGACACTCAAACCGCCTCTAGACATCATTTGGCCTGTTTGAGTTCGCTCAGCGTCGGCGAGTTGGTCGCGGTAATCGCAGGCGCAAAACTCTTCGTCGGCAATGACAGTGGCCCGGCGCACATTGCGGCGGCGGTCAGGACGCCTTTGGTGGTGATCTTCGGCCCGGCAAGCGCGGTTAGGTGGAAACCGTGGGGCGCGCCGTCCGCCCTGGTTCAAAACTATTTCCCGTGCAATCCTTGCGCGATGTACACCTGCGAAGCTTTCGACGAACCCGAATGCATCCGGTCGATCACGGTGGATCAGGTGATGAAGGCAATAGATCAGTTATAGACAGAAAGAGGATCGAAGATTGAAGATCGAAGATTGAAGATGGAGAATCGCCTTGCTCGAATGGCGCCATTCTCGATTCTCGATCCTCGATCTTCCAATCTCCGTCCTCTAACCTCGATTCTTCGCGATTTGTATCAATCTTCACTTTCCCGATATAAAAAATGGACTATCAGCGCGCTCAACAAATCATCGGTAAATTCCCCGACCTGCGGATCGTCACGGTTGGCGATCTGATGCTAGACGAATTCATTTGGGGAGAGGCGCGCCGCATCTCTCCCGAAGCCCCAGCGCCAGTGGTCGAGGTCAAACGCGAGACCTGGCATCTGGGCGGGGCGGGCAACGTCGTTTCGAACCTGTTGGAACTCGGCGCGCGCGCGGTCCCGATCGGCGTCGTCGGGGCTGACGAAGCGGCGAA
>Ga0154003_1000172_pt1 | contig 19828 bp, 4 predicted proteins | sample TSFL087MetaG_FD_104679 | JGI IMG/M metagenome (GOLD analysis project Ga0154003, IMG submission 104679) | Attine ant fungus gardens microbial communities from Florida, USA - TSFL087 MetaG | ecosystem: Host-associated > Fungi > Mycelium > Unclassified | place: USA: Florida, Lake Talquin State...
CCTTTCACCGGGCTGGCCGCCGACAAGCTCTACCGGACCGGCGATTGGGGGCGCTACCTGCCTGACGGAAATGTAGAGTTTCTCGGACGCAGGGACGGCCAGGTGAAGGTCCGCGGCTACCGCGTCGAACTCGGCGACATCGAGGCGGCGTTGGAGAAACATCCGTCAGTCCATGGGGCCGCGGTCGACGCCAGAAAAGACGAGTCCGGCGCTCAGCGTCTGGTGGCTTACGTCGTGGCGCGGCAGGAGCGTCCTCGGCTCGCAGGTGAACTGCGAGACTTCCTGAAGGACAGTCTTCCGGAGTACATGCTGCCGACCGACTACGCGCTGCTCGACGCGCTGCCTCTGACACCCAACGGGAAAATCGACCGTCGCGCGCTGCCCGCGCCCGAACGCGGGAGGGGCGACAAAAGAGAGGACTTCGTGGCGCCGCGGACGCTTGTCGAAGAGTTGTTGGCGGGTATCTGGTCGGAGGTCCTCGGCGCGGGGCAGGTGGGCGTCCACGACAACTTCTTCGAACTCGGGGGCCACTCTCTGCTGGCCGCGCAACTCATAGCACGCATGCGCGACTCTTTCGCGCTCGATCTTCCTCTACTGAGTTTCTTTAAGGCCCCGACCGTCGCCGGGTTGGCCGCGGTAGTCGCGGAGAGCAAGCAACGCGACGAACACGGAAGCTCTCTGCCGCAACTCCCGGCGCTCACGACCGCGCCGGAACAGCGACACCTGCCCTTTCCGCTCACAGACCTGCAACAGGCTTACTGGGTCGGGCGCGGCGGCGCCGTGCAGTTGGGAAACGTCGCCTCTCAACGTTACGTCGAACTCGAAAGCGCGGGGCTGGATCTGGAACGATTGAATCTCGCCTGGCGACGTTTGATCGAAAGGCACGACATGCTGCGCGCCGTGGTGCGCCCCGACGGACGGCAGGAAATCCTTGAGTACGTCCCCGCCTACCGGATCGAGGTCTTGGACTTGAGCGGCAGAGACCCGCAGGAGAGGGAATCCGAGCTGAAGGCGATTCGTGAGCGCATGTCCGGCCAGGTGTTGCCGACCGACCAGTGGCCCCTCTTTGAAATCTCCGCATCGCGTCTGGATGCTCAACGTCTCCGCCTTCATTGCAGCTTCGATTACCTGATTGTCGACGCGTGGAGCTTCACACTTCTCTTCCACGAATTGATTCAGCTCTACTCGCATCCCGATACCACTCTGCCGCCACTTGAGCTTTCATTCCGCGACTACGTGCTCGCCGAAGTGGCGCTCAGAAACTCGGAGCTGTACCGCCGCTCAAAGGACTATTGGCAGGGCCGTCTGCCTGCGCTGCCGCCCGCCCCTGAATTGCCGCTGGCGCAAAACCCGGACGCGCTCGCCCGGACGCGCTTCGTGCGCCGTAGTTCGCGGCTGGCGGCCGCCACTTGGCGCCGCATGAAGGCGCGCGCCAACCGTGCGGGGTTAACGCCGTCGGGAGTCCTGCTGGCCGCCTTCGCCGAGCTTCTGGCGACGTGGAGCCGCGTCCCGCGCTTCACCGTCGTGCTCACGCTCTTCAACCGGCTCCCGCTGCACCCCGAAGTGAACAACATCGTCGGCGACTTCACCTCTACGACGCTGCTGGCGGCTCCCGCCACGGGAGAAACTTTCGAGGCGCGAGCGCGTGGCCTTCAGGAGCAGTTATGGCAGGACCTCGACCACCGCTACGTCAGCGGCGTGGAGGTCTTGCGGGAAATGATGCGGACTCAGGGCGGCGCTCCGAGGGCGCTCATGCCGGTCGTCTTTACCAGCACTCTTAACCTGCGGGACACGACCGCCGACGCCGACGTGCGCGCCGGGTTTATCGATCTGGTTTACAGCGTCAGCCAGACCCCACAGGTGTTCCTCGACCATCAGGTTTACGAACGAGACGGCGCGTTAATCTTCAATTGGGATGCGGTCGAAGAGGTCTTTCCGCCGCGCCTTCTCGACGAGATGTTCGGCGCGTACTGCCGCTTGCTGGACGGGCTTGCCGCCGAGGAAAAGGGTTGGGACGAAGTGACAGGCCAGCTCGTGCCCCCCGCTCAGCTTGAGCAGCGCGCACTTGTCAACAGCACCACGGCCGAAGTCTCGACGGAGATGCTGCACACTCTCTTCGCGGCGCAGGTTGAACAACAGGGGGGGCGCACGGCCCTCGTCTCGACCACCCGGAGACTGACTTACGATGAACTTTACCGGCGCGCGAATCAGGTCGGCCGGCGCTTGCGCGAACTCGGCGCGCGGCCGAATAAACTGGTGGCAGTCGTGATGCGCAAGGGTTGGGAACAGGTTGTCGGGGCGCTGGGAATTCTCCACGCCGGGGCAGCCTACCTGCCCATTAACGCCGCACTGCCGCAGGAACGCATCTGGTTCCTCCTGGAAGATGGAGAGGTCGACCTGGTGTTGACGCAGTCTTCGGTGGACGAAGGATTTCAGTGGCCGGAGCGCGTCGAACGCCTGCGCATCGACGACGAAGGACTGCTCGGCGTCGACGACGCGCCGCTGCCGGTCTCTCAGGGGCAGGATGATCTGGCTTACGTCATTTACACCTCCGGCTCGACGGGACTGCCGAAGGGCGTGATGATCGACCACCGGGGCGCGGTCAATACGATTATCGACATTAACCGTCGCTTCTCCGTCACGGCCGGCGATCGCGTGCTCGCGCTCTCTTCACTCAGCTTCGACCTGTCCGTTTACGACATCTTCGGCGCGCTGGCTGCGGGCGCCGTTATCGTCATCCCCGACGCCGACGCCTCGCGCGACCCGGCGCACTGGGCGGAACTGGCGCGGCGAGAGAAAGTAACTATCTGGAACTCTGTCCCGGCGCTGGCGCAGATACTCGTGGAGCATTTGTCCGGGCGCTACGCGGGCGAGCTCGACACGCTGCGGCTGGTGATGATGAGTGGGGATTGGGTTCCGGTAACTTTACCGGAGCAGATCACGCGCCTGGTCGAAGGCGTCGAGGTGGTGAGTCTGGGCGGCGCGACGGAGGCGTCCATTTGGTCGATTCTGTTTCCGATAGAAGTGGTCGATCCGGAGTGGAAGAGCATCCCCTACGGGAAGCCGATGCTGAACCAGAGCTTTCACGTCCTGAACGAGGCGCTGCAACCGTGCCCCGTGTGGGTGGCCGGGCAACTCTACATTGGCGGGGTCGGGCTGGCGAAAGGTTACTGGCGCAACGAGGAGAAGACCCGCGCGAGCTTTATCACCAACCCGCACACGGGAGAGAAGTTGTACCGCACCGGCGACCTGGGGCGATACCTCCCGGACGGAAACATCGAGTTCCTGGGTAGGGAAGACTTTCAGGTCAAGATTCAGGGATATCGCATTGAGCTGGGCGAAATCGAAGCCGCGCTCGCGGAGCGCCCGGGAGTGCGCGCCAACGTCGTCACCGCGATCGGGGAGCCGCGCGGCGCCAAACGCCTGGTGGCCTACATCGTAGCCGAGCCGGGCGACGCGCCGTCCGCTGGCGAAATTCAAAACTTCCTGCGCGGGAAGCTGCCTGAATACATGGTCCCCTCGACTGTCGTGACGCTCGATTCGCTGCCACTGACTTCCAACGGCAAGGTCGACCGGCAGGCGCTCCCGCCGCCCGATCAAGTCAGGTCACAGGCGGACCGGGAGGATGAGGCCGCCGCGCCGCGCACCCCGATGGAAGAGGTCTTGAGCAGGATGTGCGGCGAAATTCTCGGAGTGGAACGAGTCGGCGTTAACGACAACTTCTTCAACCTCGGGGGCAACTCGCTGCAAGCCGTTCAATTCGCCACGCGGATTCGTGAGACCTTCGAGATCGAGATGCCTTTGCGCCACATCTTCGACAATCCGTCGGTGGCGGCCATCGCCCCGTTGATTTTACAGAGTCAGGCGGAGCAGATGGGCGACGAAGAGATGGCAGGGCTGCTGGCCGAACTCGAACAGCTTTCAGTCGAAGAAGCGCGGCAAGCCCTGACGGCTGAAGCTCACCAAACCCGGAGTGATTATGAGCGACTTCACCAATCGCATCGCCGATCTACCTCCTGACAAGAGGGCGCTACTTGAACTCCAGTTAATGAAGAGGCGGAAGACGGAGCCGTCCGCGGACACATCTTCCGGAATCAATTTTCGTCAACTCAAGAGTCAGCCGTCGCCGAGCCCAACGCCGTCGGGCGCCACACGCGCCGAACTGAAGCAGGCGCGTAAAAAAGGGGGCATGGACTTCAGCCTCTTCTATTTCTCCGCCGACGAATCGATGGCGACCGGCAACAAGTACCGCCTCTTGTTCGAGGGGGCGAAGTTCGCCGACCGCAACGACTTCACGGCCATCTGGACGCCCGAGCGACACTTTCATTCGTTCGGGGGGGGATACCCGAACCCATCGGTCCTGGCCGCCGCGCTGGCGATGGTCACCGCGCGCATTCAACTGCGTGCGGGCAGCGTGGTGCTGCCGCTGCATCACCCGATCAGAGTCGCCGAAGAGTGGTCGATGGTCGACAACATCTCGAACGGGAGAGTCGGCGTCGCTTTCGCCTCCGGCTGGCACGCCAACGATTTCGTCTTCTTTCCCGAAAAGTACACAGAGCGTAGGGACATCATGATGCGCGACATCGAGACCGTGCAGAAACTCTGGCAGGGGCAGAGCGTCACGGCCGCGGCCCCGAACGGCATGCGGGTCGAAATGCAGATCTACCCCAAACCCGTCCAGCCGGAGTTGCCCATCTGGATTACGGCGGCGGGCACGACCGAAACGTATGTGCGGGCGGGCCGCATCGGCGCAAACACGCTCACCAACCTGCTGGGGCAGTCTGTCGAACAACTGGCGGAGAAGATTGCCATCTACCGCGCGGCGCGCGTCGAGCACTGGCCGGGGCGTGGCGAGGGCCACGTCACCCTCATGCTCCATACGTTCATCGGCGACGACCTCGGCGAAGTGCGTGAGAAGGTGCGAGAGCCTTTCTGCGACTATCTCCGGAGGTTCACGAACCTCTTGGCTAACCTGGCCCAAACGCTGAACCTGCGAATCGCGCAGGCGGCGCAGGCCGAAGACGACATGGATGCGCTGGTCAGTCATGCCTTCAAGAGGTACTTCGGCTCCAGCGCCCTGTTCGGTACGCCCGACACCTGCCTGGAGATGATCGAACACCTGAAAGAGATCGGCGTCGACGAAATCGCGTGTCTCATTGATTTCGGGGTCGACGACGAGTCGGTGCTTGAAAGCCTGGTCCACCTCAACGAGTTGAAGGAGCGTTCCAATCGGGGGCGCCAAGCGCGGCTCCTGTCCGCGACCTGAAATTGAGCGGGTAGTTATATGGACGACTTTTCCAAGCGCATCGCCAATCTGCCTCCCGAGAAATTGGCGCTGCTCGAATTGCGGCTGCAAAAAAGGGCCGGCGTGCGCGTTCTGCCGCCGACCATCTCTCACCGGGGCGAATCGAATCTCGTCCCGCTCTCTTTCGCGCAACAGCGCCTGTGGTTTTACGACCAGTTGGAGCCGGGCAGTTTCGTCTACAACCTTCCGGCGGCCGTGCGCCTGGCTGGCCGCCTCGACATCCCGGCGCTCGCGCGGACGTTGAGCGAAATCATCAGGCGGCACGAAATCCTGCGGACGACTTTCCCGACGGTTGATGGAATCCCCCTGCAACGGATCGCCCCTCCGCATGACTTCGCGTTGCCGGTTACAGACCTCAGCCACTTCGCGGCAGACGAGCGGGCCGCCGAGGTGAACAGGCTGATCGCACGGGAGGCGCAACGTCCTTTCGACCTCGCCCGCGGCCCCCTCTTTCGGGCATTGTTGATGAAGCTCTGCGAGGAAGAGCACGTCGCCTTGTTGACGCATCACCACATCATCTATGACGGGTGGTCGGCCGGCGTCTTCGTCAAAGAACTGGTCACGCTTTACGAGGCCTTCCTGGCCGGCAGGCCCTCGCCTCTGCCCGAGTTGCCGATTCAATACGCGGACTTCGCCGTCTGGCAACGCGAGTGGCTGCAAGGCGAGGCGCTGGAAGAACAGCTCTCCTTTTGGAGACGGAACCTGAGCGGCAAACTCCCTGTCATGGACTTGTCCGCAGGCCGCCCACGGCCCGCCATCCAGACTTTTCACGGCGCGCGTTATCTCGGGGCGATAGAAAAGTCGCTGACCGAGTCGTTGAACGAGTTGAGCCGGAAGGAAGGATCCACGCTCTTCATGACTCTGCTGGCTGCCTTCAAGACCCTGCTCTACCTCTACAGCGGGCAGCCGGACATCATAGTCGGTAGCGGCGTCGCCAATCGCAACCGCGCGAACATCGAACCTCTGATCGGGTTCTTCGTCAACGCGCTGGCGCTGCGCACGAACCTGACCGGCAATCCGAGCTTCAGAGAACTGCTCCGGCGCGTACGGGAGGTGACGCTGAACGCATACACGCATCAGGATTTGCCGTTCGAGAAACTCGTCGAGGCCATCCAGCCCGCGCGCGACCCGAGCCGGACGCCGATTTTTCAGGTGGTGTTCGATCTTCAGAACACTCCGATGCCGTCGTTGGAGTTGCCCGAGCTTCAGCCGGAACTGATAGACCTCGATCACGGGGTGGCGAGATACGACTTGACGCTGTTGATATGGGAGACCGATCAGGAACTGCGCGCCTCTTGGGTCTACAACAGCGACCTGTTCGACGCCGCGACGATCGCCCGCATGTCACGACACCTTGAGAGCCTGCTCGGAACCATCGTCGCTCAACCCGGCGCGCGGCTGAACGAGCTTGAGTTTCTGATCGAGGACGAGAAGAAAGGTCGAACGATGCGTAATAAAAGACGCGAAGAATCCAAACCGCCTAATTTCAAGCAGGTCAAACCCACAGCCGTCAAATTGCGGGGGACGCGGCTAATCAAGACCGGCGCCCTCCAGCCCGGCGACCCGCTCCCGCTTGTCATCGAGCCGACGGTGGACGATTTCGACCTGGTCGACTGGGCGACGCGCGAACGCGAGTTCATCGAGGAGAATCTGTCGAAACATGGGGCCATCCTCTTTCGCGGCTTCGACGTGAAGTCGGCCTCCGACTTCGAGCGCTTCGCGCTGGCGGTCTGTTCGGAACTGTTCGAAGAGAATGGCGAGTTGAACCGGGACAAGGTCAGCGGCCGTATTTACACTCCGGTCAGTTACCCTAACGACAAACCGATCCTGTGGCACAACGAGAATACTTTCTGCGAACGCTGGCCGATGAAAATCTGGTTCTGTTGCGACACGCCGGCGCAGCAGGGCGGGGAAACGCCGATCGCCGACAGCCGCAAGGTCTACCGGCTGATTGACCCCAAGATCAGAGAACGCTTCGCAGAGAAGAAGATCATGTACATGCGGAATTACGGGGAAGGTCTGGGGCTGGACTGGCAGACGGTCTTTCAGACGACGAGCGTGGAGGAAGCTGAGGCGTCTTTCCGGCGGGCGGGCATCCTGTACGAGTGGAAAAATAATTACCAGCGCCTGCGGACGCGCGCTGTGCGACGCGCCGTCGAGCGCCACCCGAAAACAGGCGAAATGGTCTGGTTCAATCAGGCCACGCACTGGCACCCGCTGTGCCTCGACCCGAAGGTGCGCGAGGCATTGATGACGCTCTTCAAGGAAGAAGAACTTCCGCGCAACTGCTACTACGGAGACGGCGCGCCGATTGAAGATTCCGTGATGAATGAGATCTGCGAAGTCTTCCGGCAGACGGAGGTCGTCTTCCCTTGGCGGAAGGGGGACATCCTGATGCTCGACAATATGCTGACCGCGCACGCGCGCAACCCTTACGTCGGCCCGCGCAAAATCTACGTCGCCCTCGGAGAATTAATCACCGTCGAAGACCTGCCGTGACCAACCCGGCGAGGGGTTTTACACGAAGACTGAAGGAGTAGCGGAATGCAGAACGCCACAGAAGGATTTCGGCTCTCTCCACAGCAGAAGCGACTCTGGCTTTTGCATCGAGACGGCGCGGCTTACCGGGCGCAGTCCGCCATCTTGATAGAAGGCGATCTCCGGGCCGCGGCTTTGAAAGAGAGTGTGCGGAAGGTCATCGCGCAGCATGAAATTCTTCGCTCCGTGTATCTTCGCCTTCCGGGCATGTCCGTCCCGCTTCAGATCGTCGAAGACAACCCCTCTCTCTTTTGGGAAGAGCTTGACCTGAGCGACCGCTGGGCGGATGAACAGTCGGCCATCGAAGACATCTTTCGCCGGCAGGGCGGACGTCCTTCCAACTTCGAGCAGGGGCCCATCGTGCATGCGCGCCTGCTGAAGCTCTCGGCCGTACGGCGCGTCTTGCTCGTCACTCTCCCCGCCCTCTGCGCGGACGCGAGAACGCTCGGGACTTTGTTTCAGGAGATTACTCGCCAGTACGCCGCCGCGTCGAGGAACGAAAGCCCCGCGGACGAGGTCGTGCAGTATGCGCAGTTTTCCGAATGGCAGAATAGTTTGATCGAGGGCGCCGGCGCCGAGGAGGGGAGAGAGTTCTGGCGCGAACGCCATCCGGACGCCTCGCCTCCGCTGCTCCTCCCCTTCGAGAACGCGCCTGGCGGGGTGGCGGCGAGCGGGCCGGGCGCCTTCGAAATGGCGGTCAGCCCCCGCGTGTGCGCGAAACTCGATGAGGTCGCCGAAACGCATGGCGTCGCCGTGGCGGAAGTGTTACTGGCGTGCTGGCAAACTCTGCTCTGGCGTCTGACCGCGCGGCCCGACATCACCGTCTACATGATCAGCGACGGCCGGGCACATGAAGAATTACAGGACGCCATGGGGCTGTTCGCCAAAGCCTTGCCCGTCCGCTGTCGCTTTGAAGATAACACCAGTTTCGCGGATGTCCTGGCTGCGACGCGCCAACAGGTGAGCGAAGCTGAGGAGTGGCAGGAATACTTCGTGTGGCGTGGGGGAACGAGAACGGACGAGGACGGCCCCGGCCCGCCAATAGGGTTTGAGTTCGAGGTCTGGCCTGACAGGCAGGAGGCGGCCGGCGCGACGTGGACTGTGCTGAAACAGTCTTGTCGTTACGAGCGATTCAAAATAAAGCTCACCTGCGTCCGGAATGAAGGGGGGCTGTTGACGGCGCTGAGCTATGACCCCGCGCTCTACCCCGCATCGGAGGTCGCCCAGTGGGCCGAACGCTTTCACAAAGTTCTGGAAGGCGCCGTCGGGAATCCCGCGGGGCCCGTCGCGGAGCTGGAGATTGTCACCGACGCGGAGCGGCGTCGATTGGTTGTTGAATTCAATCAGACCGAGACGGACTATCCTAAGGACGCTTGTTTTCATCAACTTTTCGAGGAACAGGCCGCGCGGACGCCGGAGGCGCCCGCCATCGTGTGCGAAGGCCGCCGGCTGAGTTATGCGGAACTCAACGGGCTCGCCAACCAGTTGGCGAATTACCTGCGCCGGGCAGGGGTGGGGCCGGAGACGCGCGTCGCGCTGTGCGTTGAGCGTTCGCCGGAGATGCTGATCGGGCTGTTGGGAATCATCAAGGCGGGCGGGGCTTACGTGCCTCTGGATATCAGTTACCCGAAAGAGCGCCTAGCCCTCATCCTCGAAGACGCCGGCGCGAAAGCGCTACTCACGCAGGAGCGGCTCTTGGAGATTCTCCCGCCAACGGACAGCCACACGGCCCTGATCTTACTCGACAGCGAGTGGGCGCGGATCGGCGCCGAGAGCCCCAAGAATCTTCCGCGTAAGGTGGGGGCGGAGAATCTTGCCTACGTCATCTACACCTCCGGCTCGACGGGTAAACCGAAAGGCGTGATGATCCCGCACCAGGGGCTGGTCAACTACTTGTGCTGGGCCGCCGGCGCGTATGACATGGCGCATGGCAACGGCTCTCTGGCGCATTCGCCCGTCGGGTTCGACCTGACCATCACCAGCCTGTTCTGCCCGCTGCTGAAAGGTCAGCGCGTGACGTTGCTCGGCGAGGGGGATGAGCTTGAGAAGTTGAGCGACGCGCTGCGGCGTGAAGAGGATTTCAGTGTCCTCAAAGTGACGCCCGCGCACCTCACGGCGCTCGGCCAGCTCGTCCCACCCGAAGAATTGCGTGCCCGAGTCAGATCAATGGTCATCGGCGGGGAAGCGCTGATGGCGGAAATGCTTGATTACTGGCGCACGCATCTGCCGGACACCCGGTTGATAAACGAGTACGGGCCGACGGAGACGGTCGTCGGCTGCTGTGTGTACGAGGTCCGGCGGAACGAGAGCCTTGTGGGGGCGGTCGCCATCGGGCGGCCAGTCGCCAACACGCAACTCTACATCTTGGACGAGCGCATGCGGGTCGCTCCCATCGGCGGGACCGGTGAGTTGTACGTCGGCGGCGACGGGATGGCGCGCGGTTATCTGAATCGGCCCGACGTAACCGCCGAGAAGTTCGTGCCCGATGCGTACGGCGGCCGGCCGGGAGCGCGTCTGTACAGGACGGGCGACTTGGCCTATTACCAGCCGGACGGCAACATACAGTTCGTGGGCCGCAATGACTTCCAAGTGAAGATACGCGGGAACCGCATCGAACTGGGGGAGATCGAGGCGGTCTTGAGCCAGAGCCAGGCCGTGCGCGAATGCGTCGTGACTGTCGAAGAGACCTCCCCCGGAGAGAAGCGTCTCGTCGCCTACATCGTCCCGGACCAGCGACGGGCTCCCGTCGTGCGCCAGTTGCTCCGCCTCGAAAAGGAGGGGTTGCTGACCAACCGCTCGCGCTACGAGTTGCCGAACGGAATGGAGATCGTCTCGCTCAACGCCGAGGAGACCGAACAAGTCTACGAAGAGATTTTTGAAGAGCGTTCGTACCTGCAACACGGGGTTACGCTCGAAGAGGGGGCTTGCGTTTTCGACGTCGGCGCGAACATCGGGATGTTCACGCTCTTCGCGGGGCAGGTCTGTAAGAACGCCGACATCTACGCCTTCGAGCCGGCGCCCGCCGTTTACGAGCTGATGAAGCTCAACGCCTCTCTCTATCGGCTAAACGTCAAGGCGTTCAACTGCGGACTCTCCGACCGTGTGAAATACGACAGCTTCACTTTCTACCCGCATTGTTCGGTCGTTTCGGGGTGTTTCGCCGACAGCGAAGAAGAGCAGGAGGTGGTGAAGTCGTATTTACTCAACCGGCGGGCGGCGGGTTTGGGGGAGGAACTGCTGGACGAATTGCTCGCCGAGCGTTTAACGAGCGAGTCTCTGGTCTGCCAGTTTCAGACCGTCTCCAAAGTGATTCGGGAGAACGATGTCAAACGCATCGACCTGCTCAAGATCGACGTGGAGAAGAGCGAGTTGGCCGTCCTCGAAGGCATCGAAGAAGAACACTGGCCGATCATCAGGCAGTTGGTCGTCGAGGTACACGATACGGACGGGCTGCTTGAACGGGTCACTTCCTTGCTCGAAGGGCACGGCTTCCATTTAACCGCGCATCAGGACGCTGTTTATAAAAACACGGGACTCTACAACATCTACGCCGTGCGGGCGTCCGCGAGCGCCGCGCTCGGACCGGCGCCCGGCGCGGCCTCCCAGCCCGGCCCGGCGTGGCCTCCCGCCGTTTGGAACAGCGCGGGCCGGCTGATCGCCGACGTGCAGGATTTCCTGAAGGCCAGGCTGCCGAGCTACATGATACCTTCCGCTTTCGTGCTGCTCGACGCCCTCCCACTGACCCCCAACGGCAAGGTCGATCGCCACGGGCTGCGCGTTACCGCGACGGTCACGTCTGAACGCAAGACCATGTTCGCCGGCCCGCGCACGCCCGTCGAAGAAGTTCTCGCGGCCATCTGGGGCCAAGTTTTGAAGCTCGAACGAGTCAGCATCCACGATAATTTTTTCGACCTGGGCGGCCACTCGCTCTTAGCCACGCAAGCCATTTACATGATGCGCGAAGCGTTTCGCGTCGAGACGGCGCTGCATAATCTTTTCGAGTCGCCGACCATCGCCGGCCTCGCCAAAATTATCGATGCCTCCGTGAGGGTCGGCGACCGGCTGGACTTAAGGGGCGTCGACCCTGTCGGGCGCGACCGGCCGCTGCCTCTCTCGTACGCCCAGCAGCGCCTCTGGTTTCTTCAACAGATCGCCCCGGATAGCGCCGCGTATAACGTCGGCGCCGCGGTCCGCTTGTCGGGCCGGCTCAACATCGGCGCGTTGGAAGGCGCCTTGAGCGAGGCCGTCAGGCGTCACGAGACGCTACGCACGACTTTCCAGATCGTCGAAGGCGCTCCCGTACAGGTCATCAACCCGCCGCAGCCCGTGAGCCTTCCGGTGACGGACCTGAGCGACTTGCCGGAAGGCGAGCTCGAACTGCGTTTCGAGCAGGAGGCGAGGGCAGACGTCCAACAACCTTTTGATTTGCTGCTGGACTCGCTGTTGCGCCCCAGGTTGCTACGGCTCGGCCCCGACGAGCACGTCATGTTATTAACCATGCACCACGTCGTCAGCGACCACTGGTCGAGAGGTGTGCTGGTGCGCGAACTGGCCGCGCTCTACGGAGCCTTCTCGAACGATCAACCTTCGCCCCTGCCCGAGCTGCGGATTCAATACGCGGACTTTGCCGTCTGGCAGCGCCAGACGCTTCAGGGCGAGGCGTTCGACGCGCGGTTGGCGTACTGGAAACAGAAGCTCGACGGCGCCCCCACGCTTGAGTTGCCGACAGACCACCCGCGGCCGGCAGTGCAAAGTTTCCTTGGAGCGCACCAGTTCCTCCTGATACCGAAGCCTCTGACGGAAGGTCTCAAGGCGTTGAGCCGGAGGGAAGGCGCCACGCTCTTTATGACGATTCTGGCGGCCTTCCAGACCATGCTTCATCGCTACACGGGGCAGGAAGACATCGTCGTCGGGGTCCCCATCGCAAATCGCAACCACCCCGAAATCGAACCTCTGATCGGGTTCTTCGTCAACACGCTCGCCATGCGGACGGACCTCTCCGGCAACCCCACCTTCCGCGAGTTGCTGGCGCGGGCGCGCAGGGTGGCTCTTGAAGCCTACGCGCATCAAGACCTGCCGTTGGAGAGGGTAGTCGAGGAGTTGAGCCTCGATCGCGATCTGAGCCGGATGCCGCTCTTCCAGGTCGTTTTAGGCATTCAAAATGATCTTCCCCCGAAGGTGGAGATCCCCGGCCTCGCCATTAACTCCTTGCGGTTCGAAACCGGATCGGCAAAGTTCGACCTGGAGATGAACCTGGCGGAAACCGAACAGGGCATGACCGGATGGCTGGAGTATGCGCTCGACCTTTTCGAGTCTCATTCCATCAGCCGGATGGTCGGACATTTCCAGCGACTTCTACACAGCATCGTCGCTGACCCGGATGCCCGTCTGAGCGACCTGGAATTGCTTTCCGAGAGCGAAAAAACGCTCCTCGACAAGACGACCGAGGTCGAAGAAATCAGCGGCAGTTTCTCCTTCCATAACATTTAAGAAAGAGAATTTCAGCCACGAATGAACACGAATATTCACGAATGGCGCCAGAGGGTGAAAAACAAATGAATCATCAAGATCGAGAAAGAGATTCGTGTTCATTCGTGGCTGAAATTCTCTTTCTTGAAATCTATAGGCTCTTGTGAGGACCGAGTATGAGTAAGGTAGGTCTGAAAATTCTTGACGGCCAGCTTACCAAAGAGCGCGCGTACTGGGCCGGGAAATTGTCGGGGGAGCTTCCTGTCACCGGTCTCCCGCTCGACTTCAGCAGGCCCGCGGGAGCGGCCACTTGGAGGGAGACAATCGCCTTGGGCGTCGAGGAGGAGATCGGAAAGAAGGTTCTTGCCGTCTGTGGAAATAAAGACTCGCTCGCCTTCACCGTGTTCGTCGCGACGCTCAACGTCATTCTATATAAGTACACGGGCGTCGAGGACATCATCATCGGCACGGCGATACATGAGCAACACGGTCAGGTCGCTTCGTTCAATAAGGTGTTGGCGTTGCGTAATCAGCTTGAGAGCGAGATGACCGTCAAGCAACTGCTGGAACAGGTCAGGAAGACAATCGCCGAAGCTTACGCCAACCAGAAATATCCTTTTGATCGCATCCTCGACGCTCTCAACGCGCCGTCCCCGCCCAACCGCGCGCCTCTGTTCAACGTCGTGGTGGCGCTTGACAGCATCAACAACAGGGAGAACGTCAGGCGCCTCAAAAACGACGTTTCTCTCATCCTGCACAGAAGCCCCGAGGCCATCGACGGAGAAGTCGATTTCAACCCCGGACTCTTCAAAAGAGATACCATCGAAGTTTTCCGCGAGCATTACAACCGCGTCTTGAGAGATATTTTGGAGCGGCCGGATGCGACACTGTCTCAACTGGAACTTCTCTCGGCCGGCGGGAAGCGGCGCTTCCTCTGCGAGTTCAACCAGACGGAGCGTGACTACCCGTCGCACAAGACGATTCATCAACTGTTCGAGGAACAGGCCGCCGCGACGCCCGAGCGCGACGCCATCGTATTTGAGAGCCAGCGCCTCAACTACCGCGAGTTTAATAGCAAAGCCAACCAACTGGCCCACCATCTGCAAGCGCTGGGCGCCGTTCCCGGGCGGCGCGTGGGCATCTACCTCGACCATTCCGTGGAGATGTTGATCGGGGCGCTCGGGGCGCTCAAGGCCGGCGCGGCGTACGTGCCGCTCGACACCACACATCCGAAAGCGCGGCTTGCCTTCGCGCTCGAAGACGCGGAGCTGACCGTCGTCCTGACCCACTCGCGTTTGTCGAATCGTCTCCCCGCCTGTGAGGCGGAGGTGGTCTGTCTGGACACGGACTGGGACACGGTAGCGCGCGCGAGTGTGAAGAACCCGAGCGGCGGGGCCGGCGCCGGAGATGTCGCCTACGTGATTTACACCTCGGGATCGACCGGGCAACCCAAGGGCGTCAAAATCCCGCACCGGGCGCTGGTCAATTACATCTGGTGGGCAAAGGAAGTCTACCTACAGGGGTTTCAGGGTGAAATCCTGGCATTCCCTCTGTACTCTTCGCTGGCTTTCGACCTGACCGTCACGTCCATCTTCACCCCGCTCATCACAGGGAACCGAATCGTCATTTACCGGCGCGGCGAGGGCGAGTCGCCCATCTTTGAGGTGTTGCGTGACAACCGCGTCGGCATCCTCAAACTGACGCCGAGCCACCTTTCGCTGATTAAAGACGGGGACCATAGGCAGTCCAACATCAAGCGCCTGATCGTCGGGGGCGAGGCTTTCGATGCGAAGCTGGCTGCCATGGTTCACGAGAGTTTTGGCGGCAATGTAGAGATTTTCAACGAGTACGGGCCGACCGAAACGACCGTCGGCTGTATGCTTCACCGCTACGACGCGGAAAAGGACGACCGGGCTTATGTGCCAATCGGACGGCCGGCGAGCAACGTCCAGTTGTACGTTTTGGATAAGGGCTTGAACCCGGTCGCGGAGAACGCCGCCGGCGAGTTGTATATCTCCGGCGACGGCCTGGCGCAAGGCTACCTGAACAGAGAAGAGTTGACGGCGCACAGTTTCGTCGACAACCCGTTCCTTCCCGGCCGAAAGATGTACAGGAGCGGCGACTTGGTCAGGCGCCTACCCGAAGGCGCGCTCGAATATCTGGGGCGGGCCGACGAGCAGGTGAAGTTTCACGGTCATCGCGTGGAGTTGAACGAGGTGAGGCTGGCCTTGAACCAACACCCGCAGATCAGCGACAGCGCCGTCGTGTTGAGGAAGAAGGACGGCCGCGATTTGCTGGCGGCCTATTACGTCTCAGGACAGGAGCCTCGCGGCGAGGAGTTGCGCGATTTCCTGAAAGACCGCCTTATCGCGGAGACGATTCCGAACGTCTTCATGCGTCTGGAACGTCTGCCGCTCACGGTCAACGGCAAACTCGACCACCGGGAGCTTCCGGAGCCAAAGGAGGAGCGCAAACAATCGAAGCGAGACTTCGTCGCGGCGCGCACGCCGGCAGAGACGATCCTGGCCAGCATCTGGGCGGAAACCTTGAAAGTCGAACCCATAGGCGTCCACGACAACTTCTTTCGGCTCGGGGGGGATTCGATACTCAGCATTCTCGTCATCGCCAAGGCCAAGAAGGCCGGCCTCCACCTCGAACCGCAACAAATCTTCCAGCACCAGACGATTGCCGAGCTGGCCGCCCACGCGGCCCATGCGAGAAGCTCCGCGGCGGAGCTTCAAACCGAGCAAGGGCCGATCACAGGCCCGGCCCTTCTGACGCCCGCGCAGCAGTGGTTTTTCAAACAGAACCTTTCCGAGGCGCACCACTACAATCATGCGTTGGTCGTCGAAGCGAGACAGCCTCTGGAACCCTCCCTGATGCGGGAGGCGGTGCGGCGCCTCCTGTCACATCACGACGCGTTGCGGATGCGATTCTTCCGGACCGAGTCCGGTTGGCGGCAGCATAACGGCGGACCAGGCGAAGCGGTCCCCTTTACCCACGTCGATCTCTCGCGGCTAACGGAGGCGGAACAGGCGGCGACCTTCGCACGAAAATCAGCCGAGTTGCAGGCCGGCTTCAACCTGGCCGAGGGGCTGCTCATGCGCGTCGCCCTCTTCCATCTCGGGCCGTCCAAGCCGCACCGCGTGCTTGTCGTTATTCACCACCTGGTGGTCGACGGGGTGTCCTGGCGCATCCTGCTCGGCGACCTTGAAGCGGTTTACCGGCAGCTCAGCCGGGACGAGACCGTGGAGCTACCGTCGAAGACCACGTCGTTGATGCAGTGGGCCCAGCGATTGAGCGAGTATGCGCAGTCGAAGCAGTTGCGAGAGGAGTTCGACTACTGGCGGAACGCGCATCCGGAGGGGCTTGGTTATCGTGTGCCGCTGGGTGTGAATGCTGGGGTCAACGATGTCGCGTCCGCATCCACGGTGTCGGCGTCGCTCGGAGTCGAAGAGACGGGCGCGCTGTTGCAAGAAGTCCCGAAAGCCTACCACACGGAGATCAACGACGCGCTCCTCACGGCGCTCGCGCAAGCGTTCGAGGAGTGGGGCGGCGTGCGCCCGCTGCTGGTCGACTTGGATGGCCACGGGCGAGAGGCCATCTTCGAGGACGTGGATTTGTCGCGCACGGTCGGCTGGCTCACTTCCATCTTCCCGGTCGTCGTCGACCTCGAAGGCGCCGGCGAGCCGGGCGGCGCGCTGAAGCTGGTCAAAGAGCGCTTGCGCCGAATTCCCAATCGGGGGCTCGGCTACGGCCTGCTGCGCTACCTGAGCGGCGACGCGAAAATCGTCAAGACCTTAAACGAACTGCCGCGGGCGGAGGTTAGCTTCAATTATCTCGGCCAGTTCGATCAGTCTTTTTCCGGCGCGTCCCTGTTCTCTTTGGGCGATCAATCCGCCGGCGCTTCCCGCAGCCCGCGCGGCATCCGCCCTTACCTGCTGGAAATCAGCGCCAGTGTGATCGAGGGACGACTGCGGGTGGTTTTCACCTACAGTGAGAACCTGCACCTCCGCTCCACCATCGAGTCCTTGGCGAACAGCTTGATGCGCTCGCTGCGCTCGCTGATCGCTCACTGCGCGTCGTCCGGAACGAAGGGTTACACGCCGTCCGATTTCCCGGAAGCAGAGTTGAGTCAGGAAGAACTCAACGAACTGCTCGCGCAGTACGGAGGCGCCCACGAGTAACTAGAGCGTGTTGCGATTGCATGTACGGTTCGTAGTCCCGGCGTTAGCCGGAATCGTCTGGCTCTTGAGCCTTTCCGCCTAAAGGCGGGACTACAAACATCCGTACACTGAACTGCAAACCGATATAAACAATGAGCCAACACATAGACATCGAATCAATTTACCCGCTTTCGCCCGCGCAGGAAGGCATCCTGTTTCATAGTTTGTATGCCCCACAATCGGGCGTCTATCTCGTGCAGGCGAGCTATACGCTGCGCGGAGACCTCGACACTTCGGCGCTCAGGCGGGCTTGGCAGCAGGTCATCAGCCGACATTCAATCCTGCGCACCTTTTTCGTCTGGGAGCGCCGCGAAAAGCCGCTTCAGATTGTGCGCGCGCACGCCGACGCCCCCTGGGACGAGCATGACTGGAGGGGGCTGAATGAAGCCGAGCAAGCGGTGAAACTCGAGGATTTGTTCCGGGCGGATCGCGCCCAAGGATTCGAACTGTCCAGAGCGCCCCTGATGCGTCTCGCGCTCTGCCGTCGGGGCGAAGATACGAACCAACTCATCTGGAGCTTCCACCACATTTTGCTTGACGGGTGGTCTTTGCCGATGCTCCTCAACGAAGTCATGGCCTACTACAAGGCTTACTCTCAAGGACATGATTTGCAGTTGGCGGCGCGCCGCCCTTACCGCGACTACATCAACTGGCTGCGACAGCAAGACCTCTCACAGGCGGAAACATTCTGGCGCGAAATGCTCGGAGGTTTCACCGCCCCGACCGCGCTGGCCGTAGACCGGACGCGCGGCGGCGTACCCGACGAGAACCCCCTTTATGAAGATCAGGCCATCAGGCTTTCGGAGGCGGTGACGAGCGCGCTCCATGACATCTCGCGGCGGAACGGGCTGACGATGAATACGCTCGTGCTGGGAGCCTACGCGCTGCTGTTGAGCCATTACGGCGGCAGCCTAGACGTTGTCTTCGGCATCGTCTCTTCAGGACGGCCGGCGGCGCTCGAAGGGGTCGAGTCGATGACCGGGCTCTTCATCAACACGCTGCCGATGCGCGCCTCGGTAGCGCCGCAAGACTACTTGGCGCCCTGGCTTCAGGGGCTTCAGAAACGACAGGCCGACATCAGGCGCTACGAGTACAGCCCGCTGGTTCAGGTGCAGGCGTGGAGCGACGCGCCGAAAGACGCCCCGCTCTTTGAGAGCATCTTCGTCTTTGAAAACTACCCAGTCATTCGCGATTCAAGCGGGCGAGCAGGCGGCGTCGAGATCAGGGATGTTCGCGTCTCCGAGCGGACAAACTACCCACTGTCGGTGGTCGCCGGGCCTGGCGCGCAATTGTATTTGCGCGTCAGTTACGAGAGCCGGCGCTTCGACGCGGACGCGATGGCGAGGCTGCTCCGGCATTTCGAGACGCTGCTGACGCAAATCGCCGCCCGCCCCGAACAGCCTCTCTCCGGCTTTTCGATGCTGACACGCGCCGAGCGCGACCAAATGCTCCTCGCATGGAACAACACCGGCGCCGACTACCCGGCCCCGCACATCCTTCATCGACTCTTCGAGGCGCAAGCCGCGCGGACGCCCGACGCCGTCGCCCTGCTCTACGAGGACGAGTCTCTGCGCTACGGCGATCTCAACCGGCGGGCCAATCAACTCGCGCGGCGCCTGCGAAGGCTCGGCGTCGGGCCGGAATCGCCGGTAGGGATTTTCATGGAGCGTTCGATCGAGATGGTGGTTGGCCTTCTCGGCATTCTCAAGGCCGGCGGCGCTTACGTCCCTTTCGACCCTGACTACCCGAGCCAGAGGCTGGCCTTCATGCTCGAAGACGCTCAAGCGCCCGTGCTGCTCACGCAACAACGCCTGCGCTCGCAACTCCCCCGGCATCAGGCGCAGGTCGTCTCCGTGGACTCTGACTGGCGCGCCATCGCCCTCGAAAGCGCGGACCCTCTTGACAGTCGGATGACGGCTGAAAATGCAGCCTACGTCATTTACACGTCGGGCTCGACCGGGCGGCCCAAAGGCGTGATCAACACGCACGGCGGCATCTGCAACCGCCTGCTCTGGATGCAGCAAGCCTACAACTTAACCGCCGCTGACCGCGTGCTACAGAAAACGCCCTTCAGCTTTGACGTCTCGGTGTGGGAGTTCTTCTGGCCGCTGCTGGCCGGCGCGCAGCTGGTGTTGGCGCGACCAAAGGGACATCAGGACAGCTCCTATCTGGCCAGCTTGATTGCTGGCCAACAGATCACCACGCTCCACTTCGTTCCTTCCATGCTTCAGGTCTTCCTCTCCGAACAGGGGCTGGAGAGCTGTGGCGGTTTGGAGCGCGTCTTCTGTAG
>Ga0154003_1000173_pt1 | contig 19780 bp, 14 predicted proteins | sample TSFL087MetaG_FD_104679 | JGI IMG/M metagenome (GOLD analysis project Ga0154003, IMG submission 104679) | Attine ant fungus gardens microbial communities from Florida, USA - TSFL087 MetaG | ecosystem: Host-associated > Fungi > Mycelium > Unclassified | place: USA: Florida, Lake Talquin State...
CCGATGTTGCGGAATCTGCTGAGTGGCGCCTGTCTTGCCATAAAACCTCTTCATCGACTCGAATGGGGGCCAAATAGGACCCCGCGCGGGCCGACCGATACCTCTTCTCCTTCTGTGTGTACGTCTTCGTTTTATCGCGGGTTACCAGCGATAGCTGCCCCGCTTGCTTTACGCTCGGTACCGTACATACGTCTAAGCCATACCGCCGGTTACCAGCGATAATGCGCGAACGCTTTATTGGCCTCGGCCATTCGATGTACGTCCTCACGCTTCTTGACCGCGTTCCCCTTGCTCGACGCGGCGTCCATAATCTCGGCGGCGAGTTTATCGACCATCGTCTTCTCGCCACGGTCCCGCGCGTAAGCCACCAGCCAGCGCATCGCCAGGGCGACGCGGCGGGTGGCGTTGACCTCGACCGGCACCTGATAGTTGGCGCCGCCGACGCGCTTCGATTTGACCTCCACCTTCGGTTGAAGGTTCTCGATCGCTTTTTTGAAGACCTTCAACGGGTCTTCCTGGGAACGCTCCTTGATCTTGTCAAGAGCCTTATAAATGATGCCCTCGGCAACCGATTTCTTGCCGTCCCACATCATCGTGTTGATGAACTTGGCGACGAGCGGGCTGTTGTAAACAGGGTCGGGCAGAATTTCGCGTTTCGGTACTTCTCTTCTTCTCGGCATATGAGCTTCTCAATTGGCCGCAACCACTCGGCGCTGGCCTGCGGATTATTTCTTCTTGGCGCCCTTCGCGGCCGCGCCGGCCGCGCCCTCTTTCGGACGCTTCGCGCCGTACTTCGAGCGCCCCTGCTTGCGGTTGGCAACGCCGACCGAATCAAGCGTGCCGCGCACGATGTGATAACGGACGCCCGGCAGGTCCTTCACGCGCCCGCCGCGCACCAGCACGATCGAGTGCTCCTGCAGGTTGTGCCCGATGCCAGGAATGTAAGAAGTGACCTCGATGCCGTTGGTCAAACGAACGCGCGCGATCTTGCGCAGAGCCGAGTTGGGCTTCTTAGGCGTTTGAGTCTTCACCTGCACGCACACGCCTCGGCGCTGCGGGCAGGATTGAAGCGCAGGGCTTGAAGTCTTGTATTTGACCCGCTTGCGTCCTTTACGAACTAATTGGTTAATTGTCGGCATAACTCAGTCTTGTAACTTTTCCTCAAATGAGGCGCGCCTACCTTGAGGGCGCGTCGAAATCCTTACAAACGCCCTTCGGCGCAAACGCCGGGAGGCGCGCGCCTGTGACATACACATCGCCAGCCTGATCGAAAGCAATGATTATTGTTGGGATTTTCGCGAGAGCCGTGCAGATTATGGCGTCCCAATCGCCGAGTTTTTCTGTGGCGTGATTTTCAAAGCGATAATCGAGCGATGGCGCTCCCCCTTTGGGGATGCTCTCAACCGGGAAGCCGCGTGTCTCGGTCCACGAGGGAATCACGACGCCACAATACATTCTCAAAAAAGATTCGCTGGAATTGCCACGTTTCCCGCTTTTCCACCGAACCCGGCGGCGCCTCTGCACCCAAAACCCGCTAGCGCCACCTGTGGGGCGAAGTTACTGCTTCGCAAAGTCTCGCAATATATGGGCCACAACGCGGTTTGTCAAGTGGATTGTCACGCCTTTTTGTAAAGATAATGTTTGGCCTAAATCGGTCTACATTGATGACGGTAAGAACTATGTGGCGGCGCGTATTCCGCTCCCAATCGCCTAGATTGTTGACGCGAGTGGGGAAAAGGGCGCTCCTACACTGTCGTCACATTCAATTCCCAAAGGCCAATAAGCCTCAGCGGCATTGGCGAATTCGTCCAATTGGGCCAAAATCGCGGCGCAAAAATTCTCGAACGGAGAGAACAAGTATGAGATCACAAACCCAGGAATTCTTTTCTTACCTTCAGGACAAAATCTGCCGCGCGATTGAAGAGGTAGACGGCGAAGCGCGATTCCGCGAGGACAACTGGCTGCGCGAGGGGGGCGGGGGTGGGCGCACTCGCGTGATGGAAGAAGGCGCGGTCTTTGAAAAGGCAGGGGTCAACTTTTCAGCCGTCGAAGGCGTTCTGCCCGAGGAGTTCGCCAAAAAGATTGAGTTAGGAGAGGGGCGTGAATTTTTCGCGACCGGCGTCTCGCTTGTGCTCCACCCTCGCAACCCCTACGCGCCGACCGTTCATGCGAACTTCCGCTATCTCGAAAAAGGCGACGCGCGGTGGTTCGGCGGCGGCTCCGACCTGACCCCCTATTACCCGTTCCGTGAAGACGCGCGCCATTTCCACCGCGCGTTCAAAGAGGCATGCGACAAACACGACCCGGATTATTACCCACGCTTCAAGAAGTGGTGCGACGAATACTTCTTCATCAAACACCGTAACGAGACGCGAGGCGTGGGCGGTATCTTCTTCGATTACCTGCAAGGCGATATGGAGAGGCTTTTCGCTTTCGTGAAGGACGTCGGCGAGGCTTTCCTGCCCGCTTATCTGCCGATTGTCGAACTCAGGCGCCATCAAAGCTACGGCGAACGCGAGCGCGAATTTCAATTGATCAGACGCGGGAGGTATGTTGAATTCAACCTGGTCTACGACCGCGGAACGATCTTCGGGCTGGAGACGCGCGGGCGGACGGAATCGATCTTGATGTCGCTGCCGCCCTTGGCCCGGTGGGTCTACGAGTACAAACCGGAGCCTGATTCAGCCGAGGCCGAAGCCTGCACATATTTCAAGCCGCAGGATTGGGTCTGAAGAGACGAGCTTCTCCCCAATTACGAAAAAAAATAATCCCCGAGTACGCATAGCTGCCAGCGCGTAGTCTCGGCAAAAGGCGCATCGATTGAAACCAGTCGCTTCCAGAAGCGCCTTGCCTGATTGTTCGTTCATCGCTTGCGACTGCGCGCATCAACACCCAAGCGCGCTACAGGACTCCAAGAGGGCGCCATTCGAGACTGCGCGCTGGAAGCGACGCGTACCCAGGTGTGATCTACGAAAAATTGAAGTTCGCATACGAAATTCTGGATAAAATGGTCTTACCGTATCACCTTTGCGCGCCCAGTTTTTCCGCTAAACCAGCGTTTTCCGCATAGATAACCACATACCCATTATCTAGAACAATCGTGGCGCCAGTCTTGCACTTATCAATGTTGCGCGCTGGATGAGTTCTAGCGCCATTGTCTTCCAAGTTTTCATCCCAGCAAAGCTAGCCTTCTAAAGGAGAGATTGAAAGATCTCTCCTTATTTTTTTGCGATTAGCCACAGAGATCACAGAGCGCACAGAGAGAAAAAGAGACTGCAGCGTGGGTTTGTCTTCCTATCTCGCTTTCGCTCTTTCCCTCTTTTCTTTCCTTCTCTGTGGCCTCTGTGGCTAACTCTCAAATTTCAGCCAGGGCCTGATCGAAATCGCGCAGCATATCGACCTCGTCTTCCAGGCCAACCGAAATTCGCACCAGACCTTCATTGATTCCGGTGGACTCCCTCAGTTCGGGGGAAAGTTGAAGACTCCACATCGAGGCGGGATGTACGACCAGAGTCTCGAATCCGCCCAGGCTGGCGGCGCGTGTGGCAAGGCGGAGGGAGGATATGAATTTGTCGGCGGCGGCGTAGCCCCCTTGCAATTCGACGCTCAGCATTCCGGTGAAGCCGCTCATCTGCGATCTGGCCAGGTCATGCTGCGGATGCGACGGGAGGCCAGGGTAATAGACTCGCGCGACTTTCGGATGATGTTCCAAAAACCTGGCCAGCGCCATTCCGTTCCGGTTGTGGCGTTCGACTCGAAGCCCCAGCGTCCGCAGCCCGCGCAGCAGCAGCCAGCCGTCGAACGGGCTGAGCGTGGCGCCTGCAACCAGGGCGAAACGCCAGACGCGTTCGACGAAATCTTTCGACCCGACGAGCGCCCCCGCCGTCACATCGTGATGGCCGCCGACATATTTGGTCGCGCTGTGAACGACCGCGTCAACGCCGAATTCGAGCGGGCGCTGATTGACGGGCGTCGCGAAGGTGTTGTCGCAGATCGTGACGCCCCCCCGGTCTTTGGCCAATTCGACGACGAAGCGCAGGTCGGTGATCTGCATCAAGGGGTTGACGGGAGTTTCGACGTAGATCAGTTTCGTGTTTGGACGCACTGCGGCGGCGAATTCGGCGTTGTCGGTCTGATCGACGTAGGCGATCTCGACGCCCCATCGCGGAAGGAACTCTTTCATCAGCGTCGTCGCGCCGGCGTAATGATTGCGTTGCGCCACGACATGGTCGCCGGTTTCGAGCAGGCATCCCATGGCGGCGAAGATCGCGCCCATTCCGGAGCTGAAGACCTGGGCCGCTTCTCCGCCCTCGAGCGCGGCCAAGGTCGCCTCGACCATCGCGTGGTTGGGGTTCCCATTGCGCGTGTAGAACTCCGCCGGCTTCGTGGCGACGGCGATCTCGGCGAAATCTTCAGCCGTCTCGGCGCCGAAAGTCGTCGTTTGCCATATCGGCGGGCTGATCGCGGAAGTGCGATTCAGCGGTTTCGACGCGTAAACCGATTTGCTCTGCAAGCCTTCAAGTTCGGGATTCTCTTTTGACATAGCCTCTGGACCGCTTACCTGCTTCAATGCTGAGCGAGGTGGGTGAATTTGAGAGTCACCAGAGCCTGTTTGATGGCGTTGACCGCGTCGTCGAACCTCGATTCGTGGACGAGCACGGCGTCGGTGCGATAGGTAGAAATGCTCAGGATGCTGATGTCGGCCTCGGCCAGCGCGCGGCTGATCTCAGAGATGAAGCCGACCACCGAAAAGTCGAGCACCGTGTCGAACCGGATCAGCCGCCGCCTCTCCTGCGCGACCGCGCCAGGAAAACGCGGCGCCAGTCTGCGCCAGATATCTTCTTCGACGATCAGAGTAATCTCCTCCTTGTCGCGCGTGAGTGAGACGAAGCCCTCGGCCTCGCGCAAACAGGCGACCGCCTCGCCGTAATGTTCGAGCGGAAGGCTCGCCACGGTATACAGCGTTTCCGGCAGGTATAGACTTATGGACATAAGGATCACTCGATAACGGCGTACGCCCGAACCGGGAACGTCCCCAAGCCGCGAAACTTCACAGGGACGCAGTGAAAACGGAACCCGCGCGCGGGCAATTCATTCAGGCCGCAAAGATGCTCGACAACCGGAATCCCCGCGCCGAGCAACCACGTGTGCGCGGGCCGCGAGCCGTCTTGCGCGTCGTCAATGTTCACTGAATCGATGCCGACCAGCGCCGGCGCGGATTCTACTAGCAATTCGGCGGCGCGGCCGGTCACGAATGGGGCGCCCTCGCCGTATTGCGGCGTCCGCCAATGCGCGTCCCAGCCGGTGCGAATCAGAACCGCCCGGTCTCGCAAATCGAGACCTTGAAAATATTCCTCGTCAACAGCGCGCCCCTCTCGTCCGGTCGCGTCTACCACCAGACCTTCGACGTCGGCCAAACGCCCTAGCGGCAACCCGCTGAGGTCAATTCCGCCGTCAAAACGATGGAACGGCGCGTCAATGTAGGTTCCGGTGTTGGCGATCATCTCGATGCGCCCGATCTGAAACGTGGTTCCCTCGGCGTACCTGAGGCGCGAAGACTCGCGGCTAAGGTAATCGGAAACGACCGGGGCGGGAAGACCGGGATACGTAACCATTCCCGCTTCAATCTCATGGCTCACGTCAATCAGTCTTCGTTTCATTTTACCTTAAGGACCGGTTTATCCGGGCGCGCAGGGTCGCCAACCTCTACTACCTACTCGCCACCGACGGCCATCCTGATTTGCGCAATTCCTGTTTCAACCTTGCCATTGTCGCTTCGACGTCTTCCAGCTTGCGTGGGATCGCGTCTGACATGTTCACCGGTTCGCCCGAGGTGACCAGAATGTCGTCTTCTATGCGGACGCCGATGCCTTTGTATTTCTCGAAAGCCGGACGGACGGCTTTGATGAACCGCTCGTTCTCTGGCGTCTTCGGTAAAACGTCCAGCGCGTCGGGCCTGATGTAGATTCCCGGCTCGACCGTCAGGATCATTCCCGGAGCGAGCGCCTTTCCGGGTACGCCCACGTCGTGGACATTCATCCCTAGCCAGTGGCTCGTGCCGTGCATAAACCACGTGCGGTATTCGTTGTTCTCCTTCGACGTGATCAATCCGAGCCGCAGCAATCCATCTTTGATCACCTCAGTGGACCGTCCGTTGACAGTGTCTTTCGGGTCGCTGCCGAGCATGAAATTGCCGGGGCGGGCGAGTTTGATCGCCTCGGTCTGCGCTTCGAGGACGACGTTGTAAATCTCGGCCTGCTCCTTGGTAAATTTGCCGTTGATCGGGATCGTGCGTGTGATGTCGGCGGTGTAATGATCGAATTCAGAGGCGCAATCCATCAGCAGCAGGCTGCCGTCGTCTAGGCGATCCTGGTTGGTGATGTAGTGCAGCGTCGTGGCGTTCGATCCCGCGCCGACGATGCACGGATAGCCCCAATTGTCTGCGCCGCGGCGGCGGAACGTGTATTCGAATTCGGCCTGGACTTCATACTCATGCATCGCGGGCGCGGCGACGGCGAAGACGCGGTGGAAGGCCTCGGTGGTAATGTCTACGGCGTGCTGCAGCAGTTTCTGCTCCCACGGCGATTTGACCTGGCGCAATTCGCCGAATATCGGCGCCGCCGACTTTAATTTCAAACCGGCGGACGCTGCTTTGATCGCCCCGGCGAATTTGTACTCCTGCCGGTATTCGCGCAGATCGCGATCGCGCAGATCGCGATCTGGGGACGGCCCGAGCAGATATATCTCGCCCTGATCCGATTTCACGGCTTCGATCAATGTCTGGAATTCGTTCTGCCACTGCCCGGCCAATTCCGCCGTTGGTTTCGACACGGCGCCGCGTTTGGCGATCGCCTCCTCGGCGCGCGGCGCCAGAAAAGCGAGGAACCCGTTGAACAGATTGCTATCCCATACCTCCTGAACGCCGCTGCGCGCGCGGGCTTCGTCGGCGCTCATCATATGCCCATTCCACGTTTCGTTCCGGGGATCACGCGGAGGCATGAACAGAATCTCGCGCGTCCGCTTCGCGCCCGGAATCAGAACCAGAGTCGCGCCGTCCTGCTTGACGCCGGTGAGGTAATAAAGATTGTTCTCCTGACGGTAATGGTAATCCACGTCATTGGTGTAGACGCGCGGCTCGGCGCTGAATAAAACCATGACGCCACGGTCGCCCATCCGCTTCATCACCGCTTCGCGGCGCGCGCGCAATTCGGCCAGACGGTCCGCCTCGGAGATTTTCGGCGCGGGCGGCGCGATGCGCCAGATTTCCGGCGACAGGACGGCCGCTGCGACCTTGTTCCGCAAATCGGGCCAGGCGGCCAGTAATGTTAAAGCGACAGCCAGAGCGGCGGACACGGCGCTTAAACGAATGCGAAGGCGATTCGTGCTCATTTATTCACCTCTACGTTATTCGATTCGTCTCAGGAGATCTTGATCAGCAGCCACAACAATAACACGTGGAACGACCATAGGGTAAGCGCATACGGCAATTGAAACTTAATTACGCCGTATTGATCGCGCATGTTGAGCAGCGCCGCGGGCACGATGTTGAAATTGGCGGCCATCGGCGTCATCAACGTCCCGCTCGACCCGGCGGTCAGAGTGATAATCGCCGCCATCGCCGGATTGACGCCGAACGGCGTGATGATCAGCGGAACCAGCACCCCGGTGGCGATCACCGGAAAGGCGGCGAATGAATTGCCCATTATGATCGTGAAGAGAGTCATCCCCAGGCAGTTGGCCAGCACAAGCAGAAAAAGGTTGTTGCCCGGAATGACCTGTTGAATGCCCTGCGCGATCACCTTGCCGACTCCGGCGGTGGTGAAGATTACGCCGAGCGAAGCCAGCAATTGCGGCAGGATGTTGACCGCGCCCATCGATTCCTTCAATCGCCGCCCCTCGTTCATCAGAGTGAGCGGGTCGCTCCGCGTGAGAATTAGGCACACAATCATCGCAGCCACGCCCCCGAAACCAAGCCCTATCAGCGCGCCCCGATTCGCGTCCATCCCGAGCCGGCGAAATAACAGAGCGAAGGCGAAGGTCACGATCGGAATGACGAGCACGGGAATGAAGATGCGATTCCCGAGCCGCCTCGCGTGCCCTGCGCGCTCGACCGGATCTGTCTCGACGCGCCCGCAACCCACTTGCCCGAATCCGTCGAGAGCTACCAGAAACAACACCAGCAAGCCCGTCAACCAATGGGGCGCCACGCCGCCGAACATGAAAATGATTCCGAGCGTCAGCCAGAAGAGGCCGCTGCCCAGTCGCCGCGGGTTCGTGCGATCGGCGAAAGCCATCAACGCGAAGATCAATAACGTGACGCCGGTCAAGACGTAGACCGTTTCCAAACTGAAGACATAGCCGATCATCATCGCTTCGCCTCCGCCATCTTGCCCAGAGCGCGATCGAGTCGACGAAACTGGATAATGGCCAGAACGATCGACGCGGCTACGACCGGGATCGTATACCACACCAAATCCCCGACGCTGACCGTCAGCCCAAGTCCCTGCATCACCCCGTAAACCAGCAATACGCCCGCCTGCGCCGGCGACAGGTTCTGGCCGTAAAAGTTTCCGTAATTCTCAGCCGCCGCGTTCGCCGCCTTGATCTTCTCGACGGAATCAGTACCGGACGTCTGCGCCGCCCCGTCCGGATCAGTACCGCGAGCGGGAGCGAGCGTGTCATCTGTTGTGAGCGACCCGCTCGCTACCGCTCGCGGCGCTGATCCGGATGCCCGCGCCGCGCCGACCGACATCGGAAAGATCAACGGCCGCACGAACGACGGATGGCCGTTGAGACGGATGCCCATCATTCCGTGCAACACGCGAAATATTTGGTAGACGATCTGCAGTCGCCCGACAGTCGCCGCGCGAATCTTGCGGATCAGGTTCGCCGACTGCTCCTGCAACCCGAAGCGTTCGGCCAGCCCGATCGCCGGGAGCGTGATGATGAACAAGGTCATCAGCCGGTTGTCGGCGAACGCCTTTCCCAACGTGTTAATGACGCCCGCCTGCCCGGGCTTCGTCAGATAGGGCAAATATTGAAAGAATCCTTCGTGCGAGAAGAGTGGCAACCCGGCCACGAGTCCGGTCACCAGCGCGGCGACGACGACCACCAACGTCGTGCGCAACCGCAGAGCAAGGCCGACGACGACGATGGCGACGCCGGCGAGTTTGAGCAGGTCTTGAATGTTCAATTTGAAGTCTCCTTGGAGAAAAGAATTTCCGCCACGAATGAACACGAATATTAACGAATAAAATTCGACTGAAAGAATACAAACAACCTATCAATCTCATGAACGAGATTCGCGTTCATTCGTGTTCATTCCTGGCTGAAACACTTTCTTGAATCTTGACAACCCAATCCGCGTGATGAGTAAATCGCGCGGCAATTGATACCACTAAAGGAGCGACGATGAAATACCGCAGATTGGGAAGAACAGGGATCGAAGTTTCTGAAATCGGCTACGGCGCATGGGGCATTGGCGGAGTTCAATGGACCGGCGGCGATGACGAAGAAGCGCGCCGCGCATTGAACCTGGCGATTGATCAGGGTTTGAATTTCATTGACACCGCGCTTGCGTACGGCGACGGGCACAGCGAGCGATTGGTCGGCGAGGTCGCGCGCTCGCGCAAGGAGCGAATCTACATAGCCACGAAAGTTCCGCCGAAAAATCGCGAATGGCCCGCGCGCGACGTCCCGCTTCGTCAGGTCTTCACCTACGACTACATCATCGACTGCACGGAGCAGAGCCTGCGCAACCTCGGCGTCGAGACGATTGACCTCCAACAACTGCACGTCTGGAACGACAACTGGACGGACGAGGGCGAATGGATCGACGCGCTGCTGAAGCTGCGCGAGCAGGGCAAAGTTCGATATTTCGGACTCTCGCTCAACGATTACCAGCCCTGGAACGCGATCAAAGCATTGCGCCAGGGCCACATCGACGCCGTGCAAGTAATCTACAATATCTTCGAACAGGCGCCGGAGGATGAACTTTACCCCGTCTGCCAGGAGTTGAACATCGGCGTCATCGCGCGCGTGCCCTTCGACGAAGGCGGATTGACCGGCGTGATTCGACCCGACAGCGTCTTTCCCGAAAACGATTTCCGATCGTGGTTCTTCCGCGGCGACCGCAAACAGAAAGTCTTCGATCGCGTCGAACGCTTGAAGTCATTGACGGGAGACGAAGCGGAAAGCCTGGCCGAGTTGGCCCTGCGCTTCACGCTCAGCCACGACGCCGTCAGTTCGGTGATTCCGGGCATGCGCTCGACCAAAAACGTCGAGGCCAATATTTCATATTCTGACGGCCGCAAATTGTCGCCGGAGACGCTGGCGAAGTTGAAAGACTTCGCCTGGGATCGCACAGGCGACTGGTAGCAAGGCAGGCAGCCGGCGCCAATCGCCGAATCATGGCAGGCGACATTGCGCCATATATAAAACCACGAAGACGCGATGAACGCGAAGAGAAGAATATTTTTGATCTCTATTTCCTCTTCGCGTTCATCGCGTCTTCGTGGTTTGTGACAATCTTTAGCCTTTATGCGGCTATTTAATGGGAGGCGCTTTGGCGTTGATCTCGTTGATCCGGCTCTTGCGAATTCCGTAAACGAAGTAGATCACCAGGCCGATGCCCATCCAAATGATCAGACGGATCCACGTGTCTTTTGGAAGTTGCATCATCAGATAGACTGAGAAGATGGCGCCCAGCGGGGCCGTGACCCAAACCAGCGGAGTCTTGAAAGGTCTTTCCAGATGCGGATCGGTGATGCGCAACACCAGCACGCCGAGGCTCACCAGAGCGAATGCGAAGAGCGTTCCGATGCTGGTCAACTCGCCGACCAGATCAATCGGCGCCAGACCGGCGGCGACCATCACAAACATTCCAGTCACGATTGAAGTCAGGTAGGGTGTGCGGAAACGCGGGTGGACCTTCGCGACGAAATTGGGAAGCAAGCCGTCTTTCGACATCGAGAAGAAGACGCGCGACTGGCCGAGCAGCATCACCAGGATGACTGAGCTCAATCCCGCGATCGCTCCGAGCTTGACCAGCGGCGACAGCCATGTCATGCCGATGGCGTCAATGCCGGCCGCGATCGGGGCGGACACGTTGAGTTGGTCGTACTTGACCACCCCGGTCAATACGAACGCGACCAACACATAAAGAACCGTGCATATCGCCAACGAGCCGAGAATGCCTTTTGGCATGTCTTTTTGCGGGTTGCGCGATTCCTGGGCGGCGGTCGAGACGGCGTCGAAACCTATATATGCAAAGAAGACTTTAGCCGCGCCCGCCAGAATACCGTCCCAGCCAAACTGTTTGGGTCCGATTGAGGGAGGAATATACGCGCCCGTGGGGTTGGCGTCCGTGACCCAATTCGACGTGCTGACGTAACTGATCCCGGCCACGATGAAGATTATGACGATGCCGACCTTCAACGCCACGATCGCCGCATTGACCTTGGCTGATTCTTCAATTCCTATAACCAGTAGCGTCGTGACGATCAGAATAATAACCATCGCCGGCACATTGATCACCGCGCCAGGCACCTGTTCGATAGTTCCCTTAACGATGTCATACTTGAAGGGCGCCGCAGCGAAGGCCGTCGGGATTTTAAGATGCAGATTATCCTGAAAGAAGCTGACCACATAACCCGACCATCCGACCGCGACCGTCACCGCGCCGATAGCGTATTCGAGCACCAGGTCCCATCCTATGATCCATGCCACGAATTCTCCCATAGTCGCGTAGGAGTAGGCGTAAGCGCTTCCGGCGATGGGGACGGTCGAAGCCATCTCCGCGTAACACAAGCCGGCGAACGCGCAGGTAATACCAGCGACGACGAAAGAGAGCGTTACAGCAGGGCCAGCGTGCAACGCGGCCGCGGTTCCGGTCAGAACGAAGATTCCCGCGCCGATGATGGCGCCGATTCCGAGGGCAGTCAGGTTGAGCGCGGACAGCGAGCGTTTCAGCGTTGATTCGCCGCTCTCCGCCGCTTCGGCTTTCAAAGCCGCGATAGACTTTCTGACAAAAAGATTTGCCATTCAGTGCCTCCAGGTGTGTGGAAGAGATTTCGAAAGACGAACGATGAAAGGCTGAACGCTGAATGACAAACGACGGATGAACTAGATGAGGCGAAACCTTCCATCGGTTTTCTTTTAATCATCGTTCATAGCTCAGCTTACATCGTCGGAAGAGGCGTAAACTCTAAACGCAACCCCCTCGCCGGTCAATCCCTTAAAGCGGCCGATGGCGCCAACTCGAGGAGTTATTGTACGATGGTGTTTCTTGACGGATTCGCTGCGTCGCCATCATCAGACCATGGCGAGATCAGCCGGAAAAACGAGACAGAGAGGCAAATGGCGCCAAATATGCGAGATTACAAAGAGATCGCCAGCCGAATCGCCGACGACTTCGGCGCGAACGCTACCTACGTCGAGGACCTTCTCAGGCAATTCCAACACAACCCGAATTCGGTCGATGAGGAATGGGGCGATTATTTCCAATCGCTCCTCGGCGGCGACGGCTCAGTTAAAGTTGAATCAGCAACCGGCGTGGCGTCGGCTCAGGCGACGGCCGAACGCCCAGCGCCCGCGGCTACTACCCCGGCGCCGGCGCCGCAACCGGCGCCGCCCACTGAAACGACGACCGGCGAACGAATCCCGATTCGCGGCCCCGCGCTGAAGATTGTCGAAAACATGGAGTCGAGCCTCACCGTGCCGACGGCGACCTCGGCGCGCCAGATTCAGATCAAAGTGCTCGACGAAAACCGCCGATGGGTCAATCACCATCTCGAAACGCATGGCGGGGGTAAGACCTCATACACGCATTTCATCGCGTGGGCGATGATCAAGGCGCTCGAAAAATACCCGCAGATGAACGACGGCTTTGAAGAGGTTGACGGCGCGGCCTATCGCGTGCGCCGCCAGGACGTGAATCTGGGCGTCGCCGTAGACGTTCAGAGGAAAGACGGGACGCGCAACCTGCTTGTGCCCAATATCAAGGGCGCCAACCGGATGAATTTTAAGCAATTCGTCGACGCCTACCAGGGCGCGGTCAAACGCGCGCGTGACGGCAAATCGCAGGTCAGCGATTTTCAGGGCACGACCATCTCGCTCACCAACCCGGGCACGATCGGCACGGCGGCGTCCACCCCGCGTTTGATGGCCGGCCAGGGCGCGATCATCGCGACGGGCGCGATAGAATATCCGCCCGAATACGCCGCGATGACTGAAGAGGCGTTGTCGCAGCTCGGCATCAGCAAGGTCTTCACGATCACCAGCACATACGATCACCGCATCATTCAGGGCGCGGAATCGGGCCTCTTCCTCGCCTACATCCACGAACTTTTGCTGGGCCAGCACAACTTTTACGACGAAATCTTCGCCGACATTGGCATCAATTATAAGCCGCTGCGCTGGTCCGTGGACGTGAATCCCTTCCTGTCCGGCGTCGACCGCGAACAACAAGAGATCAAGAAACAAGCGCGCATCTTCGAGTTCATCAACGCCTATCGCGTCCGCGGTCACCTGATCGCCGACATTGACCCGCTCAACATGGTCCCGATTCACGAGCACCCCGAACTCGACGCCGAGACATACGGCCTCTCGATCTGGGACCTCGATCGCAAGTTCTTCACCAACGGACTCGGCGGCAAGGATGAAGCGACTTTCCGCGAAATCTGGGGGATGTTGATCAGATACTACTGCGGCAAGGTTGGGACCGAGAGCCGACACATTCAGAGCAAAGAGCAGAAGCAGTGGATACGCGACCGCATCGAACGTGACCCCGAACCGATTCCGGCGGAAGTCAAAAAACAGTTGCTTCAAAAACTGATCGCGGCTGAGCAGTTCGAGAAGTTCCTGCACACGAAATACCTGGGCCAGAAGCGGTTTTCGGTAGAAGGCGGCGAATCGATCATCCCCATTCTCGATCAATTGATTCAGGGCGCCGCCGAACGAGGCATCGAGGAAGTTGTCATGGGGATGGCGCATCGCGGGCGTTTGACGGTGCTGGCCAACGTGCTGGGTAATTTCAGCGAGCGAATCTTCACTTCTTTCGAAGGGACCGTGCATCCGAACTTCCCCGCCGACGAAGGCGACGTGAAATATCATCAAGGGGCGGCAGCCTCCCGCGAGGCCGGCGGGCGCGAAGTCAAGTTGACGCTCTCGCCCAACCCGAGCCACCTGGAGTTCGTCGACCCGGTCGTCGAGGGGATGGTCCGCGCCAAACAGGACGCGCTGCAAGTCAGCAAGGAGGAGGCGCGTGGGCGCGTGCTCCCAGTGCTCATTCATGGCGACGCGGCGTTCGCCGGCCAGGGCATCGTGACTGAGACATTGAACCTTGCCGATCTGAAAGGCTACCGCACCGGCGGCACGATTCATTTCATCATCAACAACCAGATCGGGTTCACCACCTCGCCGGCCGCCGGGCGCTCATCGATCTATTCGACCGACATCGCGAAGATGACTCAACTGCCGATCTTCCATATCAACGCCGACGACACGGAGTCGGCCTGGCGCGTGTTGCAGATCGCGCTCGATTTCAGAATGAAGTTCCACAAGGACGTGGTGATCGACATGGTGGGCTTCCGCCGCCACGGCCACAACGAAGCCGACGAGCCGAGCTACACGCAGCCGCTGATGTACCAGCGCGTCCGCGAACATCCGGGCGTGCGCGAGATTTATACGCGCCAGCTCATCCGCGAGGGCGTCGTCACGCAGGATGAGGTCAGCCAGATGATCGAGATGCTCTGGCGGCGCTACGAGAACGCGATGCTCGGGGCCAAGGAGATAGTCGCGCGCCAGAAGGAGGTCACGAAACTTCCGGAACCGAAACCGGAAGCCGACGGCTCGGAGATCATCGAGACAGGCGTTTCACGCGAGGCGCTGGACGAGATTTCGCGCGTCATGAGCGTCGTGCCGCAGGGCTTCAACCTGAACCCGAAGATGGTGGGCCAGATGTCGCGCCGCGCGAAGATGGGCGCGGGCGAAGCGCCCATAGATTGGGCGTTCGCCGAAGGTCTGGCCTTCGGCTCGCTGGTGATGGAAGGAATGTCGGTGCGTTTGTCGGGTCAGGACAGCGGCCGCGGCACGTTCAGCCAACGCCATGCCGTGATGTACGACACGCGCACGGGAGAGCCATGGGTTCCGCTGGCGGAGTTGAGCGACAACGGCGCGCGCTTCGAGATATTCGACAGCTCGTTGTCCGAAGCGGCGGTGCTCGGATTCGAGTACGGCTACTCGGTCGCCGCGCGCGACGGTTTGACGCTGTGGGAGGCGCAGTTCGGCGATTTCGCCAACGGCGCGCAGGTCATAATCGACCAGTTCATCGCCCCCGGCGAGGACAAATGGCAGCAGACGTCAGGACTGGCGTCGCTGCTCCCTCACGGTTACGAGGGCCAGGGGCCTGAACATTCGAGCGCGCGTCTGGAAAGGTTTCTGCAACTCTGCGCCGAAGACAACATGCAGGTCTGCTACCCGACCACGCCCGCGCAATACTTCCACATGCTGCGCCGCCAGGTGAAGCGGGACCCGCGCATGCCTTTATTCGTGATGACTCCGAAGAGTTTACTCAGATTGCCACATGCTTCTTCTTCGCTCGATCAATTCACCCAGGGAGGCTTCTACCCGGTCATCGGCGACGCGGGCTCGCCCGAAGGCGTCGAGCGGGTGATCGTTTGCAGCGGCAAGGTCTATTACGACCTGATGGCCGCGCACGAGAAGCGCGGCAATGGGCGCGTCGCCATCCTGCGGCTGGAACAGTTCTACCCGTTCCCGCGAACATTGCTGCAACAGTGGCTGGCGGCCTACACGAAGGCCGAAGAAATCGTCTGGGCGCAGGAGGAGCCGCAAAACATGGGCGGATGGAATTTCATGCGGCCGCGTCTGGAGGCTCTCACTCAAGGGCGAATGGAGTTGCGCTACGTAGGTCGCGCGGCTAGCGCGAGCCCGGCGACAGGCTCGTATACGATTCATCAGCTTGAACAGCAGGCTTTGGTGGAGGAAGCAGTGGGCTTATGATCGGCAAGTTCAAAAGGGAATTTGCAAGCGAGGCTGTGGTCAATGATCCTGACCGTCTCCAGGGTAGACAATCTTTCGCCGTCTCCCTCGCATACCCGATAAAATGAAAAGGGCGGCTTGCGGCAGCCGCCCCCATTATGGTCGTTGATAGCGCGTACGGGACTCGAACCCGTGCTCTCCGCCTTGAGAGGGCGGCGTGTTAACCAGTTACACCAACGCGCCTTATAAAGAGCTATTTGCTCAATTTGCTTGAAAAGCTATCGAGTGTATATCACGCCGCGCGACGATTTTTCAAGCATCCGGCAAACGCTTCACAAATTTTCAGGGAGAATGAAAAGGAAGTAATCACGATGTCTTCATCGCTTACTGCTGAGATCAAACAGCGACTGATCGCGCTTTCGCGCGACAATTTCAATATTGATCCGGGCGAAATCGTCTCGGAGATCCCGCCCAGAACCGAACTCGGTGATCTGGCTTTCCCGATCGCGTTCGATCTGGCCAAGCGCATCAAGGCCGCGACCGGCGAGAAGAAGAATCCGCGCGAACTCGCGACCAGGCTCGCCGAAGGTTTGACCGCGATGCCCGGCGTCGCTCGAGTCGAGGTCGCCGGCGCGGGCTATTTGAACGTCTTTCTCGACCGCGCGCTGACTTTTCAATCACAGATATATCCTGCGCCGGAAGTGACCGCTCGGCTTAGCGCTGAATCTCGCCCCGGCAAATTGATCGTCGAGCACACCGCGATCAATCCGAACAAGGCCGCGCACATCGGCCACGTACGTAACGCTGTGCTCGGTGACACGATCGCCCGCATCCTGCGCGCGACGGGCGAAAACGTCGAGGTTCACAACTACATCGACAACACTGGCGTGCAGGTGGCCGACGTGGTTGTGGCCTTTCTCCATCTCGAAAAGAAGTCGCTCGACGAGATCAGGGCGTTGGGAGAAAAGCCCGTTACGAAACGCGAAGAGAGCTTCGATTACTACTGCTGGGATCTGTACTCCCGCGTCGGCGCTTGGTACGAGGAAGATAAATCGCGGCTTGAAATTCGCGCAAAAGCGCTTCACGAAATCGAAGAAGGCGGCAACGTCACCGCCGAGGCCGCCGAATACATTTCATCGAAGATTGTTGATCACCATCTGGACACGATGTCGCGACTTGACATCAGCTATGACCTGCTGCCGTGCGAAAAGGAGATTCTGCGCCTGCATTTCTGGGCGCACGCTTTTGAAAAGCTGAAAGCTTCGGGCGCGATCGTTTTCGAGACCAAAGGTCGCAGCAAGGGGTGCTGGGTGATGAAAGCCGAAGAAAAGGCAGAGGGAGAGAACGGAGAAGGAGGAGAAGGCGAGGAGGAATACGATCCTGATAAGATAATTGTGCGATCGAACGGGACGGTAATGTATACAGGGAAAGACATTGCCTATCACCTCTGGAAGCTTGGTAAGCTTGGACTGGATTTTCACTACAAGCCGCTGCGCCGCGACCATCGCGGGCGCGAAGTCTGGATCACGACGAGCGACGAAAGCGAAGCCGTGGCAGATCATCCACCATTCGGCAATGGCACGGCTTATTTGAACGTGATTGATGTCGGCCAATCATACCTGCAAGCCAGCGTCAAAAAGGGCGTGATGATGATCGATCACGACGAGCGCGTCGCCCGTAGCGCCCATCTGGCCTACGAAAAAGTCACGCTGACGCCCGCGGCGGCCGCGGAGTTGGGCGCGGAGTTGTCGGAAGCCGACGCGCAGCGCCAGCAGATCGGGATGTCGGGGCGCAAGGGATTGGGCGTCAAAGCCGACGATTTGATCGATCGCCTCGAAGCCGACGCGCTGAAAGAAGTCCAGTCGCGCCACACCGACCTGAGCATCGAACGGCAGAGAAAGATCGCGCGTCAGATCGCCGTCGCCGCGCTGCGCTACTTCCTGCTCAAATACACGCGCGCCTCGATCATAGCCTTCGATTTCGAGGAGGCGCTGAAGTTCAGGGGCGAGACCGGCCCTTATCTGCAATACTCCGTCCGCCGCGCGAGCAACATCTTCGCCGAACTCGGTCGACCGGCGGAAGACGTGCGTGAAGATTTCAATCGACTCTCCGCAGAAGATGTCGCACAATATTTTTCCGGCGAGGCGGGCGACTACCTCTGGTCGCTGGTCTACTTCGCTTCTCGGCTTGGTGACGTGGCGCAACTGGCGGCGAACGCCTTCGAGCCTACGCACGTGGCGAAATACGCCTTTCAACTGGCCGATCAATTCAATGCGTTCTATCAGGACAAACGATTCCACATCCTCAAAGAGTCCGACGCGAAGCGAAAGGCCATGCTGCTGATGGTCGCCGATGTGGCGCGGCGCAGGTTGGAGCAGGCGTTGGCGCTGCTGGGAATTGAAACGCCGGAGAAGATGTGAGGCGGCGAAACTGATTAACTCATCCACAAAGCCACACAAAGTTTCACGAAGGGAAATACCGATTGTTTGCGCACCTTTGTGTGGCTTTGTGGATGAGTCAGAGAGGAAAAAACTATGAATCGAATTCGACGGACTCCCATTGTTTTGATCGCGCTGCTGATTGCCGCGCCCCTCTTCGCGCAGCAGCCGGCCAGACAAACCGACGCCGGCCTCCTTTCGCTCGACACTATATTTACTTACCTCCCGCAATCGCTCGGCTGGCATCAATGGCAATCAGACGGCGGCGGATATCTGATGTTGGAGCCGGCGGCGGCGGGCAAAGGCGCGCTGGACATCGTGCGATACGACGCAGCGACCGGCGCAAAAACGATTCTGGTTTCGGCCCAGAGACTTATGCCTCCCGGCGCCTCGTCTCCGCTTGTTATAGAGGAGTTCACGCTCAGCGCTGATAACCAGCGGCTGCTCATCTTCACAAACTCCGAACGCGTCTGGCGGTCGAACACACGCGGCGATTACTGGATCTTCGATCTGAAGAGCGCGAAGCTGCGAAAGCTGGGCGGCGACGCAAAACCGTCCACGCTGATGTTCGCCAAGTTTTCGCCCGACGCGACGCGGGTCGGCTATGTGCGCGAAAACAATATCTATGTCGAAAGCCTATCTGACGGGGCCGATGGCCGCGTCACACGGCTGACTTCGGACGGTTCGCAATACACGATCAACGGCACCTTCGATTGGGTCTACGAGGAAGAGCTTTTCTGCCGCGACGGCTGGCGCTGGTCTCCTGACGGAAAGCTGATCGCATACTGGCAGCTCGATTCGTCAGGCGTCAAAGAGTTTCGGATGATCAACAACACCGACGAACTCTATCCGAAGATCTTTTCGTTCCCATACCCGAAAGCCGGCGAAGTGAACTCAGCCGCGCGCGTCGGGGTCATCAGCGCATCCAAAGAAGACGGGGGCGGGAAGACGCAATGGTTCGACGTTCCGGGCGACCCGCGCAATAACTACTTGCCACGAATGGAGTGGGCGGCCAATTCCGACGAGGTCGTCATTCAACAGCTCAACCGACTGCAAAATACTAATGTCGTGATGCTGGGCGACGTCCGCACTGGCAAAGTTCGTCCGATCCTGACCGAAAAAGACAACGCCTGGGTGGATATCGCCTGGGGTTCGATCGGTTGGGACAAACGCGGGCTGGCGCGCGGCGACGTGGAATGGATTGACGGCGGCAATCGGTTCCTCTGGACGAGCGAGCGCGACGGCTGGCGGCATATTTACTCCGTCTCGCGCGACGGCAAGGATGTCAAACTCATCACGCCCGGCGATTACGATCTGATCGGCGTCGAAATGGTGGACGTTCC
>Ga0154003_1000174_pt1 | contig 19747 bp, 17 predicted proteins | sample TSFL087MetaG_FD_104679 | JGI IMG/M metagenome (GOLD analysis project Ga0154003, IMG submission 104679) | Attine ant fungus gardens microbial communities from Florida, USA - TSFL087 MetaG | ecosystem: Host-associated > Fungi > Mycelium > Unclassified | place: USA: Florida, Lake Talquin State...
AGATTTCGGTCGATTCGACCGCTTTGCTTTTCACCTTCGGAATCTCGATCGCGGCGGGACTGACGCTCGGCGTGATTCCCATCTTCAAACAAAGCGGCCAGCGGCTCGCCGAAGCCCTGCGCGGCGGGGGGCGCAGCGCAAGCGCCGGCCGCGAGCGCAATCTCGCCCGACATTCCCTGGCCATGCTCCAGGTAGGTCTGGCGCTCGTCTTATTGATCGGCTCCGGTCTGATGATCCGCACCTTTCTGGCTATGCGCAATGTGCATCCGGGCTTCGCAAATACGGAAGATCTGCTGACGCTGCGCGTTTCGATTCCGCGAAGCGCCGCGTCTGGAGATAAGGAGCTTTTGCAGATGCAGCGCGACCTGACAGATCGGCTAGCGAGCCTGCCCGGCGTCACGGAAGTCAGCATGCTGAACGGTCTGCCCATGACCGGATTTACGTCGATGGATCCCATTTTCTCCGCCGATCATCCGATCTCGGAAACTCAGATTCCGCCGCTGCGTCGTTTTTTCAATGCGGCGCCGGGCGCTTTTCATGCGCTCGGAACGCCGATGCGCGCCGGACGCGAATTCACCTGGACCGAGTGCAGTGAAAATCGGCGCGTGGTCATCATCTCCGAAAATTTCGCCGTCGAATATTGGGGCTCGGCCCAGGCCGCAGTCGGCAGGCGAATCCGTTCATTCCCTACCGAGGAATGGAGCGAGATCATCGGCGTCGCCGGCGACATACGCTATGACGGCGCCGAGCAGAAAGCGCCGAGCAGCGTCTACTGGCCCGTCGGCTCGCGGGTCCGCAATTCGAATTCGATGCCTATCCTCGTTCGCAATTCCCGCGCCGGATCGGAAAGCCTCATGGCCGAAGTTCGACAAGCCGTCTGGTCCGTCAACAGAAGCCTTCCGATCACCGAGCTTCGGACCATGAAGGAGATCTATGACCGGTCTATGGCGCGGACAAGCTTCACGCTCAGCCTGCTCGCAATCAGCGGCGGCATGGCGCTGCTCCTGGCGGTCGTCGGGATCTACGCCGTAATCTCCTATACCGTCGCGCAAAAAACGCGGGAAATCGGAATCCGTCTGGCGCTCGGCGCCCAGCAGGGCTCGCTGAAAAGAATGTTCGTTCTTCGCGGCCTCCTCTGGAGCGGGATCGGCGCGGCGGCCGGCCTGGCCGCGGCCATCGGACTCTCGAGGCTCATGGCGGCGCTGCTTTTCGAGGTCAGCCCCTTCGATCCACTGACTTATCTGGCCGCAACGCTTGGCATTCTCGCGGCGGCGGCGGCGGCCAGTTATCTGCCCGCGCGTCGGGTCACGCGCGTGGATCCGATCCAGGCGCTGCGCGCGGAATAAGCTGAACTCCGGCCCAATAGCTTATTGAAGCTCTTTTGTTACAGATCGATTGAAGCTCAGGTTGCGGACGCTAGGTGGTAGACTGTCCCGATCTTGAATCTTCCAATGATGCGGGAGCGCGGCCTCTCTCTCGATCATACAACGATTTACCGCTGGGTTCAGGCCCATGCGCCGGAATTGGAGAAAAGATCTCGCCGTCATCTGCGGCCGACCAATGACTCCTACCGCGTCGATGAGACCTACGTCAAAATCAAAGGGAAATGGTCTTACCTCTACCGCGCGGTGGATTCCACAGGCCAAACGATTGACTTTTTGTTCAGCGCAAAACGAGACGCAAGGGCTGCCACACGCTTCTTCCGCAAGATGCTGAAGTCCCCCAAAAATCAATCCCCACGGGTCATCAACGTTGATCAGAACAGGTCCTACCCGCCCGCAGTCGAAGAACTGAAGTTTGTGTCCCAGCATATTTTTTGCAACACACCCGGAATAACTTTTGCCAATTTGAGTGCAAGGGGATAAGCGAGGAGAAACTTCATCCCATCTTTTATAACAACTTCAAGTTCATCTCACCAAAAGCGCGTCAGAGTCAGTGTTACGGGACCATTACAGGCCTAGATGTCGCCGATGCGCCGGACAAGATTTTGGAAGCTTTGAACGTCGTGCGAACGCTTAAACAGGCGGCTCACGATGACGAACTTCCGTCAGGCCGGCCGGTCGAACTCGGAGACGAGATCGAAAAGCTGCTGCGGCAGGTCCTCGAAACGATGGCCGCGGCCGAGCAGCCCACGGAGGTAGCCTAAACGTGGCAAGCAAGGCGGATCGCCCGGCGACCATTTCCGCAGATATTGACATTGAACATGATGCGTGTAGAATGCCGGACGCAGTCAAACCCCACATATGAGGCGAGAGGTTGGTCGCCTTTTAACCGCAATCGGTCTTTTTGCTTCCATCTTTGCACTTCAGATTATGGTTTGTACATAAGCGGCCAATACCAACTGCTAGCGCAGTCCGCATAATTCATTTTCGGTTGTAGAGTTAACCCAAGGAGATAGAAATGGCGATACTGCTGCTTCACCAAGAGCTTTCTGATTTATCGGGAGCGAACCCGCAGGCTGCATCACGACGGACTCCCTCGCACGTTATACACTCGATCGGCTGGCAACGGCGATCCGAGCACTGAAGTGCAAATCGATCGAAGCGGCCGGGAAGCAGCTAAGCGCAAGCCCCCGCGATGTCGCATGGTCGAAGCAGCCAGTGGCATCACTGGTCGCCCCAAGTATCCGACCGTCCCCGACCGCGAGGTCGATGTTGTCATCACGTCGCAGCTCCAGATCCTGATCGATATCTTTATCATGGGAGCCACAGCCAAGCGCATCTCGGAGATGCTCGGCGTTCATTGACTCTGCAATCAGGTGTTTTGGGCGGATTTGGATTATCAGGTCGGATCAGCTTTGTTCAAATGTTAGAGCGATAATCGCTTGAAAAACTCGGCGTATATGGGCCCAAATATTAAGTATCGGCTTTCAGATACGAAAATATACCTTGCTTGCTTCGCCACTCACACCGCGGGAAAAATCCGAGCGGATGACCAGTGATCGAGAATGCTTCCAGCGACCAGAAGTCACTGCTGACCTGCCTTATTAATGAGTAAGAGCCTATGGAAATATTAAATGAGCTCATTAAAAATCCCGACACCCTTCTTATGATTCTAGGAACGGTCATTTTGATATTTGCGGTAGTCACGAGCATAAACATTTTCCAGGTAGGGGCTGTAGTTAATATTGACAAGTCAGGGCGAGTTTTAGTTGGCTGTATTGGAGTTATAATCTTGATTATTGGCATCGGAATGCGCCTGAACCCTCCCCCGGCTCAACCATTAAATGCCAAAAGCGTAGCTAAATATTGTTACACTGAAGGTGTTGCCCTTTATGATCAGGGCAAGTACCAGGAAGCCGAGTCTCAACTCAGCGAGGCGGTTCGGCTAGACCCGAATAATGCAACGTATCGTAACAAGCTTGGGATTATCATTTATATTCAGCGCAGGTACCAGGATGCCGAGTCTCAGCACAGCGAGGCGGTTCGGCTAGATCCGAATGATGCAGAATATCGTGACGACTTTGGGAATGCCCTTTATGATCAGGGTAAGTACCAGGAAGCCGAGTCTCAACACAGCGAGGCGGTTCGGCTAAACCCGAATGATGCAGGATATCGTAACCGGCTTGGGAATGATCTTTTTAGTCAGCGCAGGTACCAGGATGCCGAGTCTCAATACAGAGAGGCAGCCCGGTTACGACCAAAGGCTGGAGCGTTTTATAACAACATTGGGGGCTCTCTTTATTGGCAGAGTAAGTATCGGGAAGCCGAGTCTCAATTCAGCGAGGCGGTTCGGATAGACCCGAATAATGCAGGGTATCGTAATAACCTTGGGAACACTCTATATAAACTGAGTAGGTACCGGGAAGCCGAGTCTCAATACCTGGAGGCGGTTCGGATAGACCCGAATAATACAACATATCGTGATAATCTACGAAATTCCATTAGTTCTCAGCAAAATAGATGAGTGGAACACACGGATCGTGTAACCGAGATGATTCATCATCTCCCAGTCGAGGACTCGTTCGATCAGCGCTTTGGAGAGCTGCTGGAGGAGATCGCTCTGACCAAGCATGTCTTCGGGTTTTGATAGTCCTTCAGAAGTTCAGCGAGGATTTCTTTCGTGATAAACAGAATCGATCGCTTCCCCGGAAATTATTACGAGCATTATGACCATTGTAACGTTGTACTCCGGGCAAGCGGCTTTTAAATGCGCAATATGAAAGGCGGCCACTTCCATTCGATTTTGCTGTATCCCTTCGGGAGATTGACACCTCCACACCGACAGGCGTAGCATCGCGCCGTCTTTCAGCTTTGCTTTTTCTGTTTATTCGGATTACTCAAGCGGCGCCAGATAACGGCAGACAGTCACAGCCGAATTTCAGCCACAACGTGATTTCCGATTGTCCAGAGGAACTTCCACAACCAAATACCGAATAGGAAAGGGTATGAAACTCAGCTCAACAATTCAGCGATTTATTTTCGTTGTTTTTCTAGTCGCGGTATGTGGCGGATACGCCCACGCGCAGAGACTTGTTGTTGTCGGCTGGAACATAGAATCGGGTGGCGCAACTGACTCGGCGGTCGTTCAACGGGTCCGCCGCTTTCAGGGCGTTGACCTTTGTGGATTGTCCGAAGTCCAAAGCGACGCGTCCTTACGGTCTTTCGAGACGGCGGCCGAGGATGGGGAGAATGGCGCGGACTTCAAGCGAATTCTGAGCATGACGGGCTGTGGCGACCGTCTGGGAGTAGTTTACAACGCGACGCGCTTGTAGTTTGTGGGATCGCAGGAACTACACCGGGTCAGCCACAACGCGGACACGCCGCCGCCGGGCAGTTGTCAGCGCTCGCCGCTGGTAGCCGTATTTCAGGATACGCGTTCAAATCGGCGCTTTCTTTTTATAGTGAACCATTTAGCCCGATCGGATAACACCCTGCGCCGCAACCAAGGGCAGCAGCTCAACGAGTGGGTAAGTCTGTTAAATCAACTTGGTTACATTGAAACGGCGCCTAACACGCGATGCAGCGGAGTCGGGCCCGCGAATGTTTCGATCACCAGTGATATCAGAGGCCGACTCGCTGATTTCTGCCGTTCGGCGCCCGCGAGACGCCGCTCATGGCTGTGTGCCAGTCAGCGCGCCGCCGTGAGAAGGGACTGATACCGAGTTCGTTTTTTGGGGGTATAACTATGTTTTTTCGCATATTGCGTGTCGCGCTGGTGTTGATGTGCAGCGGGCTGCCAGTCATCGCCATGGATCCGTCTTGGAAAGGGAAAGAGGTTATCCTCACGCGAGCTGGCGTCAAGCTGGAAGTGTCGGCGGGAGAGAAGATCGCGCCTAGGACGTCAGGCGTCGCTAAGGACGTGACGTTCCGGGTCCTCAAGGACGAGAATGGCCGGCTTCTCATCGAGTCACGCCGCCAGCGCGGCTGGATTGCCAAAGGCGACGCGGTCCTACTCGACCAGGCCGTTACTCATTTCACTGAACAGCTGGCGCATCATCCGGAGGACAGTCATGCCCTCACGGCCCGCGGCGTCGCGCTCATTTCAAAGAACGAACCCGACAAGAGCCTCGCTGATTTCAATAAGGCCATCGAGATCGCCCCCAAGGCGACGCTGGCATACTATCATCGCGCTAACCTCGCCTACGAAAGGACGGAGTATGATAAAGCCCTTGAAGATTACAACACGGTGATTGTGAATGATCCGGAGTTCGACTGGGCCTACCACGTCCGCGGCTGGATTTACTACCGCCGGAAAGACTACGACAAGGCTCTGGCCGACTACGAGAAGGCGATCCATCTCGTACCTACCGAGACCGTCTTCTACCGCGACCGCGGCAACATCGCCCTGATGCGGAAACAGTACGACCAAGCCATGGCAGACTTTAGCAAGTCCATTAGGCTGGATCCCAAGTACCCGCCTCCTTGGCTCCAGCGAAGCAGGACCTGGGTGGCGCAGAAGGAATACGGCAGGGCCCTGGCCGATTACAAAAAAGCCGTCGATCTCGCGCCGAAAGACGCCGCCTCCTCCTTCTACTACACGGGTCTCGCACTGTTTCTCGCCGGGTGTCCGGAAGCCAAATTCCGAAACGGTAAGAAAGCGCTCGAAGCCGCCGAGAAAGCATATCAATGGGCGAAAGGCCCTGCCGAAATGTCCGCCCTCGCGGCTGCGCACGCCGAACTCGGGCTGTTCGACAAGGCCATCGAATGGCAGACCAAAGCTAGCGACAGCGCACCGGTCGAATTGAAGGATGCCTATCGCGCCCGGCTGAAACTGTACCAGGATCGGTAGCCGTATCGCTTCGAGTAATATTGCCTGCTGAGCTTGAAAATTGCCGCCGAACAAAGGCGTCAACCGGAGCCGCGAAAGCAGACTTCATAAGCTTCGCATCAACACTACATCGCGGCCCGGTTACGCCAAGCGTTAGGCGGCTCCTCTGATGTGAAAGGATGCCAGTAGTGGCTGCGGTGTGATTATGACAAAGCTTCCAGAAAAACCAGCGGCTCATATCGAAGTTATAGCCGCCGCACCAGAGCAAGAGCCTGTCTTGGCTAATTTGCTTGAGTTGTATGCGCACGATTTCAGCGAGTTCTATAACTTAGAGCTTGGCGCAGATGGCCGATTCGGGTACAAGTATCTTCCGTTATATTGGGAAGAGCCTGACCGACATCCTTATCTTGTAAAGCTTGGTGGAAAATTGGCGGGTTTCGTTTTGGTGAAGAGGGGGTCTGAGGCCTCTGGTAATGAGGATGTCTGGGACGTGGCAGAGTTCTTCATTGTTCGTGGGTACAGGAGACGTGGTCTCGGAATGAAAGTAGCGCATGAAATATGGAGGAGGTATCCGGGGCGGTGGGAAGTGCGTGTGATGGTGTCGAATCATTCGGCAAAAGAGTTTTGGGAGCATGCCATCACCAGTTTTACCGGTGAGATGATACCTTCGGTTCGCGTCGAGAAAGATGGCGAGCGCTGGTATCTGTTCTCCTTTGAATCCTGGCCCACCGCCTAACCCCTGTAGTGGTCCTGTTTTCGTGGACACTAGTGTTGCTTAGTTCGAGACCGAAAAAAAAGTGTGGGAGATTTGCGCCAGATCAACCAGTTCGATCAATGTTTAGACCCATCTATGGTCGGAGTTCAACACCGCAGCTGACGCCTCAAGATTTCGGTCTCCAATTCGGGCAAGGTCATCTCACCGCCGCAGCCAATTGAGATATCCCTCGGCCGATCTGACCCTCTGCGAGGCTTCCGTATCCAAACACCAGCGCAGGTCCCGAGGAAGCTTTGAAACAGTAATCTCGCATTGGGTAAACGCGGACAGACCGCGCCGCAGAAAGCCTGACGACTTCCTGCTCGTCAGGGCTTGCCGGCAACTCAGCTACGAGATGAAGTCCTGCGGCGGCGCCAATCGGGCGCCAGTCGGGCAAGTGGCGAGCAAGCGCGACGATCAGCGCGTCTCGACGAAGACGGTAAATAGACCGCATTCTGCGAAGGTGGCGGTCCAGTTCGCCTTCGCGCAGGAACTCGGCGAATGTCAGTTGCTCCAAAATTGGGGACCCGAGATCCGCGTACCTTTTGCAGTCCTCAACGGCTGCATACACCTCCGCCGGAACGGCCATCCAACCGATGCGCAGCGCCGGGGCGAGAATTTTGCTCAGGGAACCAGTGTAGATGACTCGCTCGGGAGCCAGGCCCTGAAGCGCTCCCACCGGCTCGCGGTCATAACGATACTCAGCGTCGTAATCATCCTCGATGATGAAAGCCGAGCGGCGACTCGCCCAGTCAACGAGCCGTTGCCGTCGCTCGGGAACCAAAACACTCCCTGTCGGGAACTGATGGGCTGGTGTGATCAACACGGCCTGGATCTTCAGCCGCTCAAGAACATCCACCCTGACGCCGCCCCCATCTACTGGTACCCCGACGGGGACGAGGCCGGCGTTTGAAACAATGCGTCGCAGATCAGGGTGAGACGGATCTTCAATGGCGATGCGCCGGGCGCCGCGTTTTCGGAGCGCCTGCGAGATGAGTCCGAGGGACTGGGCAAAGCCATTACAAATCACGATATTGCCCGGACGGGTCAAAACTCCCCGCACACGGCCGAGGTAATCACACAGGTCCTCACGCAATGTTCTAGCGCCTTGCGGCTCGTTGTACGAGAGTTGGGCGGGGCGAATGTCCCGCATCGCCCTGCGCATCGCCCGCGCCCATGCCTCGCGTGGAAAATGGGAGAGATCCGGCAGGCCGGGCCGGAAATCGAATTTCGGCGGCGACGGCGACGGCTCATCACGCTGAGCGGGAACGATCGACGCGCCCGCCGCAACAAACGTCTTCGATCCTGCGCGTGTCGCCAGATACCCCTCGGCGATCAGTTGTTCGTAGGCTTCAATGATCACCCCTCTCGATAGGCTGAGGTCTCGCGCGAGAACGCGCGTTGAGGGCAAAGGCATGCCAAGGCGCAGGCGTCCCGATCGTATGGCCTCCCTCAGGGCGCGCTCTACCTGAACGTGAATCGGGCCGCCGCTCTTGGGGCCGATGCGAAGCAGGATTTCAGGACTGGTACTCTTTTTAGGCATGAAACCGGACCTGGAGCTTATACCAGTCTGCGGGTAGCATCAAATCGCTTATGAAATCATCTAACTGTGAACCTAACGCAAAAACCCTGGGCGATATGCATCCGCTCGCATTCCGGGAAGCCGGTCATGCGCTCGTCGACTGGATCGCCCACTACCTTCACGAGGGCGACCGTTACCCGGCGCTGGCCAGGGTCGCGCCAGGCGACATCCGCTCACGACTTCCTGCGACGGCGCCGGAAGAGGGCGAATCGATGAAAGAGATTTTCTCCGACTTCGAGCGCATCCTGGTACCTGGGCTCACCCACTGGAACCATCCCGGGTTTATGGCCTATTTCCCCAGCACGGGCAGCGGTCCGGGAGCTCTGGCGGAATTTCTGACCGCGGCGCTCAATCAGCAGGCCATGCTCTGGCGCACTTCCCCGTCGGCGACCGAGCTTGAAGAAGTCGTTCTCGGCTGGGTGCGCGAACTGCTGAAGCTGCCATCAACATTTGAAGGCGTCATCACGGACGGAGGGTCGATGTCGAATTTGCTCGCGCTGCTGGCTGCGCGTGAGGATGCGGCGCCGGACGTAAGGGCGCATGGGCTGGCGGGCAGGCAGGAGATTCCGCCCTTCACTATTTATTGCACTGAGCATACCCATTCGTCTGTCGATAAGGCCGCAATCGTGCTGGGCCTCGGACAAGAGGCGGTCCGTCGAATCCCTGTCGACGACGGCTTCAGGATGCGCGCTCCGGCGTTGCAGGAGGCGATCAGCGCAGATCGGCGCGCAGGATACCGCCCCCTGGCGGTGGTCGCCGTAGTCGGCACGACCTCGGTATCGAGCATCGACCCGGTAACAGAGATCGCAGACATCTGCGAACGCGAAGGGATCTGGCTGCACGTGGATGCGGCTTATGCGGGCGCGGCGGCGATGATTCCGGAGTACGAGTGGATCTTCGATGGAGTGGCAAGAACCGATTCCGTCCTCGTCAATCCGCATAAATGGCTATTCACACCGCTGGATCTGAGCGCCCTATACTGCCGGCGCATGAACGTTCTACGTAAGGCGCTAGCGCTCACGCCCGATTACTTAGCGAACAGGCAGTCCGGCGCTGTCACAAACCTGATGGATATGGGAATCCAGCTCGCGCGGCGATTCCGCGCGCTCAAGCTCTGGATGGTGTTGCGCTATTTCGGAGCCGGCGGGATACGCACGCGCGTCTCGGAACACATCCGCCTCGCCCAACAGTTCGCGCAGTGGGTCTCGCAAGACCCGGATTTTGAACTGCTGGCCCCCGCTCCGTTGAGCTTGGTCTGCTTTCGCGCGGCGCCACATTCGCTGAAGGATGATGAGGGTGGCCTAGACGCGCTGAACGAAACCTTACTCGACCACGTCAACGCCAGTGGCGAGATTTTCTTGTCGCACACTCGGCTCAACGGATGTTATGCGCTTCGACTGGTGGTCGGGCACATTCGAACGAGCGAAGTTCACATCGCAAGGGCGTGGCAGTTGTTGCGCGAGACCGTCAATCGCTTAGTTCCGCCGGATCTGAGTCCAAATGGGATTTCATCTTCCTCGCGAGGATGAGTCAACCAGTGGAGGAGATCACTTCGAGCGCCTTTCAGGTCGCCGCATGACCCTGTGGTTCGTCAAAACTCCATCAGCCTTTTAATGCTTGCAGTTAGCCTCTGAGATTCGAAGATTGATAGAGGCAAATTAACCTGTTAAGGACTTGAAAACAGAAGTTGGATCAAGTATCGGCGAACGAAAGGCCTCAAGCGACATACGGGTCTCAGATTGAAGCCCCGCTATCTCGCTCCTTAACCGCCTGTTTGAAACCGACAGCCTCGGCCCGGGCTTTGAAGGCTAGGCCTTCTGGCGTGTGCCGCGCCATCCCGTCAAACAGCGTGGCGAACATCTGCGTTGTCTGAAGCCCCATATTTTCGTAAGCCTGGTTGATCATCAGCTTCTGCATCATCAACTGATTCTTTGGCGCGCCGGCCATCCGCTCGGCCAATCGCTCAACCGTTTCATCCAGATCGGCGGCTGCGACGGCCATACTCACCAGACCGATCTGCGCCGCTTCCTCACCGCTGATCAGATCGCCCGTCAGCAGCATTCGCTTCGCCCGCTCGGCTCCAACGCGGTACACCCACATCGCCGTCGTCGGACAACCCCAGACGCGCGCTGGGGGATAACCGATCCGCGCCTCTTTGTCCATCACGATCAAATCGCAGCACAGCGCGATGTCGCTCCCGCCCGCGACCGCAAAGCCATGCGCTTTGCAGATCACGGGCTTGTAACTGCGCCAGAGGCTCATAAAACACTGCGTGTTGTGGTACATCAGCTTGAAGTCAACCATCGGATCCCACGGCATCTCCTGGCTGCCTGGGACAGGGCGGAGTCGTTCGGCAAAGATCTCGAGATCGTAGCCGCTGCAGAAGGCCCGTCCTGCGCCGCTTAGGATGAGCGCGTGGACGTCATTGTCTTCATTCGCGCGCGCCACTGCGGCGCTCAGTTCATCGGGCATAGTCTCGTTGATCGCATTGAGCTTTTCCGGGCGATTCAATGTGAGGCGCGCAATGCGTCCGTCTTTTTCGTAAAGAACAGTGGGGGTGTTTTCAGTCATCTGCGGCTTTACCTTTCTCAGGCGGTTTTCAACCTGGCGACATCTTCCAGTCCAAGCTCTTTGATGAGTTGTTCCCGCAATTCAAATTTCTTCACCTTGCCGCTCGCAGTGAGCGGAAAACCGGTGACGAAGCGGATGTACTTCGGGACTTTCTGCCGGCTGATATTGGCGCGACAGTATTCGCGAAGCTCTTCTTCATCGGCGCGCTCATCCGGTTTGAGCCGCACTAGGGCGCACAGTTCTTCGCCCATAAAAGCATCGGGCGCCCCGACCACCTGGGCCTCGGCCACTTTCGGATGGCGCATCAGGAAGGCTTCGATCTCCGCCGGGAAGAGATTCTCGCCACCGCGGATGACCATCTCCTTCACGCGCCCGACGATGTTGACGTAGCCTTTTTCATTCATCGTCGCCAGATCGCCCGTGTGCAGCCAGCCGTCAGCGTCAATCGTTTCAGCCGTCTTGTCCGGCATCTTGTAATAGCCCTTCATCACCAGATAGCCGCGCGCCAGCAACTCGCCCGTTTCTCCGAAGCCAGCCGGCTCGCCGGTTTGCGTGTTGACGATTTTGACTTCGGTGTGCGGCAGCGGAATGCCGACCGTTGCAGACTTGAGTTCAAAGCTGTCATTCGGCAAGGTCTGTGTGATGATCGGGCTGGCTTCCGTCTGGCCGAAGACGATGGCTACGTCGGCGCCCATCCGCGCTTTGACCTGTTCCATCAGGACCACGGGCACGGGCGATCCGCCGCTGCCGATCTGACGCAGAGATGAAAGATCGAACTCTCCAGCCTGAAAGCGCGGGTGGTTGAGCATGGCAATCAGCATCGTCGGGACACCGCCGGAGTAGGTAGCTCGTTCGGATGCGATCAACTCTAACTGTTTGGCGGGATCGAACACAATCATCGGGATCAGCGTGGCGCCTCTGGTCAGCGCCCCCAGCGCGTGCAGTATGCAGCCCGCGACGTGAAAGAAAGGCATCGGAGTGACAAGACGATCATCAGCCGCGATGCCCCAACGCACGGAGGAGAGCAGCGCGTTGTTGACTACGCCGTGATGCGTCAGCATCGCGCCTTTGGGAAACCCGGTCGTGCCGCTGGTGTATTGAATCTGCGCCACGTCGTGCGGCGCCACGCTCGATTGCCGCGCCTGCAATGCTTCATCGCTCAGACTTCCGCCCATGGCGACCGCTTGCGAGTATGGCAGCAATCCGGCCTGCGGCGTGTCGCCGACGAAGATCACACGCTTCAGCCGAGGAAGGTTCGCGCACCGCAGTTCCTCGTGCGCGGGATTGGTAATATTCTTCAACTCTGGCGCGACGCTGTGAATCGCATCGATGAACGAATTGTCGCGGTAAGCGGCGATCATCGCCAGCGTGGAGACGTCGCCCTGTCGCAACACGTATTCAAGCTCAGCCGCGCGGTAGTTGGTGTTGACCGTGACCATCACCGCGCCGATTTTGGCGAGCGCCATCATCATCATCAGCCATTCCGGCACATTGGTCGCCCAGACCGCGACGTGCTCGCCTTTTTCAATACCGAGCGCAAGCAGCCCTTTGGCCAGCCGGTTGACTTCATCGCGGTACTCCCGGTGAGTCAGCCGCAGATCGAGTCCCAGTTCGGGATAGCGATAAACGACAGCCTCATAATCGGGCCGGGAAGCAGCTTGCTGGTCGAGCAGATCGCCAATGGTCGGATCGATCAATTCGTGACCTTCGCTCTCAGCTTCCCAGATCGCACGGTCGCTTCGGATTCCCATACTTGTTTCTCTATTTGCGCGTAAGCAAACGTAGTCATCGTTGTTATCAACAAAAAGCGTGAACGAATAGGATTGCGAACCGGATAGTTTGGTATGCGCAAATCGTAATTATGGCAGAGATTGTTGGCGGGAACCATATGCCGAAAGTCATGTCCGCGGGTCGTGACTTTGCGCACTTGGCGACCTGGTTAAATTTGCACGGCTCTGTTGCAAAAACTCACTGGCAATACAATGTATTGGGGTAAGGGCCGATCCATCCCCGCTATAGAATGTGGTCAAAATATTTTTTGCAACAGAGCCACAGAGCCAGACATTGACGAGGCGATCGCTGAAAATATCGCGACCGTATTGGAATAGGGGCGCGATAACTATTAGCGAAGGCCTCAAGACATTGACAATCATATGACTGGACTGACACGCTCTCACGGACAAGTACAGTCAACACATCCTCGAAGCTCTGGAACTGCCGGACTTCGAAATCGATGTCTCTTCGGACTCTGGCGCCGACCAGAAGACAAAAGAAAAAGGTGTCGTCTGATAATGAAGGGGGTCCATGAAAGCAGAAGAAAAACTAATCGAGACTGCGGCCTCTGCGCCAGCCGCGGAGGAAGAACCGTATCCGCCAGCTGGCTATGCCTGGTACGTCGTCGGCGCGCTGACCTTCGTTTACATGTTCTCGTTCATTGACCGGCAGATACTGAACTTGCTGGTCGCTCCGATCCGCCGCGATCTGGGGATCACAGACACGCAGATGAGCTGGCTGATGGGGCCGGCCTTCGCGTTCTCCTACATCCTCTTCGGAATCGTCTTCGGACGCCTGACCGATTCACGCAGCCGGCGGACGATCATCGTGGCGGGCTTCGCGACCTGGAGCCTGTTTACGGCTGGCTGCGGTCTGGCGAGGACCTATTTGCAGATGCTGCTGCTACGCGTCGGTGTTGGAATCGGCGAGGCGTCGCTTTCACCGGCGGCCTATTCGCTGATCACCGATTATTTCCCGCCGAAGCGGCGCGCGACCGCAATAAGCGTTTACGGGATGGGCATCTACATCGGCAGCGGACTTGCGTTCATCGTCGGCGGAATGGTGGCGAAGGTGGCGGCGGCGCAGGAGATGTGGCAATTGCCGCTGGCCGGCTTGATACGCCCCTGGCAGGTCGTGTTTTTCATCGTCGGATTGCCAGGCGTGCTGCTGGCGCTGCTGATGTACACGGTGCGCGAGCCGCTGCGACGCGACGCGAAAATGGTCAAAGCCGCTGATGGGGCGCGTCGCATCGCGCAGGTCCCGATCGGTGAAGTTCTGGCGTATTTGGGCAAGAACAAACTGACTTTCATCTGCCACAACGTGGGCTTCGCGCTGCTCTCCTTCTCCAGCTACGGTTCGAGCGCCTGGATCCCCACCTTCCTCCAACGCAATCACGACTGGAGCATCGGCAAGTCAGGATTGGTATATGGATTGATCGTCGCGACCTGTGGCACGCTCGGCATTGCGCTGGGGGGACGGTTTGCGGACTGGATGAGCGAGCGCGGGCGGCGCGATGCGACGATGCGCGTCGGATTGATCGTCTCACTGGTCTGGATTCCCACCGGGGTTTTCTATCCCGTAGTCTCAGACGCGAATCTCGCCGCCATCCTGATTGCGCCGACGGTCTTTCTCGCCAGCGCGCCTTTCGGCGTGTCAGCTGCCGCAATCCAGCAGATGATGCCCAACAACATGCGTGGCCAGGCTTCGGCGATCTACCTTTTCGTCGTCAACTTCGTCGGCCTTGGGATCGGGCCATCGGCGGTCGCCATCTTCACCGACTATGTCTTTCGCGGCGACGAGTCGGTCAGGTACTCGCTGCTGATCGTCGCCACGGCCGCGCATCTGATCTCCGCCGTGTTGTTATGGATCGGCCTCAAACCATACCGGCGCAGTCTGGATTACCTGAAGGAGTGGACTAAGGACAGTTCGACACATCGGAGATCCCTGGCCCTGGGGCCATGATCCTGCAGGTATGGGAAACAATGCTTGTCGCGTAAGGAGAGGTTGAAAATAGGCTATGTCTGCATTCCCTCGAAATTGATATTGCTGGCGAATTCAGAAAATGAGTCTTTTAGCTCTTAGCTCCGGAGGAGCTTGATGTTTATAGAAATTACCATGCGATTGTCCCAAGCTCCGGAGCGACATATGGCGGATGTCGCTCCGGAGCTTGGAAAACTATTGCACAACGTGTTCTATAAACATTACGCGCCTCTGGCGCTCCAGAACCTGAGAATTCGCCAGCAACATCAAAATTGCACCAGAACCACGTTAATTCGTAGCGAGAGAGCCTGCCAATTCTCGTGTCAGATCGGCGGCGGGAATTTCTTTACATCCGCTCGCATTTTGGCCTGACCAGAGAGGCGAGAAATCGCCGCTGCCATGGCTTTCGGCAATAGCGCGCAGGGGAGCGATAGCCGAAGTGGCCAGGGGGAACGCCGGCGCGGCGGCGTTGATCGGGCCGAGTTCCTTCATGATCTGGTTCACAATTCCGCGGGCGGGCCGGCCTGTGAAAATGTTGGTGAGCGCAGTGTGGCGGGCGGCCTCGCTTTTTAGAGCGGCGCGATGAACCGTACTAATGGTGGCTTCAGGACAGAGCAGATATACCGTCCCGACCTGAACGCCGGCTGCGCCCAGCGCCATCGCCGCTGCAACGCCCCGTGCATCCGCGATGCCGCCGGCGGCGATGACCGGGAGCTTCACTTCCCGCACAATTTGCGGCAGAAGGGCGAACGTGCCGACTTGAGTAGTGAGATCTTCCGACAGGAAAATGCCACGGTGTCCGCCCGCCTCGAGACCTTGCGCGATGACGGCGTCGACGCCATGCGCCTCGAGCCATCGCGCCTCTTCAACAGTCGTTGCCGAAGAGAATATCTTAGATCCCATGGCTTTCACCCGCGCCAGCAATTCGGCTGAAGGCAAGCCAAAATGAAAGCTGACGACATCAGGCTTGAATTTTTCTAGAACATCGGCGGCTTCGGAGCCGAAGGACGCGCGTCCCGTCCCGACTGGAACAGTCTCCGGATCAATCCCATATCTTTTGTAGTACGGCGAAAGTAGAGCCTTCCATGCGGCTTCGCATTCAATATCCGGCGTGGGCGGCGTGTGGCAGAAGAAATTCACATTGAAAGGCCTGTCGGTTTGCGACTTGATCGTGGCCAGTTCATTGCGCATCGCCTCAAGGCTGAGCATGGCGCATGGCAGTGAACCAAGGCCGCCGGCGTTCGACACCGCTATCGCCATCGCGCTGCCTTGCGCGCCCGCCATCGGCGCTTGAATGATCGGCAAATCTATACCGAGAAGTTGTCGCAGGGTCATTGGTTGAACTCCAATGCGCCGATTCAAAGCGTCTTGAGAAACGCGATCAGCGCGTTCTTTTCATTGGCTGAAAGCTTCAAACCGAACTCGTGTCCTTTCCCCGCTCGTGTCTTTACACCGTAGCCGTTGAATCCCGTATGCGTGTAGTCATCGCGCAACCTCTTAACCCATGAGAACGATTCGTACAATTTTCTCCATTTCTCTAATCCCAGGTTACTACCGGCGAACGCGAACGGCAGAAAGTATACTATAACTATGCTATAAGCAACGATTTGTCACCCAACCGGCAATCTGTTATCGCTTTAAAGACCTTGTCTGAATCGATCATCCAGTTAGTTTCGCTAGTTTAGGATCAAGTTACTAATTACAGCCGACTCAACATTTGCAAAATCCGTGGAGACAAATGTGCGAATCGTTCTCCTGGGTCTATTTCAACGTGGGATGAGGTTTTCGGGAGGGACAGTCTGAAGATTCCGGGGGGTCATGCAACCGCCTCCGAATGTAGGATAGCTTGCATGACTTGTCATGAACAGGGTCGGCTCAACGTTCGACTGAGTGCGCTCAACAAGCAATAATGATAGAGTTATACTACGACAGCGCGATCAGAAATAATGCCACGGACTCTTTAATCAGTGGCGCGGGTCGGTAAATCTTTCATCACATCACCAGAACGGAGGAAAAACCATGAACAAGCAAGCGCGCTTTGCAGGCGCTATGGCGATCTTGAGTCTCTTGGTCATATTGGCAGCCGCGCTCACGCAGGCGAACACGGCGGATGTCGGGCTAGTCGTTAAGACCAAATCCGGGAAAGTCTCCGGAAGCGCCGTGGAGGATGGCGGCGAGAAAGCGCACATCTTCAAAGGCATTCCCTACGCGGCGGCGCCGGTGGGCGAATGGCGATGGAAAGCGCCCCAGCCGGTTAAGCCATGGAGCGACGTGCGGGATGCCACCAAGTGGTCAAATCAATGCGCGCAAAGAGCCGGCAGCCGGATGGGCGTATCCGGACAGATCAGCGAAGATTGTCTGTATCTCAACGTGGTAACGGCGGCCAAGACGATAAGCGAGAAACGTCCCGTCATGGTGTTCTTCCACGGCGGCGGCCTCACTTCCGGAACGGGCAATTCGCTTACCTACAACAATACGGCGCTGCCGCGCAAAGGCGTCGTCGTCGTCACGGTGAACAGCCGTCTGGGTCCGCTCGGATATATGGCGCATCCGGCGCTGTCGGCGGAATCGGGTCGCGGCGCATCCGGAAATTATGGCACACTCGATTTGATCGCCTCGCTGCGTTGGGTGAAGGAGAACATCGAGGCGTTCGGCGGCAACCCTAACAACGTTTTGATTTTTGGCGAATCGGGAGGCGGAACGAAGACGCTGTCGCTGCTAACATCGCCCCTAGCCAAAGGGCTCTTCCACAAAGCCATTGTCGAAAGCGGTTCGGCGCTCATTACTCCGGAGAGAGTCACAACTCTGGAACGCGCCGAAGCCGCCGGCAAACGGATTGCCGCCAAGCTTGGAATGGACAACGCCGAAATCCAGCTCGCGGCGCTGCGCGCCGCCAAGTGGGAAGACATCGTCGCCGCAGCAGGGGACAGAGAAATCAACTTTCCAGCCAATCTTGTCGTTGATGGCTATGTGTTACCGCAATCGGTTCACGACACCATCAAGAACGGCAAGCAACACGATGTGCCGTTGATGGTGGGCGCGAACGAAGGCGAGCGCGGAGAATTGCAGCAGAATGTTCCGATGCTGGCGAATCTGATGAGTAGTACGGTCAAGTCCAAGACTTATGTCTACAACTTCGCGCATGTGCCGACCGGCTGGCGCAACCTGCCATGCGTGGCCTTTCACGGTCTCGAACTCCCCTATGTGTTCGGTTATATCCCGAAAGGACTTACGTCGCCGACCCTTTTGTATCTCTCCGCGGGTGGAGGGTGCAACACACCCGACCCGAAGCCTGATGAGTTGGATCACGAGGTAGCCGAAAACACGATGCGCATGTGGGCGGCATTTGCGAAGACCGGCAATCCGAGCGTGAAGGGATTGATCGAATGGCCTGCCTATTCCGAGCAGAATGATCAGTACCTCCACATCGGTCAAAAGCTGCAGGTGAAGAAAGGAATCAAAAGCGGCTATGTGGCGCCGCCCAGCCGGTAACACCTGGTGAATCGAGGAGTTGACCGCTGTCCTTCGCCAAAATGTCATCCGATTCCAAAATGCCGCGCATGGGTCTCATGTAACCTAGATCGACGACGTTACATCCCATTTCCCAAGTTGTCGAAACTAAAGGTGAACAAGTTTTGGCTCAAGCAAGCGCATTAGGAACAGGTTCTCGGCGCTCTCCACAGCCGGCTCGTAATAGAAGCTCGCGCGGGGAAGCTCGATCAACTCGCACTGAGGGCAGACGCTGATCAAATCGTTGTCAGGCTCGGCCAGCTGTCGCTTCTGATCAGTCGAGCAGACCGGCTTTTTTTTGAGCCTGTCGAGTTCGACTTTGAGCTGGCCGATCTGCTGGTAGAGTTCCGCTTTAAGAACCTCTTCCCCTTGGGCGTCGCGTTCCCGCCGGGTCGAGAAGACATCTGCCAGACTCTCGATGGCATGCTTTTTCCACTGCGGCGCCATATTCGGGTGGACGCCGTAGTGGGTGGCGATTTCGTTGATCGTGCGATGCCCCTTGATCGCCTCAAGAGCGATCTTAACCTTGAAGGCGGCGGTGTAGGATTTTCGCTGCTTCTTCTTCATAGACTCCCCATGATCGGCAGCGATTTTACACCTTAATCAGCTGTCTGAATTTTGGGGAGTATCATAGTTTTCAACCATTCCGGCAAAGTCCTTCGTGTTGCGGTTATTCCATTCCGATTCTTAGTGGAAGGCTTCCGGTCGGCGAGAAATAATATAGCCATGGCCCCGCTACAGTGTTCGACATCCGGGAGCCGGGAGTAATTCACCCTCTCTCTGGGACAGGTTCATTCCAAAGATACTACCAGCCTGCAGGCCCTGTTCGTCGACATTTCGACGCATCTCGGACGCCGCGACAAGTCGGTTGCAAGGAGTTGATTGTAACTTGAAGCGTCTGATGGCAGTAATTGCTACAGGACGCTTCAAGAACTTCCCTGGCATCGGAGCCCGTCAAATAAGGCGCGGACGGCGAAGTCTTGTCAGCGCGAGCGTCGCTTTATAATCGCGGCGCCTTTCATTACATCGGATCAGGACACAAAACGGCGGTCATTTATGCCCCGATTCTCGGATGGAGAAATGAAAATAACGACTCGAATCCTCACAATCACTTCGGTGTTAATTATCGTGCTCGGTCCGTCGAATTTGACGATCGGCGCTCTGGCCCAGGACGGTGCGAAAGAGAATCTCGATTACGCGATGATCGCCAGGATTAAAGAAGAGGGCCTGAATCGGTCGCAGGTCATGGACCACATCAGCTGGCTCTCGGACGTGTACGGCCCGCGGTTGACTGGCTCGCCGACGATCAAACAGGCAAGCGACTGGGCGCAAAAGCGATTTAAAGAATGGGGCCTCGTTAACGTTCA